>Ga0070764_10000317_pt1 | contig 18354 bp, 17 predicted proteins | sample HubBroMetageWRM4_FD_67287 | JGI IMG/M metagenome (GOLD analysis project Ga0070764, IMG submission 67287) | Warmed soil microbial communities from the Hubbard Brook experimental Forest, New Hampshire - Hubbard Brook CCASE Soil Metagenome WRM 4 | ecosystem: Environmental > Terrestrial > Soil >... | reverse complement strand
CAGGAGATGGTGAATGTCTAAACCACAAAAGCAGGACGGGATTGTCTATTCCCGCAACGACGGAAAGATTCTCTGGATTCGCTACCGGGATCGAAACGGGAAGCGCTGCAGAGAATCGACTGGCACCGACAACTGGCAGGAAGCCAACCGTAAGCTTCGGGAGCGGCTGCAGGCCAGAGACGGCAATCTGTTGGAGGCAATTCGGAAAGGAGAGGCTCTCGGTTTTGAAGAGTGGGTGGGTTCTTTTCTCGAGAACTACTCGATCCCGCCTTTGCGGGCCGCGAAGACTCACGAGGCGAACCTGCGCTGTGCGACCCATCTGAAGGCTGCATTTTCTGGCCGAAAACTGGTGGATATCACAGCCGATGCGATCGAAGACTATCTGCGCAGTCGTCTTCGTCAGCGAGTTCGCGTCAAGCTGACCAATGGATACCGGGAAAAAGGTATCTTGAAGTCGAGCACAGTGCATCAGGAGTTTCGGGTGCTCCGCCGGATGTTGAACGTGGCGGTCCGGAAGAAACTGCTCCCTGCAAATCCGTGCGCTGGGGTGGAATTTCCGGTTGCCGTGAAGGGGTTGTTCCGACCGCACTATGTAACCTGGTCGGAACAGCGAACTATCGAAGCCCATGCTACCGAGTATTTGCGCAACGTTGTGAAGATCATTACGGAAACAGGGTTGCGCGTCTATAAGGAGCTTATGCCGATGAAAAAAGAGCAGCTTGATCTTGCGAATGCAATGGTTTGGATTCCGGATTCCAAGACTCCGAACGGAGTGGCCGAAGTACCATTGACGCCTTTGGCCCTCGAAGCATTCCGCGATCAGATGCGATTATCGCCATGCAGTCCGTATCTGTTTCCCAGCGATGAGAACCCGAGCGGACATCAACGAACCCTGAAAAGCGCCTGGCACGCCGCCTTGCGGCGCGCCAAGGTGCCGTACTTCCGCATCTATGATCTCCGCTCGACCTATGCCACCCGGCTCAGTGCCGGAGGGGTAGCAGACGAGTGGGTAACACAAATGCTTCGCCAGGGAGACGCGCAAGTCTTCAAGAAGTATTCGCAGATGAAATTGCAGATGAAACGCGAAGCTCTGGAGAAACTCAACCGCCGCGCCAACGAGATGCCTGCTGAAAAAGCAGGTGATCGAATTGGCACGGTCAGTGTGCAGTGAGCGCGATATTGGCACGGTTTTGGCACGGTCGAGGCCAGAAATCATGGTTCGGAGTGGTCATAAAGTTGGAAAGTACTTTAGAATCAATTCTGCTATTCATGTCGGGGCGTAGCGCAGCCTGGTAGCGCACCTGCCTTGGGCGCAGGGGGTCCGCGGTTCAAATCCGCGCGCCCCGACCAAATTCACTATGCCGCAGCCCTCGAGGGTCACGGTCCTACTGGTACTTCTGCTTTCCGCCGGAATGGCGTATTACCATCTATTCCTACTCCGGCCGTCGATACTAGCTCACGAGACTAGCCTCGGCCTGGGAAACGGATTCTATTTTGGTGGCGATCTCTATCCCATCTGGCTGACGAGCCGCGAAGTGTTACTGCATCATCAGGCACCCTACAGCCAGGAAATGACCAGACAGATTCAGACTGGGTTGTTTGGTCGTGCGCTTGGTTCTCAGCCGGGTGATCGTCCGCTAAACTACCGTACGTTTGCCTACCCTCTTTACGCCATTCTCGTTTTGGCTCCGTTCGCACTGGTTCCCTTTGAATACGTACGGCTGTTTATGGTTGTAGTCTTGGCAGGTGCCGTAGTCGGTAGTACATTCCTCTGGATGCAAGCGGTCGGTCTCAAGCTTTCCACGCGAAACAAGCTTCTCGTAGTTCTGCTCGCGCTGTCGAACTACTACGTACTTGATGGATTGTATGCGGAGCAGATAGGGCTTCTGGTAGGGCTTCTCCTAGCGGGAGCCGTGGCGGCTACTCGCGACGGAAAGTTGAGTTGCGCTGGAATGCTGCTCGCGCTGGCCACCATTAAGCCCCAGATGTGTGTGTTGCTGGTGGCCGGAATGCTTTGTTGGGCTATTTCCCGGTGGAGAGAGCGTCGGGCCTTTGCCATTTCCTTCCTGTCGTCCATGGTGCTGCTTGGCCTTGTCGGCGAGTGGCTTCATAGGGGCTGGTTTCGAGAGTGGGAGGAAGTAGTCCGGGGCTATCGCGGCTACGCCAGCGTACCTCTTACGGAGCTGGTTTTTGGCACTTGGTTTGGGCTGCTCCTGTCGTTGGTGCTTTGGACGGGTACCCTGGCGTTATGGTGGCGCGTTCGGCAGCACGAACTACGTTCTCTTCGTCTGATCTTCGTCGTAGCCACAACGCTTGCCGTTACTACAGTCTCGGTTCTGCCTGGTCAGGCGTTCTACGACCACGTCATAGTGATGCCCGGAGTATTGCTGGTCGCCGCGTCCTGGCGCAAGGTTCTCATGCGTTCTTATCGAATTCCGGGGATGGTTGCCCTCGCGCTCACCGGGTCACTTTTGCTCTGGCAATGGGTAGGTGGGGTGGTTGCGTCGTTGAGCGCCATGGTGTTTTCCGCAGCCAGAATTCGCACGAGTGTCTTCGCGCTCCACCTCCCGCTCCACACGGTGATAATTTTCCCATTCATGCTGCTCGCATTGCTTTGGTTTACGCGCAGGGAGATCGCCGTCGCCTCGCCTCGATAGAGTTTTCACCCCGCCGTGTGTGCGGCGCGCCTTTTGCGAAGCTCTCGACGCGTCTTCGAAGTGCTACTGCGTCACCTCATACACCGTCCCGTGGCCGTCGCTGCCATATGCAGTGGTGGTGCCATAGAGGTTTCCCTGAGCGTCGAGGATCAGGCTCTGGGTTGGGGAGCCTCCGTCGGTGCTATCGCGGAAATTGTAAAGTACGCTTCCATCCCAACCGTACTTGGTGTGGACCAACTTGAAGACCAGGCCGCAGGTCCGGCAGGGCCTGCCACCGCTCGAGGTCGTTCCGTACAAGGCGCCACTGGAGTCCATTACTAGCGCGGCGTCGGGCGTCATCCCGTCGGCGCAGTTGTTGATGCTGCAAAAATTATGCAGCATCATTCCCTCATACTGGCCGCCGTTCACTCTGGGCTTCAGTTCGAATACCATACCCCAGTTATTTCCACCTTGCGCGCCGGTTCCGTACAGGTTTCCCTGGCTATCGAGAATCACCCCGGCCATGGGTTCGCCGCCATTCCCGCCGCCGGTGAAGTCGAAGAGATCGGTTAGAGTCCAGGTCCCGCCCGTGTTCTTGAGTTGGAAGACTGCGCCGCAACCCGTTGTTGGAAAGCAGGCATATAACTGGAAATAAGTGCCGTACAGGTTCCCCTGGCTGTCAAAAACCAGAACGGGGTTGGGCTGAGTTTCGAAGTCTTGGAAGTTGTAGATGATCTTCTCCGTCCACGGATTGCCCTGTTGCTGGGGTGGCGACAACTCGTAAGCTGCTCCCCTGCCGTTGGTGCCCCCGGCAGTGGCTACGCCATACAGGTTATTCGACGAATCAAACGTCAAACCATCGGGAAACGCTCCGTCGGGCTGGTTCTGAAAGCTGTACAGGGTGGTCTTGATCCAACTGCCATTTTGATTAGGGGAAAGCTCAAACGCCGTGCCGCAGCCCTCAGTGGAACAAGTACCAGTGCCGCCGTAGTACGTCGTTCCATATAGATTGCCGGAAGCGTCAAACACTAAGTTGCCCCTTGGATAAGCGCCATCGGGCCCGCCCTGGAAGGCGTACAAGACGCTCTCCTGCCATGAACCATTTACTGAAGTGAGTTTGAAGACCACGCCGCAGCCCGGAATGCGATCAGAAGAGCAATCGCCTTTGGTACCGCCGGCTGCCGTAGTGCCATAGAGATTGCCGGCAGCATCCATGACCAGGCTGGAAGAGGGGAATCCTCCGTCGCTGCCGCCGGTGAAACTGTAGAGCACCTTCTCGCTGGCCGCCCACGCATTGGTTGCGATCGCCAGGGTGAGAGAAAGAACAAGAGATATCAAGAACGCGCGTTTTTGCATGGCAACCGCCTCCTGCGACCGTCGACACTGCGACGGAACTCGACTACTTATTCCGCCAAGCTGACATTCCAGATGCCCCTTGGGCCAGACGACCTAAACCGGCGGGCTGAACCGTCACCGCTTCAGGAGACGTGCGGTCCTCCTGCGCAGCGCTGTCGAAGTCGTCGTCATATTGCTCTCTTCCGGTAAGAATGGGCCGGTTGGCAACGGTCTCGTAAGCGTAGCCCGTCAACAGCCCAATAATGGCGCTGCCATCCCGTGAGCAGGTCACATTGATCCGGGCCCAACCGAAGTGCACCTCTCCCGTGATAACGAACTTGAGCCCCAGGTAGCGCTGGGTCACGTTCGCCCAGGGCGCGGTGCAGCTAACGGAGGCCGGGTGGCGCGCTTTTCCATGGCGCGCTCCTCCCAGGAACGATAGTTCGGCCATTTCTCCTGACCCGGCCAGGAATTGGCCATTCGGGCCGACCGGGGCATCGGCGAACAGAGCCGAGGCGTAGGCCTGGCCACCGACCGTGTGTCCCCGGACTTGGTTTCCTTGTCCGATCGGAAGCGCGGAAACTCGCCCGAACGAACTGAAAAAGGAAGTGCTGAACGTATCCTTGACCGCGAAGTCGTAGATGCCGTCGTCATTGAGGTCGATCTTGACCACGCTGTTGGGCGTGATTTGCTGGTGAACCGGAGTGTAAACGATCTCCGCTTCGGAAGGCTGACTCGATCCCAGAATTCCTACTCCGGCAGCAGCAGCTGCCAGGGCATACCAACCGAGGTGTTGATCGAACTCGCGGGGCTTTAATGCGGGGTCCAACTGAGACAGAGGGCGTTGCATAACGGACTCCTTCGAACTCTAGGGTTCCGGTGGCGAACTTATACCAACGCAAAGTATACTGCGATCTTGTGTTAACAAATTGTAAAATTTGTGGGGTGTTGTGCCCGGCTCTGAGCGGCTAGGGGATCGGAACTGGGGTCTGCGGGCGTCCCTGGCGAGTCTATTTTGCTGCTTGCAATTCTTGGAGTGATCTTCGTGCTTCTTCGAGTGCCGGATCCAACTGGAGGGCCTGCAAAAAGGCCGCTACGGCATCTGATCTGCGTCCCACCTGCTGCAAGAGTATGCCAAGACACAAATACTTGGTGGCGGCGGGGCGAGCCGCAACCTGTCGGGAAAGAATGCTGATCTCCCCGTCCAAAGCGGCGGAGTTGATTCGCAAAGCCTGCTCGTAAGCCTGCCGCGCTTTTTCGTAATCGCCTTGTTCTGCGTACAGAGTTCCGAGCTTGGCATTTGAGACTGCCAACACTTGCGAATTGGTCACATCGCGAGGATTAAGAGATGCTGCCCGAATGGCGGCCGAATATTCCGCCATGGCTTCAGGAATTTGCCGGCGACTCTGAAGAATGCCGGCAATATTTAGGTGGCTGGCGGAAAAATTAGGATGGTTCCGGACAACATTCTGGAAATGCGCCAAGGCTTCGTTCTCGTGGCCCATGTCCATCAGGTCAGCCGCCAGGTTGGCTTCGGCGACGGGGTTATCTTTTGTTACTTCAAGAGTGTGCGACCAGAAAGTCAAAGGAGTCTGCCAGTAGCCGATTTGACGCACCGTCAGGCCTGCGAGCGTCAGCAAGACGACCGCAGCCGTCACTGATCGCGGCATGAGATTGAGCCCGTAATTGTTGGCTAGATCCGACGCATACCAGACCGCGATGACAAAAATCCCGATGAGCGGAACGTATGCGTAGCGGTCCGCCATCGCCTGATCGCCGATCTGCACGAATCCGATCACCGGCACCAATGTTCCCAGGAACCAGAGCCAACCGGCCAGGAAATACGGACGAACACGCCGTTGCAGCCACGCCAGTAAGCTGATGCCCACCAGGAAAAGGCCGGCGAGTGCCACTTGCCAGATGGTCAACGTGTTCCCGGGATGCGGATAGTACGGCGCCAGCGGTACTGGCCAAAACGCTTTCCAAACATAAAGGAGATAGGCGTAGCCGGCGTTCGCTAACCGCACACCGAAAGGAAAAGTGGCGAGCGGCTTGACCACAGCGCCTTGGGCAAAAACCGTGATGACGGCGCTTCCGGCCGAGATTAGTAGCAACGGCGCCTTCTCGAGCAGGAGTCGCCCAATCGGTGCCTGCGGAATCTCGAGTTTCGACGATGGCTCAGTCCATCCTGAGATTCTGCGAAGCGGCCAGAAATCGAGCAGCAGCAGGACAAAAGGGAGCGTGACCAGCATTGGTTTCGAAGCCAGTCCAAGCACGAAAAGCACGACCACTGCTGTGCCTCGCCTGAAACTGGGCTTGACGGCGTACCACCCGTACGCGCCGATCGTCAGAAGAAAGAAGAAGGTACTGAGGACGTTTTTGCGTTCGGCAATCCACGCCACCGATTCCACATTGATGGGATGGATCGCGAAAAGTGCGGCGACTAAGAAGCTGCGCCAGACCGCTCCAGTCGCCCAAGTCAGCAACAGAAACAGCAATAGCGTATTTGACACGTGAAACAACAGGTTGGTGAAGTGATGTCCGCCGGGATTCAAGCCATAGAGTTCTACGTCGAGCGCGTGTGAAAGCCAGGTTACCGGATGCCAGTTGGACTCCTCGGTAGAGGTGAAGGCCCAAGTCACGGTATCCCAAGTCAGGCCCGCGCTCACGTGGTCGTTGTGGCCAACATAGGTGTCATCGTCGTAGTCGGTGAATGGCTGCCCGAGCACCCGCAGATAGATGGCAAAGGTTGACAGCGCCAGGAGGAGACAGAGCAGCCAGGTCCTCGACAACAACGCGGCTTCGGAGGAGTGATCGCTGCGCCCCTGCGACCTGGCGAGCGCCCGCCTTTGCCGACGATCGGACGTCATCGAATTGTCGCGAGATTTCTTCTTCACTGCCAATCGAGCTTACCAGAGGCGGTTTGCGGGAGGTTCAAGCAGGCTGGGAAAGTGTTTTTCTCTCATACCGGATCGACTGTAGGACAAATTCGGCCGTTGATCGTAAATTTTGCATCTTGATCATGTCTCGCTCTGGACATGTTCCGAGCAGACAAGGCGCAGAGTCTGGCAAACCGAATGCAACAAGTTCGACAGGAGCGGAGAGTGCCGAGCCGGAGAATATTTTGGAGTTGCTGGCTGGTGGCGGCGATCCCGTGGGTCCTGGCGTGCGCGCAGGAAACATCGAAGCCGTCCCAGACTTCGCTTAATCCTCAACTGACTTCTATTGTTGAGCGGATGCAAGAAGTTCAATCAAATTCCAGAACTCCGGCTTCCTATCAAGTTGATCGGAAGTATCGCCTCTTCGCTGAGAAAAGCTCAAGCCCCAGTTCTGAAGTGTGGGCCGAAGTCGACTATCTACCCCCCAATCACAGGACTTATGCAATCCGTAAGCGGCTTGGAAGCAGCCGGGGTGAGGACGTAGTACGGCGAGTGCTGGAACGCGAATCGCAATTGGCGGGGGGATCCTCCGCGGCTGCCGTTGATAAGAACAACTATTCCTTCGGCTATTTGGGCGAAGCTGCTATCAACGGCAATCCCTGCTATTTGTTGAGTCTCAATCCGAAGCGCAACGAAGTTCAGTTGGTGCGGGGAAAGGCCTGGGTTGACCAACAATCATTCCGGATTCGCCGAATTGAAGGTCAAATGGCAAAAAGCCCTTCGTGGTTGCTCAAGAAAGTAGACCTCAAACTCGATTTCGCCGACCTTGGTGGCACGTGGCTTCAGACCGACATGGAAGCCGTTGCGGAGGTTCGTTTCATCGGCAGCCAGACCTTAAGATCGGAGACGGTTGACGCTCGCGTCCAGAATTTGGTGACGCAGAAGACGCCGCCAGACGCGCGCGGCAGCAACGGAAAATCAAATCGCGTGCCCGCCACGGTCATCCTTCCTCATCCCCTGTGACCAAGAGCATCGCAGGGAGGGCCCGCCCATCGCGGAGTGCGATGGGCGGGAACCGCCAGATTAACAATCTCACTGCTTGTCGTACAACGCGCTACCGGTGTGTTTCACTCCCTTCGCATCTGTTACGGTTGTGGTGACGGTGCGGCTCTTACCGTCAGCTGACACCACAATGCGGCCACTCAGGATGACCTTGCCGGCATTCTTGGCGGCAAACGCCAGAGTGTGAGCGTCGACCCGCTTATACGACCGCATGTCGGAGGTCGGATCGCCGGTGACAGCGTAGTCTTTGCCGTCGAAATTGCCGGTCCATTCGTTGTGCGTGGGCTTGCCGGCGCCGTCAACGCCATCGATGGTGACCTTCACGCTGTCGCCCGCGGCTTCGTAAACAACGGTGTTATTCTTTGTAGCCCCGGCGGCGAACTTGGACTTGGCCTCATTCAGCTTCCAGGTACCCATATTCGCGTCATCTGCGGCAAAACTCACTACCGCGGCAGCGAACAGCGCCGCCATAGTCAACAAGATCGTTCTTGTTCTCATGGAATCTCCTCTAGAATTTCTTGCTGGATTTGGAAAACGCCGCAAGTATACGCCAGTTGTCGGCGCCTGCTGGAGGGCGTTTCGTTAGCGAACGCGAGGCGATCTGAAACTGCGGTGGGCACTTATTTCAGCGCCGTGGGATGCTTGGGCTGGTAGAGGCCAATCTTGCCGCCGCCCGGCAGCGTCATCTTGGTGATGCTCCCCCAGCGTTCTTCGTGGACCGGACCGCACGCGACTTTTTTCTCCTTCAGCGATGCCATCATCGCCTTGAGATCGTCGCACATGAAATAGAGTTCGTGCACGTCGTTCTTTTCTGAGGGGTGGAAAGCCACTTCAGCCGCCGGCATTGCAAAGATCAACCATCCGTGGCCCGCGTCCACCGAGGAAAACTTAAGGATGTCTCTGAAGAACGCGCGGTCCGCATCCGGCTCCGTGCTGTAGATAACCACGTGAGCGCCTGTGATCATAGACTCTCTCCCATCATTCTTCTGACGGATTCGCCGTCACCGGAACCAGTTGGCCATCGCGGATGTAATATTCGCCGCCGCGCCAGCGAATACTGCTGCGCACGAAGCTGAAGAGCCAGATGAAGAACGCCATAATATCCCACACTGGAATCAGCCAGAGCTTTTTCCATAACGCGCTATCGCGCAGCCCGCGTACGCCGATCAGCCACGTCATGGCCAACCGGAGCACGGCATACGAACCAAGATATGCCAAAGCCACTGCGGCCGTAGGGTGAATGGCAATCGCAGCCAGAGACCATGGCAGGCCTTGCGTAAACACCAACCCCAAATGTCCCCAAGGACGCATGTGGCGCATCACCACCACCCAGCGCATGCGCTTGTGCAGCAGATCCGGCATCGATCCGTAATCAGCCACGGTGAGAATGGTGTAGGGGAGAAGCTCAACTTCGTAACCCTGCTCCGCGATCAACCGTCCGACCAGAAGATCGTCGCCGGGCTGGTTTTCGATGGCCTTGTAGCCGCCGAACCCGGCCAGGCGGGTGCGCGTGGTGGCGATGGTGGGGCCGAGCGCGAATTTCACTCCATCCAACTTGCGCGCCACCAGAATGCCGGCGTAAAAATCGGAAACCATGCCGATGGTCTGCAAGCTCTCGGCCAGCGTCTTTTCCTCGGTCGGAACATAGAAGCAGGTCACAGCTCCAACCTTGGGATTGGCCAGCGGCGCCACCACCGTGCGCAAGTAATCGGGACGGGCGCGAACGTCGCTGTCGCTGATGACCACCACCTCGTTCCGGGCTTCGCTCACCAGTCGAGCCAGTTTGGCCACTTTGTCATTGGCGGCGTTGCCGGAGGTGCCGAACAGTACGGTGATCCGCCGCTCGGGAAAATCGCGGGCAAGCTTTTCGAGGATGGGAACCACCGGATCATCTTTTTCGCCAACGCAGAACAGCAATTCGTAATCCGGATAATCCTGGCGGCAGAAACTGGCGAAATTCTCGTAGGCGTCGGGATCGACGCCCCGGAGCGGCTTCAAATTGCTGACTGGCGGAGTGAACTCACTCTTCGGCCCCACCATCGGGCGGCGATGAAAGAAGCCCCAGGTGCTGTACAGGGCAATCAGATAATAGATGAAGGGAAAGGTCGCGACTCCCAGAATCGCATACGTGAAGGTCGACGCTGTCATGCCCTGCACAGCTTAGCCAGATGCTGGAGCGCTGTCAAAATGCCAACGCAGAATGTCGCGGACTCGGCGGTTATTTGCGTTTTGCAGCCCCGGAAGTGCACAATAGTTGCAGGTTACTCAGTCACTTGCGGGTGTGACTTCGGTTCGCAGGAAAAAACGAACCTTCTCCCGCGGCTGGGCATCTTACTATTAGTGAAAATTCGCTAACGGCTATCAACATCCCCGCCGATTGGGCGCGGCGTTTTAGATAACCCGCGCAGTGAACCGGCTGTAGCCGCTGAGTTGCTTTCAACATCCCCGTTTCAGATCGAGCGGAGTGCGCGCTAAGCGCGTTGCCTCGTATTTGGAGCTGAAGGCGAGACATGAATATGGCAACGGCAACCGCAGTATGCAGTCTGGAAAATTATCTCGTTCTGCCCGATGACACCATGGACGAGCGCATCGCCGCAGCCCGCGAAGCTCTGGGCCGCGAGTGCGTTGTCCTGGGGCACCACTATCAACGCGACGAAGTCATCCGCTTCGCCGATTTCCGCGGTGATTCGTACAAACTCGCGCAGCAAGCGGCGTGCGCCGGAGGCAAATACATAGTCTTCTGCGGCGTCCACTTTATGGCTGAAAGCGCCGATATTCTCAGCCAATCCGGTCAGGTGACCATCCTGCCTGATCTCAATGCCGGCTGTTCCATGGCCGACATGGCGGAAATTACGCAAGTCGAAAACTGCTGGGAGCATCTGGTGGCCGCCGGTTTGACCGGCGATTCCGGCGACGGCGTAACACCCATCACCTATATGAATTCCACCGCCGCGATCAAGGCTTTTTGCGGCGAGCGGCGGGGCGTGGTGTGTACATCGTCGAACGCTGCGGGCGCCTTCCGTTGGGGCTTTGCCAAGACTACCAAACTTCTCTTCCTTCCTGACCAGCATCTCGGCCGCAATACCGGTTGCAACCTCGGCATCCCGCTGAATGAAATGGTCGTCTGGGATCCCTACATGCTTAATGGAGGCCTGACACCGGAACGTCTTCGCCAAGCCAGAGTGATCCTGTGGAAGGGACACTGCTCGGTCCATCAACGCTTTTTGCCTGAACACGTGGATAACGTCCGCGCTAAATATCACGGGATTCGTGTGATCGTGCATCCCGAGTGCCGCTGGGAAGTTTGCCAGAAAGCTGATGGCATTGGCTCGACTGAGGGCCTCCTCAAGATCATTGGAGACGCTCCAGCGGGTACCATGTTTGCCGTGGGGACCGAGATTCACCTGGTCAACCGCATGGGCAAGGAGTTCGCCGCGGAGGGGAAAAAGGTCATCACCCTCGATGACTCCGGCTGCCTGTGCACGACCATGTTCCGCATCTCGCCGCAACATTTGTGTTGGGCGCTGGAAAATCTTGCGGAAGGCAACATCGTGAATCAGATCAAAGTGAAAGAAGATGTGAAGCACTGGGCTCGGGTCGCGCTGGACCGGATGCTGGAAATCCAATAGCAGTCGTGGGTCGGTCGTCCTTGGTCGTTGGCGGGAACCACGTGGGGACAGCCGCCTCGGCTGTCCGGCCAAGCGAAGTTCGCCGGGATCCAATGTCTGCTTGCTCGCTGGGCCGACGACGAACGACTAACGACCAACGACGAATCACTGAACTCCGGTGCTAAAATAGAGTTACACCCAATGGCCGACCGCACCTTCACCCTCGAAGAAGCCCAGATGCTGCTGCCCATTCTTGAGTCCTTGTTGCGGGCTTCGATTGATGGCAAGAAACTGATTGACTCCGTCGATGCCGAGCTTCAGGCGCTGGCGCATCGCGTGTTTTTGCAGGGCGGATTGCAAGTGAATGTGGTCCACATGGCGCGGCGCAAGGCCGAACGCGAGAAGGCGATTCAGCGCGTTAAAGATGCACTCGCCGAGATCGACGCCACCGGGGTGCAGGTCAAGGATCTCGACATCGGGTTGCTCGATTTTCCGTGCGAAGTTGATGGACGAATTGTGCTCTTGTGCTGGAAGCTGGGAGAGACTGGGATTACATACTGGCACAGCGTGAGCGAAGGTTTTGCCGGCCGTAGACCCATCGACGAGCGCATCGCCAAGGCAAAACGAACCAACTAGCGGGAACTCCACTTCCTCGAATTTCTAATCTTAATGGTGCAAGTTCCGAGGGCCGGGCGCGTTCTACCCAAGAGCGCAGACGCCGATCCCGGTGTTGTAACGAAGGTAACGGCTACTGCACTGGCACGACTTTTTCTCTGCTACAATTTTCACAAGGGGAGCAGGGGCAGGAGAACCAGATTTGGTGAGGTTGGCTTAACATGTTGAGTGGCAAGACGAAACTCCAGATTCTAGCTGCGTTTGCGACCCTGCTTTTGTTCGCTGTGGGAGTGGCCTGCAATGGCTTCTTTGTTAACCCTGTGTTAACTTCCGTGACTGTCGGCCCGACCGCCACCATCAATCAAGGTGGCACCGTGCAGGAGAGCGCCGTCGGCAGCTACAATGACGGCTCAACCAGTGCTCTGACGAACGTGCAGTGGAGTAGCGACACAGAGAGTGTCGCAACCGTTAGCCTTGCCGGTCTGGTAACCGGCGTGTCTCCTGGAACCGCGACGATCACCGGCGCCTCCGGCACGGTAAGCGGGACTGCCACCATCACCGTATCTCTCTCCAATGTGACAGGCCTGACAATTGACCCGAGTACGGCGAGCATTCAGACTAACGGCGGCTTCCACACCTTTACGGCGATGGCCAGCATTTCCGGTGGGGCGCCGGTGGATGTTACCGAGAGCTGCACCTGGACCGCCAGCGATGCGACTAACACGACACTGACCCAGGGGGTCGATCCTGAGACGGTTACGCTCGGTGCGGCGCCGGTTGGTGAAAAGATCACATTGACAGCGAGCTATCTCAGCGGTAGCGGGGTTACCTATACCGCGAACGCGACCATCACGGTTACCCAGTAGCCGAGCCTATGGCTGACATTCGCTGCATCGGCATCTGCACCGGGGGCGGCGACGCTCCCGGCCTCAATGCCGTGATTCGTGCGGCGGTCAAAGCCGCCATCCTGAAGTACAAGTGGAAGATCATCGGCATTCCCGACGGCTTTGATGGCCTGATCTGGCCGGAGAAGTCGCGCGAACTTACTCTTAAAGACGTCAGCGGCATCCTGCCGCGTGGCGGCACTGTTCTGGGCACCACCAACCGCGGCAATCCCTTCCACTACATCAACCTGGAGAACGGTGTGGAAGTGACCCGGGACATATCTGACACGGTGATCACCAACTCCCGCAAACTGGGAATGGACGCGGTGATCAGCATCGGCGGCGACGGCTCACAGACAATTGCGTATGAACTCTTTCTCAAGGGCATGAAGATTGTGGGCGTGCCCAAAACCATCGACAACGATCTTTCCGCCACTGAAGTTACGTTCGGCTTTGACACCGCGCTACACACCGCAACTGACGCAGTGGACAAGATTCACACCACCGCCGAATCGCACCACCGCATCATGGTGGTCGAGGTCATGGGCCGGGATGCGGGCTGGATTGCGATTGAAGCCGGCATCGCCGGCGGCGCGCACGTCATTCTGATTCCCGAGATTCCATTTACTGTGCCCAGAATTTGCGAGTACATCGCCTTGCGGGAAAGCTACGGCAAACACTTCACCATCATCGTTGTGGCGGAGGGAATCAATTTGCCCCACGAGTGGAAAGAGAAACGCCATACTGGTTCGGCCGGCCCCCGGATTGGAGACGCCGTGGCTGCGGGCACGGGCAAGGACGTGCGGGTCAGCGTTCTGGGACACATCCAGCGCGGCGGTTCTCCCACGCCATTTGACCGGATTCTAGGTACACGGTTCGGAGTCGCCGCCGTTGACCTGATTGCCCAGGGCGGGTTTGGGAAAATGGTCTGCCTGCGCAATGAGCGTATTGAATGCGTAGACATTGCGGATGCCATTGGTAAATTGAAAACCGTCGATCCGCAGGGAGAGTTGGTGCGGACCGCGCGCGCGATTGGAATCAGTTTTGGCGACTGACCTGCACGAGTCACCAACCAGCTAAACATTTGTGGTAGGGCGCTGCGCTATATTGAGTCTGTGATCTCCCCAGGGACCAGGTCACGATCTCGCTTGCTCCTGCTGGCACTCGCGGTTTGGCCGCTGTGCGCCTGCAATCGCCATGGCAAATCCCAGGAAACCGCCTACGTTTCCGCGCCTCAGGTCGTGCTGCGCGACCGCGTCGCGACTGTCTTCAACAAGACTGGAACGGTAAAGAACGGCGATCGTGTTCAAGTCCTGGAGCGAGAGCGGCGCTTCGCCCGCGTACGTGAACAGGGGGGCGTGGAAGGCTGGATGGAGCAGCGCTACCTGGTGAGCCAGCAGGTTTTCGATCTGTTCCAAAAACTGGTGCAGGAGGAGCAGAACGATCCTGTCCAAGCCACCGGAACCACGCGCAACGACACCAATATTCACCTGGAGCCGGGCCGCGAGGCCGAGCACTTGTACCTGCTCAGCCAGGGCGCCAAGGTGTCGGTGCTGAAGCGCGCCACTGCTGAGAAGGTCCTTCCCGGTACGGGCGCCACGCCCAAGGCGGATGGGAAATCACCGAACTCTCCAACCCCGATCATGGAGGACTGGTGGCTGATTCGCGATCCGCAGCAACGCGTCGGCTGGGTGTTGGCGCGGCTGGTGGATATCGACGTCCCTCTTGAGATTGCGCAGTACGCGGAGGGCCAGCGCATGGTTGCATTCTTTGTGTTGAACGAAGTCCTGGATGGGGACAAGAAAATTTCGCAGTACTTGGTGCTGCTGACCGAACCGCGCGACGGCATGGCCTTCGACTTCAACCAGGCGCGAGTCTACACCTGGAATGTAAGACGCCATCGTTACGAAACCGCCTATCGCGAACACAACCTTAACGGCTTCCTGCCGGCAACTGTTACTCGGGAAAACTTTGACAAAGAAGGAGCTCTCCCGGTGTTTGTGCTGCGAGTCAAAGACGACAGCGGAAAAACCACCGAACGCAAATACAAGCTGAACACGCCGATTGTGAAACGGGTACTGGCGCCGGGAGAAGAGCCGCAGCGGCCAATTGCAAGGAAGAGGCGATAACCGCAACTGTGGTCGCTGACCGCATGTTATACGTTCCGCTGGTGTACGTCGATCCGCGGCAGTGACGGAAGCGGCGCGTGGTTATCGAAGGCCTCCAGCCACTGGGTCAGAGATTCTAACAAGCGCGGTACTTGAATGCCGTGAAAGTTCGGAGGATGTTCGGCGAGGTTCTTCATCGCTCGCACCATCACCGACCGCATGCCCACGCGGTTTCCGGTGGAGTGATGATGAAGGGCCACCGCAACCTGGACCAGGCCCTGCCAGATTTTCTTCTCCCCGTGCGGCGCAGCCCTCCAGATATCTTCCAGAACCTCGTGAGCGTCGAAGAACTTCCCCTGGTTGAAGAGCCTGATCCCATGAAGGTATTCAGGTTGGTTAGCGGTCACGCGAGTACCTCACAGAAAACATGACCTCGCGCCGCAGCACGAGGTCAGGAAAACTAGGCGATCATCTAACGTCCGAGGATCCCATAGTGGGAGCTGGCGGCCATAAAGAAAAGCAGGGGAACGGAGAGAAAGAAGTTGGTTCGTGACGCCAGGAAGGCCTGACGGGCCAGCGCGGCGGCATTGGCCGGAGGAGTGCCCGCCAGCGTGCCCTTGATAATCTTTTTCTGATTCGGCCAGATGACTCCCCAAACGTTGAACAGCATAATGATGCCCATGCCACCACCGACTCCGATGGAGAGAACGTGGTTATCGTCCTGGCCCACCGGTGTGTAGTTCACGAACAGGTAACCGGCAGCGATGACGACAATGGTCGTAATGATCCCAAGAACGTACCCACTAGGTGCCTTGGAAATCACGAAATAGAGGATTCCCCACGATACGATCCAGATGAGCAGGAACAGCCCGATGGTGCTCAACGAACTCGTCCCCATCCGTTCGGCATCGGGGGCCACGAGAACTTGTCCCCAATACCAGAAGCCCACGAACACGGTAATCAGCGCGCTCCAACGGAACAACTGCAGCGTTGGCATGGTCATATATTGAAAGATCTTCGGCTTCATGGTGGCGTCCACTTGCTTCATGAAGGGAACGTTGACCAGGTTGAAGAAGTAAAGCAATCCGATCCAGGTAATGCCGGCCAGGAAGTGAAACCAGCGCAGAATGAAAGCCAGTGCCTCGGTGCCCGTGTGGGTGGGTAACACCCATGACGTAGAGACGGCAAGCAGTTGGTGCATTTTGTTCCTCCGTCAATCTGTAGCGCGCGCTCCCGAACGACTGCGCAAGGGGACTGCTTTCGCAAGGTGGGTGTGTTCCCTAGACCTGGGCTTGCGCGCCACAGGTGCCTGCGTTTTCTTCTAGTTGCAGCGTGACGCTGGAATATTTGCACTTCGCGGTGTTTATGTCAACCGCTGGAAACGGCGGACGGCTTGGTAACCAGGTACTCAATAAAAACTCATCGTTCCTGGTTACTTGAAAAGTGGCCAGCAAGGCCGTATTGTACGAAGATTGCTTCGAGGAAAGCAGGTCCAGAAGACTGGTACTTGCGGATTCTCGAATTTCCCCCCTTTCTCCCATGCTCAATGGGCGTGAGAGATCGATGTACCGTGGCAATTCAGAAAGCTCTCGCGGTCAGGGAGCCTAGGAGATTGGCATGGACAGCAGCAAGCCGGCGCAGAACATCCAGGATTCGTTTCTCAACACCGCCCGCAAGGAACGGCTGAATATCACTATTTATCTGTTAAGCGGCGTCAAGTTGACCGGACGTATTCGTTCTTTCGACAAATATTCTGTCGTGCTGGAGACCAACAATCAGGAACAGTTGATCTTCAAGCACGCCATTTCCACGGTAGCGATGGGCAGAATGGTCCATGGCCACAGCGACAAGCCGACGGTCATGCCGTCGTCGCCTGCTGCGGCGGCTGAGCCGACTCCGATTCCCAGCGCTTCTGGCACGGAAGGATAGGCAGTTCTTTTTTGCGTGGTTCAGAAGGCAGAAGTTTTCGCGAACGCTCGCGTGGAGGCGACACCTCGGGGCTGAAGACCGCCCCACGGTCCCCGCTCGAACGCGCTTTTCTGGTTGGCATCGAATACCGCGTTCGTACGGCTCGCACCGCTCAGGTCAAAGCTGGAAAGAAGTCGCTGAGCAGCGAAGCTCAGGCAGCGCGCGACAGTGTCATCCGAACCGCAACCGGAGCGAAAGCACCGGGCGTTCCGCAGTTCAGCGCCGAAGAATCGCTGGAAGAGTTGCGCACCCTCGCCCTCAGCGCGGGCGCGGAAGTGACCGGCGAGTTCCTGCAGCACCGCGACAAGCCGGATCCGGCCACGCTCATCGGAAAGGGCAAGCTGGAAGAAATTGCAGGCGCGGCGGCTTCGGTGTCCGCCGATCTGCTCGTCTTCGACCACGATTTGACCGCCTCCCAGCAGCGCAACATAGAAAAGATCGTGAATACACGGGTGATTGATCGCACCCAGCTCATTCTCGATATTTTTGCGCGCCATGCCCGGACCCGAGAAGGCCAGTTGCAAGTTGAGTTGGCCCAACTGGAATATATGCTGCCGCGTCTCGGGGGGAAGGGCATCGAGATGTCGCAATTAGGCGGCGGTATTGGCACCCGCGGTCCCGGCGAAACTCAACTCGAAACCGACCGCAGGAAAATCTATCGCCGCATCCGCCACGTCAAGGAACAAATCGAGAACGTGCGGCGCATCCGCGCCCAGCAGCGGCAGCGGCGCGAGTCGGTTCCGGTGGCGATGGTTGCGCTGGTGGGCTACACCAACGCCGGGAAGTCCACGCTGTTCAATGCCTTGACTCAGGCTGCGGTGCTGGCGTCACCCAAGATGTTTGCGACCCTGGATCCCACTATCCGCGCGGTGACGCTGCCATCGAAGCGTAAGGCATTGCTCTCCGATACGGTGGGATTCATTCGCAACCTGCCGCACACACTGGTGACGGCATTTCGCGCAACTTTAGAGGAAGTGCAGCGCGCGGCGTTGATCCTGCAGGTTTCTGATGCCAGCAGCCCGCTTTCCGCCGAACAGGACGCGCAAGTCGAAAAGGTTCTGAAAGAACTGGAGGCGGACGGAAAACCCCGGCTGCGGGTGATGAACAAGATCGATCTGCTGTCCCCCACACAACGTGACAGCCTGCGCGATGACGCGACGTCGGTTCATGTCTCCGCGGCGAAAGGCATCGGCATGAGCACGCTCCTGGATCGGATCGACGAGGCTCTTTCGGAAGATGCTGTCAGCCGGATTTGTCTC
>Ga0070764_10000316_pt1 | contig 18408 bp, 15 predicted proteins | sample HubBroMetageWRM4_FD_67287 | JGI IMG/M metagenome (GOLD analysis project Ga0070764, IMG submission 67287) | Warmed soil microbial communities from the Hubbard Brook experimental Forest, New Hampshire - Hubbard Brook CCASE Soil Metagenome WRM 4 | ecosystem: Environmental > Terrestrial > Soil >... | reverse complement strand
GGCGGGATCGTCGCCGCGTTGTACTTGGACGCCTGAGCCAGCAGCGCCCCGTTCTTCAGCTCAAAGTTCAGCTCCGGCGCGTACTTCGTGTAGAGGGCGAGCTGCGGCGCGTAAAGCTGGGCCTCGTCGACGATCTTGGGGTGCGCCTGGGCCCACTCGAACTGGGTCTTGTACTGGGCGAAGTAGGTAGCCGTAGTCGTCCCGTAGCTGACCAGCGGCGTCACCGAGGTGATGACGACCGGAATCAGCAGCGAGGACACGCAGACGACGATCCGGATGATCCAGCCCCAGATAGCCAGGCCGGTCGCGATCAGGGCGGGGTTACGCGCCTCGATGTTCTCGGTGAAGCTGGCCATCCAGGCCACGTAGGCGATGCCCAGGGAAACCGACGACAGCAGCAGGATGACGGCCATCGTGGTGTAGCTCGGCTGGTGCCCGAACTGGAGCAGGAACAGGATCGTCATCACGATGCCCGCGGTGGCGCCGAAGACCATGAACGGCTTGCGGACCCGGACCTTGTCGGAGAAGACGCCCACCAGGACGACCGTTACCGCGTTCGCCCCCCATTCCCAGTTCGCCAGGCTGTTGGCCTGGTTCAGGGTGAAGTGGAAAGCGGTCGTCATGTAGATCGTCAGGAAGCCGACGGCCGCGTAGTAGATGAGCAGGAAGACTGAAATGGCGAACGCGGAGATCACGATGTCGGGCTTGATCAGCTGACGGAACGGGTTGCGCAGCGCCGCCTCGATGTCGAACCCGCTGGCCCGCGCCTCGATCAGGGCCCGGTCGCGCATGGTCACCATGGTCTGGTCGCGCAGCTGCGGAGACAGCTCACGCAGGAAGAAGAACGCGATCAGGAACACTACGATGCCGGCCACGCCGCAGATGCGGTACTCGTGCGTCCAGAAGTGGGTGTTGTGGATGACGGTGGGGATGGTGACTGTGCCGACGATCGACACGATCAGGCTGCCGAGCACCGGACCGCTAGTCCAGAAGCCCATGGCCGTCGCCCGGCCTACCTGCGGGGAGAAGTCGCGGATCAGGGCCGGCGTCGCCACCAGGCAGATGCCCTCGACGAAGCCGACGATGAAGCCCTCGATGGCGAACGTCCACTTGCTGGTCGCCAGCGGCAGCAGGAACTCCACGAAGATCGCGGCGAAGAACAGGCCGAATACCACCAGGTTCGCCCGGCCGAATCGGTCCGCCAGGCCAGCGAGCAGCGATCCGAAGGCACCGACCAGGCTGCCCAGGGCCGTGGTGACTGCGAAGAAGGTGAACGAGGCGCTGAGGTTGTTCAGGATCAGCGTGGAGACCGACCCGCCGACGTAGAGCTCGTAGTACAGCGTGATCGTGGCCAGCACGGTGATCGCCAGGTACCGCATCCTGGGACCGGTCGCCGGATAGTAATCAAGCTGTCGGTTTATTAGCCCCAGCTTGCGCGGCGTGGCCGCAGCCTGAGCGTCAGTGGTCGCTGACATCACTAGCACCTTTCCGGTCCAGCCAGTGCAACTGGTTTGGTCGAGGGTATGCCTGCGCATACCGTCCTGTCGATGTGCTGATGTTGTGTATTTTCAGCGTTCAGATGGTGATTCGGTCACTTCGCGGGAATGCAGCCGGCGGGCCGCGTGACCGCGGCCCGCCGACTGTTTCTGTACAGCCGTTGAATTAGGCGGCGGGCCGCAGGAAGCGGCCCGCCGACTGTGATCAGGCTGTCGTCTGGAGCTTCGCCAGCTCCGCCTGCACCATTGCCTCGTGCTCCTCCTCGTCCCGCTTGGCGTCACGCGGGCGCCAGCGGCCGCGCAGCAGCGGAATGCTCAGCAGGAACGCGATGATCCCGCCGAAGCAGATCCAGTACCAGGTTCGCCACTGTCCCGGCGACTTCGCCGCCGCTGAGGCGACGTCCGCGGCATGCGCCGTCATGTAGGCGTCCACCGCGGGCGGGACCTTCTGCAGAGCGGCCAGCTCCCCGGCGACGCCCGGAGCCGAGACCTCGGCGATGACCGAGGCGGGCACCTTGGACAACGCCGTCAGCTGAGCCGCATAAGGAGCGAGCGCCTGCAGCTGCGGCCCGACCGCGATCACGCCGTCGATGGCGGCCTGGTTGGCGTCGATCGCTCCCAGCGTGGCCAGGCCCTTGCTGCCGCCGCCCGCCGCGGCGACGAGCTTCGCGGCCAGGGCCGGCGGGATCGTCTTCGCGGTGTACTTGGCTGCCTGGGTGAACAGGGCCGCGTGGGCCTGGATCACTGCCAGCTCAGGAGCGAACTTCTGCGCGTTGCCGAGTTGCACCGCGTACTTCTGGGCGTTGGCGACAACAGTTGGATTCGCCCCGGCAAAGCCCAGCGGCCCTGAGTACTTGGTCGCGTCGGCGACGACCTTCCCGTGCGTGCCTGCCCAGACCAGCGACGGGTACTGCTGCGTGTATCCCACCACCGTGCCCGCATAGTTGACCAGCGGGGTGACCGAGTTGATCACGACCAGGAGCAGCAGGGAGGAGGCAAAGACGACCACCCGGATGATCCAGCCCCAGATCGCCAGGCCGGTCGCCACGGCGGCCGGGTTGCGGTCCTCGACGGTCTCGGTGAAGCTGGCCATCCACGGGGTGTAGGCGACGCCCAGGAAGAACAGCATGATCGCCAGGATCGCCGCGATCGTGCTGAAGCTCGGGTGCGCCCCGGCCTTCGACTGCAGCAGGAAGAACACGATCATGATCGCGGCTCCGATGCCGCCCACCACCATGAACGGCTTCCGGACCCGGACCTTGTCGGAGAACATGCCCACGAGGATCACCCCGCCGGCGTTGAAGGCCCAGCACCAGTAACCGAGGTTGTTCGCCTGCTTGAGCGTGTAGCCGAAGATCGTGGTCGCGAAGATGACCAGGAAGCCGACCAGGGCGTAGTAGATCAGCAGCATGACGGAGACAGCCAGGGCCGAGATGATGATGTCGGCCTTGACCAGCTGCCGCCAGTTGTGGGCTATCAGCGCCTCGACGTCCAGGCCCTTGGCCCGCGCCTCGATCAGCGCCCGGTCACGCATCGTCACCATCAGCTGGTCCCGCAACTGCGGTGACAGCTCGCGCAGCCCGAACAGCGCGAGCAAGAAGACCACCAGTCCGGCGATGCCGCAGATCACGTACTCGTGCGTCCAGAAGTGGTCGTTGCTGATGACGCTCGGGATCGTGATGGAGCCGACGATCGCAACGATGAGGCTGCCGAGCACCGGGCCGCTGGTCCAGAAGCCCATGGCCGTCGCCCGGCCGACCTGGGGCGAGAAGTCCCGGATCAGCGCTGGCGTAGCGACCAGGCAGATGCCCTCCACGAATCCGACGATGAAGATCTCGAACGTGAAGGCCCACTTGTTGGTGGCGGCGGGCAGGATGAACGCCACGAAGATGCCGGAGAACAGCAGCCCGAACACCACCAGGTTCGCGCGTCCGTATCTGTCGGTGAGGCCAGCGAACAGGGAGCCGAAGGCGCCGACCAGGTTGCCGAAGGCGGACATGGCCACGTAGAACGTGAACGTCATGTGCAGGTTGGGCAGGATCAGCGTGGACACCGAGCCGCCGACGTAGAGCTCGTAGTACAAGGTGACTGTGGCGAGGACCGTGAGAGCCAGGTAGAGGACCCTGCGGCCGTTATCGGGATACGAATCCAGCTGCCGTCGGTACAGCGAGGAGAGTCCCCGCTGCCCGGATACTGGATCCGCGGTGGCTGCTGTCATACGGTCCTCCTTGCTGTGAACCGGATGTGTGTGCCGGGATGACTACATGCCGACTAGACGGTATCTCCAGCATCACCACCGAGGCAATGGTCTGTTGTGAGGCATCTCACCTGGCACGTTTACCTAGACGTAACGAAGCGCGTCAGCTTAGGCTGACGAGATGGAGTCGGTACTCGAGATTGCCCGGGGCGCGGCCAGCACTGATCCGGACGCGGGCCTGCGCGCGGTTGCCGCCCTGCGGACGCTCGCGGAACGGCTGGAGGTCCGGCAGGTCGATGCCGCACGGGAACTTGGCTGGTCGTGGCAGGCGATCGCCGACCGGCTCGGCGTCACCAAGCAGACAGTGCACCGCAAGCACGGCAAGGGCGCGAAACGCTTCCGTCAGATACCAGATCCCGGCGGAATCTGAGCCGGGATCTCAGGCAGCGGCGGCTCGTGCATGGCCGCCAGCGCTGCTGACATGGACCCGTAGTCCGTCGCGAAGTTGCTGTAGATCGAGTAGAAGAGCGTGATGAAGACGCCGAGCTTGACCCAGAGTCCCGGCGCCAGGAAGAACAGCGCCGTCACGGCCGGGAAGTTGACCAGCCAGTAGATCGCGCCCCACAGGTGGACCTTGTACTGCGAAGCCGGGTTGGTCTCCAGATCCTTCACGAAGTGCCGCATCCAGCCGTGCCTGATGGTCGCCTGGGTATGCAGCTGGTCGAGCCGGGCGTGTAGCCGCGCGATCTCGTTCCGAAGCTCGTCGTCCATCAGGCCTCGCGAGCCGATAGCGCGGTGCGATTTCTCATGGACGGGACGCTACCGCCGCAACGGCCCGATCACCGCCGGAAGGGAGACAGATGCGATGCCGTGCTGACAATCCCGGACATCATCGGCGCGCTCGGAGGGACTCGAACCCCCAACCTCTTGATCCGTAGTCAAGTGCTCTATCCGTTGAGCTACGAGCGCTGGGTTAGACCTCGCATAGTGTACGGCACTTGCGGCCAGACGTGTTTCTGAAGCCCGGCACCCAGCGCGACGCCGGAGAACTGCCCAGGTCAGCCGGTGCAGTCCGCGAGCGACCCGAGCGAGCTCAGGCAGCCATTACCAACCGATCCGGCGAGCCGATATGGCCCCGTTCCTGCCACCGTTTGCCCGGCCCTGCCGCTAGATAGGCGCCATGTCCACGAACCGGCTGTAGTGACCCTGGAAGGCCACCGTCACCGTAGTGGTCGGACCGTTCCTGTGCTTGGCCACGATCAGGTCCGCCTCACCGGCGCGCGGCGACTCGCGCTCGTAGGCATCCTCGCGATGCAGCAGGATGACCACGTCCGCATCTTGCTCGATTGATCCACTTTCGCGTAGATCTGCGAGCAATGGGCGTTTGTCGGTCCGCATCTCCGGACCGCGGTTCAGCTGCGCGAGCGCGATTACCGGCACATTCAGTTCCTTGGCCAGCAGCTTCAGCGACCTGGACAGCTCGGATACCTCCTGCTGCCTGTTTTCCACGCGCTTGGGCGAGCTCATGAGCTGGAGGTAGTCGATGACCACGAGCTTGAGGTCATTACGCTGCTTCAGCCGCCGGCATTTCGACCTGATCTCCATCATCGACATATTCGGCGAGTCATCGATGAACAGCGGGGCGTCCACCACCTCGCTCATCCGCCGGGCCAGCCGGGTCCAGTCGTCCTCGCCGAGCTGGCCGGTTCGCATGGCGTGCAGCGGCACCCGCGCCTCGGCCGAGAGCAACCGCATGGTGATCTCGTTCCTGCTCATTTCCAGGCTGAACAGGACCGACGTCTGACCTGCCTTGATAGAGGCAGCGCGGCATACGTCCAGGGCGAGCGCCGAGTTATGAGTGGGAATCATCGACTTGCTGGCCAGGTACAGGCTGTCCGGAGCATCCACCTGGACGCATCGCACCGGAACGCTGGGGATCTCTCTAACTCCGATGATCATCCGCTGGCGCGTTCGCTGAGTAGTCCTCGCTGGCCTCCGCAGTCGATGTACTTCCCGCTTGCGGCTCAGCCTGAATACATCGTCGGTGGTGGTGAAAGTGATCGTGTAAGCAATCGACGAGGCCTCGGTCCTGCCCTTCACCCGCTTGCGGGTGAAGGCGCACCTGTAGCCGAGCCCGACGACCAGCTCTCTGGCATCTGCGGCTAGCCGCGGCGAGGTACTGGTGAACTGCACCGAGCCGGTCGGGTTCACGGTGCCATCGGTGTCGAGCAAACCGGCGAGCAGCGCGAGGCGCTGCGCTCTGCTCGCGCGCAGGTACTCGGCCGGAATGTGCTTGTTGTCGAGCACGCCAAGACGACGGAGGATCGGCGACAACGTCCCGTGGTCTTTCCAGCACGCCAGGCACAGTGAGCCCGTAACGCTCCGCCCACCGCAGTCCGGGCAGGTCGGTGCCGGCATGCGAGCTGACATGTATCTTGACCGGCCGCCACAACTGCGGCCGCAGGTCTTCACCTGGCTAGTGCGTGGCTGGAGGGGCGCACCGCAAACCACACATGTCCGCGTCGCCAATTGCGGCGCCCTTGGCAACCGCATTGTGTAGCTGAGGTACTGCCTCTTCTTCACCAGCTCGACGCCTTCGCGCGCGAGTATGTCGGTCATCTCCTCATCGGCGGTGGTGAAGATCGGCATCGAACTGCGGCCATCGCCGAGCCATGCACCTAGCACATAAGGCGGCACAGGGAGGCTAGCCGACGGCAGGTCCAGCGGCTGCGTTACGTCAACGGCGTGGTTGAAGCCGCAGGTATCGCCGCGATAAAGCGACTCTGCTATCTCGCGCGTTGTGTGCACTCCTCTTAGCGCGTGGCGCTTAGCGTCATCCGAGTCGCTCGCGAACGTCGCTCGCTGAGCATATGCGAGCCTTCGGCCGGCTCTGGTGGTGGTGACCCACTGGTGCTCGGCGTCCGCCACAATGCTGGTCTGATCGTCGAAGAGCACCTCATAGCAGGGGCGACCGGACATGACCTCGGTGGCGGCAGTAACGGTAATAGGCCGACCGTCCGCCCCGAGCAGCTGGTCGCCCACCTGGACCGCACCCATCGTGGTCCAGCCGATCGGGGTGGGCAGCGGAGTGTCCAGCGCCAGCGCCTTGCCCATTGCAGGACGGGCCGCGATGATGATCATCTGACCGGGGTGCAGGCCGTTGGTGAGCGCGTCCAGGTCGGCGAAGCCGGTGGGCACGCCCGCCAGGCTGCCGCCGCGCGAGCCGATCGCCTCGATCTCGTCGAGCGCGCCCGGCATGATCTCCGACAGCGGCAGGTAGTCCTCGCTCACGCGCCGGTCGGTGACACCGTAGACCTCGGCCTCGGCCCGGTCGACGAGGTCGTTCGCGTCGCCGTCGCCGGTGTAACCAAGCTGGACGATCCGGGTGCCGACCTCGACCAGGCGACGCAGGATGGCGCGCTCGCGCACGATCCGCGCGTAGTAGCCGGCGTTGGCGGCCGTGGGCACAGACGCGATCAGCGTATGCAGGTACGGTGCGCCACCCACCCTGGCGATGTCGCCGCGCTTGGTCAGCTCGGCGGCGACGGTCACCGCGTCCGCAGGCTCGCCGCGGCCGTACAGGTCGAGAATTGTCTCGTGCACCAGCTGATGCGCGGGCCGGTAGTAGTCGTGGGACTTGATGACGTCGAGCACGTCAGAGATCGCGTCCTTCGACAGCATCATGCCGCCAAGTACGCACTGCTCGGCCGCGAGATCGTGCGGAGGCGTCCGCTCGAACTCGTCGCCGCCGCGCGGCATGATCTCCGCAACGCTCACCTGGCGCCCTCCCCGTGCTACGCCGACCCGATCCCCGCAGGAACATCGCGAGAACTTCATACCTGTTCTATCGAACGGCTCCGACAGTCTCTAGCGTGTTGGCCCAAGCGTCGATTCGTACTGTGCACAGGTCTGTGGACAGCATGTGCAGACACGCCGCAAGGCTTGTGCGCAGCTTGGGGACGCCGCTGTGGACGCCGCTGTGGGCAGCCGTCTTCAGGGCCGTTACGCTGCGGGAACGTTCCTCCCAGGCTGTGCATAGAAGATTTTCCGGACTCTGGAGAACGTGCACGAGGGTCGTAAGTTATCCACACTGGGAATTTGACGTCCAACGTCAGCGATGAGGAATGGCGCCCTGGCCAGATCCACCCATCGGATCCCGCCATTTTCCGGGCCGGCCCACGGCAGGCTCCGCTAGGGTTCGAGTATGTGTTCGAACGAACTTCCCACCGGGCTCGCGGCCCGGCTGGGCAGCGCGATCGACGAGCTTGCGGCCGCCGCGGATGACGCCGACCGGGCCGAGGACAGCGACGTGGCCGCCCGGCTGGCGGCCGCGTGGGCACTCATCGCCGAGGCCGACCCCGAGCTGGCCGAGCGGACGGCGCGCTACTCAGGCTGAGGACAAGAAACCGCCGATAGCGGGGAACGCGAGGTCCCAGGGTCAGCCCGTGCGGTCCCGCCGGTGCCACCGCGCGGCCCGCCTGTCGGCCAGGACCTGATGCACCACGTTCCGGCCCGGAATGCCGGTCACCCCGCCGCCGCCATGAGTAGCGGAGCCCGCCTGGTACAGGCCGCGCAGCGGGGTTCGCAGGTCAGCAAAGCCTGCGGCCGGCCGTGCATGGAACATCTGGCCGAGCGTGAGCTCGCCGTGAAAGATGTTGCCGCCGATCAGCCCGTACTCGTCCTGCATCTGCTGCGGGCCGATGACCTGCCGGTGCAGCACCGAGCTGGCAAAGCCGGGCGCGACCGCGTCTACCCGGCTGATGACGCGATCGGCGTAGGCGTCGATGGCGGCCGCATCCGGCTGATCCGCGTAGCCGTGCGGCACCCACTGGGTGAACATCGACACGATGTGCTGGCCCGCCGGCGCCAGGCTGTCGTCGAACACGCTCGGGATGCAGATATCGGCGAACGGCCGTGCGGACGGCCTGCCCGCCGCGGCGTCCTGGAAGGCGAACTCGAGGTCATCGAGGCTCTCGGCCAGGACGATCGTGCCGCCGTGCACCTGCGGATCGAAGTCCGGATGGCTAGCGAATACCGGCAGCCTGTCCACCGCGAGATTGATCTTGACGGTACCGCTTCTGGATTGCCAGCCGCGGATGTCGGCGACGAAGTCGGCGGGCAGGCACTCGGGATCGAGCAGCCGCAGGAAAGAGATCTTCGGATGCGCCGTGGTGATGACCGTGGCCGCGTCGATCTGCTCGCCGCTCGCCAGGGCCACGCCCGTAGCCCGGCCGCCAGTGGTGCGGATGGCCGCAACCTCGGCGCCGGTACGGATCTCGGCGCCGAACGACCGTGCGGCGGCGGCCAGCGCGCTGGTTACACCGCCCATACCACCGCGCGGGAAACCCCAGGCGCCAGACTGGCCGTCGACGTCGCCCACGTGGTGGTGGAGCGTCACGTACGCGCTGCCCGCCGATCGCGGTCCGGCCCAGGTGCCGATCACGCCGGATACCGACAGCAGGCCGCGCAGCGCGTCGCTCTCGAAGTAGCCGTCAAGGAGATCCGCGATGCTGCCGGTCAGGAGCCTGGTGAGGTCGACCGCCGCTCTGGTGTCTACCTTCTTCAGGTGCCGCAGCAGCATGCCCTGACGCAGCAGGTCCTGCGGCCGGCGCGAGCCGAGCCGGGGCGGGATCTCGGTCAGCATCGGCGCCAGCACGGCCGCCATGCTCGCCATGTGCCGGTCGTAGCGGTCATAGCTGGCCGCGTCGCCGGCGGAGAACTTGGCGATCTGCGCGTACCGCTGCGCTGGGTCGTGCGGTAGCGCCAGATAGCGCCCGTCGGCCCGCGGGGCGAAGTAGGGGCCCTGCGGGAACACGTGGTACCCGTGGCGCACCAGCTGAAGGTCGCGGACCAGATCCTGTGGCAGCAGCGAGACCACATAGGAAAGGGAGGTGACGGTGTAGTCGGGACCGAAGGGATGCTCGCTGACCGCAGCGCCGCCGACCACATCCCGTCGCTCGCACACCAGCACCGACTGCCCGGCCCGTGCCAGGTACGCGGCCGCCACCAGCCCGTTGTGCCCTCCGCCCACAATCACGACGTCATAGCGGCCAGGCATCGGGGCTGAGTCCCTTCGTCAGGGACCGTGTGCCACGCCCAACGGTCCTGCGTTCCTAGTGGTCCCCCAGAATAGGGCATTCGTCGATTATCCGCCCATACGCTAAGAGCCGGTGCCGGTCCGCACCGAAGCGGCCTGTTCTCCTCAAGGCCGCGCAGGTACGGGCCGACACCGGCCCCCAGCGAAAAGGATTAGCTGCCGGAGACCTCAATCTCCAGCTTGGCGCTCACCTCGGGGTGCAGCCGGACCGCGACCTGGTGCGAGCCCACCGTCTTGATCGGGTTCTTGACCTCGATCTTGCGCTTGTCCAGCTCCGGACCGCCCGCTGCCCTGACCGCGTCCGCGATGTCCGCGGTCGAGATCGAGCCGAACAGGCGGCCGCCGGTGCCGGCCCTGGTGTGCAGGCGCACCTTCAGGCTGCCCAGCCGGGAGGCGGCGTCCTTGGCGTCATCGAGACTGCGGATCTCGCGGGCCGACCTGGCCCGCTTGATCATCTCAATCTGCTTCTCTGAACCGCGGGTCCACGGCATGGCCAGGCTGCGCGGGACGAGATAGTTCCGGCCGTAGCCGGCCTTGACCTCGACCACATCGCCGGGGGTACCGAGCCCAGAGACTTCCTGGGTCAGGATGAGCTTCATCGGCTTACCGCTCATGGCGTCAGTTACCTCCCTCGGCCTCAGCGAGCCGTGCTCGTGTAGGGCAGCAGCGCCATCTCGCGCGCGTTCTTGATCGCCGTGGCGACGTCGCGCTGGTGCTGCGTGCAGTTGCCTGAAACTCGGCGCGCACGGATCTTGCCGCGGTCCGAGATGAACTTCCGCAGCAGCCCGGTGTCCTTGTAGTCCACCCTGGTCACCTTCTCCTGGCAGAAAAGGCAGACCTTCTTCTTAGGCTTGCGGATCGGTGGCTTGGCCATCGTGGTGCTCCTTCGCAGTCCCGGCCGCAGGCCGGGATGGTAGGCAGAGCCCCGCCTGCGGCGGGGATGGTCGGTCTGAAGATTTACTAGTGTCGATGCGGCTTAGAACGGCGGCTCGTCAGAGAAGCCGGTGTCGCCGCCTGCGTCGCTGGCCCAGGGGTCATCGTTGGCGCGCCCTGCGGCGCCCCCACCATACCCGCCCTGGCCGGAGCCCTGGCCGCCGAAGCCGCCACCGCCCCCGCCGCCCGCACCCGAGCGCTGGGACCGGGTGACCTTGGCGGAGGCGTTGCGCAGAGACGGGCCGACCTCGTCGACCTCGACCTCGTACACAGTGCGCTTCTCGCCTTCCTTCGTCTCGTACGACCGCTGACGCAGCCGTCCGGAGACGATCACCCGCATGCCCCGCTGAAGGCTCTCCGCCACATTCTCCGCGGCCTGGCGCCACACGTTGCAGGACAGGAACAGCGAGTCCCCGTCCTTCCATTCGTTTGTCGTGCGGTCCATGAACCGGGGCGTTGACGCGACCCGGAACGTGGCCACAGCCTGGCCGGTCGGGGTGTAGCGGAGCTCTGGATCACCGACGAGGTTGCCGATGATCGTGATCGTGGTGTCGCCTGCTGCCATCGGGTACTCCCGCTCGCTCGGGGTGGGTTCAGTCGAGCTCGGGCAGCCGTACCGGTCTTAGTGCTGGTCCGGCCGCATGATCTTGGTCCGCAGGACCGCCTCGTTCAGGTTGAGCTGACGGTCGAGTTCCTTGACCGTCTCCGGCTCAGCCTTCATTTCCACGACGGTGTAGATGCCCTCGGACTTCTTGTCGATCTCGTAGGCCAGCCGCCGCCGACCCCAGACATCGACCTTGTCGACGCTCCCGCCGGCCGTGGTGACGACCTTCAGGAACTGGTCTAGGGACGGTTGAACGGTGCGCTCTTCCAGCGATGGATCGAGGATGATCATCATCTCGTACTGGCGCATACGGGTAACCTGCCTCCTCTGGACTCTGGCGGTCACGGTATTTCCGTGACAGGAGGAGCCGCGCTGCCGCTGATCTACCGCGGCCCTTGCACAGCCGGGCCAGCTTACCAGCCTGGACAGACACTTTCGGCCGGCCGCCGAGGTCCAGCCAGCCAGCGGCGGCCGGGCAGCCCCGGCGGCCCGGCACGACGCCGGGTGGTTCCCTTCTGGGCCGGACGGGAACACACTGTTAGCAGCGGACCGCCAACGGTACTGACCTGTCAGATGGGGGTAATCCCGATGCCCGAGACCATCAGCACGCCCGCGGACCAGCGAGCGCTGCGACTTAGCCTGAACAGTGACGGCCAGCGCCACCCACTGCTGAATGCGATCACCGCATTTACGTTTTTGGCCGGCATTGCGTCGTTCGTCTTGGGGCTGATCGTGCGCCAGCACCTGGCCGCGACCGTGATCGGGATGGCAGCCTTCGGTGTTGGCATGGTGGCTCAGCTGCTGTCGGCGACCAGGGAGGAGCGCATCTTCCTGGTCGCGGGCATCGTGGCGGCCTTTGTCGGCCTGGGCCTTGGCATTGCGCACGGCGGTTTCGCCTAAGCAGCACCACGCCGCGCCGGAGCCTGCGGCCAGGCGCCAGGGCCTGCAGCTAGGCTCGGCAGATGACTCGGATCGGTGCGCACCTTAACGACGATGACCCGATAGCCGCGGCCAGGGCCATCGGCGCCGATGCGGTCCAGTTCTTCCTGGGCGACCCGCAAGGCTGGAAGGCGCCCACGTTCCCAGGGGATCCCGCTGAGCTGAAAGCAGCCTTCGCGCAGGCCGGCGTCGATGCTTACGTGCACGCGTACTACACCATCAACGTGGCCTCGCCGAACAACAGGATCAGGATCCCCAGCCGCAAGCTGCTTGACCAGCAGCTCAAGGCGGCCGCGAAGATCGGGGCCAAGGGCCTCATCGTGCACGGCGGGCATGTGACGGCCGGCACGGACCCGGAGGAGGGCTACGACAGCTGGCGCAAGGCGGTCGAGCGGATAGACCGGCCGGTGCCCATGCTGATCGAGAACACCGCGGGCGGTGATGGCGCCATGGCCCGCAGCTTCGAGTCGATCGCCCGGCTCTGGGACGCCATCGGGGACGCGCCCGGCGGTAACGGCGAGGTCGGCTTCTGCCTGGATACCTGCCACGCCCATGCCGCGGGCGAGGATCTGGCCGGGATCGTCGACCGGCTCAAGGCGATCACTGGCCGGATCGACCTCATCCACTGCAACAACTCGCGCGATGAGTTCGGATCGGGCCGCGACCGGCATGCGCCGCTCGACTCCGGCCAGATCGAACCCGGCCTGCTGGTCGAGGTGATCAGGGCGGCCGGGACGACGGCGGTGTGCGAGACACCCGATCCCGGCAGCGACGTGGCCTGGCTACGCGCCCAGCTCGGCAGCTAGGTGATCAGGACGGCGAGGCTGGCCGCCAGCACTGCCGACTTATCCTCAGCCACGATCACCGGAGATATCGCCGGTGTCGCGGCTAGCGCCGTAATGGCGGCGTCCTCGTCCGCCACCGCACCCTGGCTCGGGCACGGACCGCCAGGGAACACGGGCGTGCACGTCGGCGTGGGCGTGGGCGTCGGAGTTGGCGTCGGATTGCTGCACTGCTGCTGGCCGGGGAAGCTGCAGGTCGGTGTCGGCGTGGGCGTGGGATTCGTGCACTGGCCGCCGAAACCGCAGCTCGGGTTCGGGTTCGGATTGCCCGTGCAGGGCTGCTGCTGGAACCGGCCGGGCTTGCAGGCGACCGGTCGGCAGTTCTGCGTCTGGCCGGGCTTGCACACCGGCAGCTTCTTGGGCTTGGCCTTGGCCTGAATCCAGGTCTGGAACGGCAGGCCGTTCAGCGTGGGCATGACCGACTGGACCGACGGATTCGTGGTGGCCGGGAACTCCGTGGTGAAGAAGTTATTCCAGATGCTGGCCGGCCAGCCGCCGCCGAGCGAGCCCGACATCCCCGACGGCGTCGACGGCAGGTTATCCAGCGCCTCGCTGGCGACGCCGGGGTCGTTGGAGTAGAGAGCGACCGCCATGGATTCCTGGTACGGCACCGCGCCGAGGAACCAGGCCTCGGAGGAGGTGGCGCCGCTGCCGATGGTGCCGGTCTTGGCGATGATGCCATCGGGCCGGTAGGTGACGGTCCCGTCGGCCGTGCCTCCTGACACGTTGTCGAAGGACAGCGCCCACGACACATCGGCCGCCGCCGCCGGGTTGAGTACCCGGTGCGACGGGACCGGGGCCGGGGCCAGCGGCTTACCGCCCGCTGAGATCTTCGCGACCACGTGCGGAGTGTGATACATGCCGTCATCGGCCAGCGTCGCGATCATCGAGGCCTGCTCGATGGCGGTCAGCGGCGCCTCGCCGAGGGCGATCTGCGGCGAGCCCGGCAGCCCCTCGTTTTCGTAATGCGTGCTGTGCAGGCCCTTGACCGGGCTGAACTGGGTCTGGATGCCGTTCTGGCCGTTGAAGTCGTTGCAGGCCGCCAGGGTCTGGGCGTAGCTCCAGCCCAGCTTGGTCTGGCACGAGACCGGGTAAAGGAACGGGTTCGACCCGACCCCCATCGACTTGGCCATGTCGATCACGTTGGTGATGCCGTCCCGGTGCGCGAGATCCTCGAACGCCGGGTCGGAGGAGGTCGCCGCGGCGACACTGACGGGCAGCGGCTTGTCCACACCCGGCGAGTCCGCGCCTTCGGGGAAGTGGTAGTACCAGATCCCATTCGGGCCCGAGAAGCCCGCGGTACTTGCGGTCACTCCGGCCGGAGGCGCCTGTACCGACAGCGCGAGCCGGGTCGACATCTGGTCGGCCGGAGAGTCCGGGATATAGATATAGCCGTAGCCGTCGAGGATGCTGGTGAAAACGTTCATGCCCTCGTTGACCGCAGTTGCCAGCACGTACGGCTTGAAGGAGGAGCCGACCTCCTCCGGCACTTCGGCCGTGTTGATCTGGCAGTCGACCCGCACGCACTCTTTCGAATTCGACAGGTAGCCCGGCCCGCCGTAGATGGCCGTGATGGCGCCGGTCCTGGGGTCGATCAGCGCGGCGCCGATATGGTCGTAGCTCGGCAACGACACGCCGCCCGACTGCTCCTTCAGTACGGCCTTTTCCTGGCTGACGGAGTGCGCGAGCGCGGATATCTTCGCCGGGCTGAAGGTCGTGACGATGTGGTAGCCGCCCTGGGCGAGCTCCTGGGAGTTCAGGCCCCAGCCGCCGTCGGCCCTGGGCGCCTCGAGCTGCTGCTCCACCATCTGCATCAGGTAGCCGTTGACCCCGGTCCAGCCGACCGCCTTCGGCGGGTTGTACTTGGGGAACTTCGCGATGTTGAACTGCTGCTGGGAGATGTTGCCGTCGCGCAGCATGTTGGTGAGCACGTACTGATAGCGCTGCTTGAGCAGGTTGTAGCCAACCGGATCGGCCGGGTTCGGGTTCAGCACGCTCGGGTTGTTGGGCATCGCCGCGAGCTCCGCGGCCTGCTCATAGGTAAGCGTCTGGCCCTGGGCCAGGTTGACGCCGAAGTAGCTCTCCGCCGCCGCGCCCACGCCGTCGATCGTGGTACCGAACGGCACGGTGTTGAGGTACTGGGTCAGGATCCACAGCTTGGATTCCTTGTGCGCCAGCTTCATCGCGATGAAGATTTCCTTGAGCTTCGTGCTCGCGTTCTGGCCGGTGTCCACGCCGCTGTAGTAATTCTTGGCGTACTGCATAGTGATGGTGGAACCACCCTGCAGCCCGCCACTGCCGAATACGTCGTCATAGGCCGAGCGCACCAGGCCGCTGATCGAGATGCCGCCCTCGTGCATGAAGTCGCGGTCCTCCGCGGCCATCATGGCGTCGTTCATGATCGGCGGAATCTGGTTCTGCTGCAGCAGCGTCCGGTCGACGACCGAGCCGTTCACCAGGTCGAAGGTGCCCAGCAGTTTCTTGCCGTTGCCGTAGTAGACGGTCGAGGACTGCCACTTCGCGGCCTGCTCCGCGTCGGTCGGGATGGGCGTCTTCTCGTAGATGATGAACATCCCGAGCGCGCCGAGCAGGAAGCAGGCCGCCACTCCGCCGCCGATCAGGCCGAGCACCTTCTTCCAGGTCCAGTGCCGCCACCAGTCACCGCTGCGCAGGTACCGCTTGAATCGCTGCCGCCGGTTGAGCGGGGCACCGGAGAACGGGTCACCGCCGTCGAATCCGCCGCCATTGCCGCTCCCGCCGCGGCCGCCAGGACGCTGCGTGATCGCGGTCCGGTTACGGACGCCTTCGCTGATCCTGTTCGCCCGGTCCCTGACCGCGGTCCGGCCTGACCACTGACCCGAGCCGTCCTCGTCATGGCCTGCGCCGCTGGCACTGGCCCGCCGCGAACCCCGGTATCCGCCGGAACCCGCGCCGTCCTCCTGCCAGGCCTGGGTCTCGCCGCCGTCCCAGGCGCCGCTGTCGGCCCGGCCGTGACCGTTCGTCCGGCCGTGACCGTTCGACCGGCTGTAGCCGTTGGTCCCGTTGTAGCCGTTGGTCCCGTTGTAGCCGTCAGCCGCGCTGTTGCCGTTGGCGCTCGGGTAGCCGCTAGCCCGGCCATCCCCGTTAGCCCGGCCGCCGTTGCCGTTGGGGCTGCCGTAGCCGTTGACCCGGCTGCCGTCTGCCGAGGCGCCGTTAACTGGGCCGCCGGCTGCCGTGCTGCCGCTAACTGGGCCCACGCCATTGCCAGCCGCGCCACGGCGCCGGCGGCCGCCGGCGCGGTCGGCGCTCCGGCTGGGCGCGCGGCGATCCCGCCGGTCGCGATCCGGCTCGCCCCAGAAGTCGGCGTCGACTGCCTCTTCTGCCGACCGGGCCCGGTCGCGACTCACGACCGATCCGCGCATGCCCAGCCGGTTCTTCAGGTCATCCGCGGTCTGGCTGAAGCGGCCGTTGCCCGCGGCCGCGCCCCGCTCCGCGCTGTCGTAGCCACGGGACGACCGGCGAGACCGGTCCTCGCGAGGCAGGTCGCCGTTGCGGCGATCGGTGTAGCCACGCCCCTCGTAGCGGTCTTCGCTGGCGGGGCTCGGTGCGGCCCGGCGGCCAGCGCGCCGCGGCTCGCGCTCATCGGCGCGGCCCGCCCCGCGAGCGGACTGCCAGTCGTCCGCGCGTGCGGAAGGACGGTCATCGGCGCGCCAGAAGCCAGCGTCTTCCCATGGTGATTGGTCCTGCGGCGGGCCATCATGCCTGCCGCGCCGCCCGGCGCCAGCATCGTCTTGCTGCTGCCAGTACGGCCCGGGCCAGTCTGGGTTACTCACTACACCTCGCTGGTCGGGGGGACTACTGTCGCGGCGATCGGGCCGCCAGCAAGGCATTTTACCTGGCGGTATCGACCATCCCGGCATTTATTGCGCCATGTCCGCAACTGCAGGCAGGGCGGGCACCGCAGGTCTGTCGGACATGACGGCCAGCGATCCTGAGTTGACCCCGGCAGCTACTCGCTCGCCCGGGCTCGCCGACTTCGTCGTTGAGTTGGCTCGCCCGTCCCGAGCACATACGAAGATGCCAGGTGGTTCCAGGCACAACTCTGGCAGACCTCGACCACGTAGACCTGGAACTCTGCATATTCCGTGGCCATTTCGTCCAGTTCTGGCCCGCGCTTGACGCGGCCCTCATACCGGCCGAGCTCGTCGCCGTAGACGTAGGTAACGTGCGTGAGCTTGCTGTTCTTGCAGATAGGACAGGTGAGGTCGGTCGGCTCGCCATGGAACTTGGCAGCGCGCAGCAGATACGGGTGTGCATCGCACACATCGGTCACAGTGGTACGCCCGGACAGCACCGAAGCGAGGGTTGCCCGCCTGGCTAGCCCGTAGTCGACCACGGAACGCCTCATGCCCGACAGGTTACGACGGAACTGGCCGGGACTGCAGACCTGACCTTCGATCGGGGCAGTCAGGACCCATGTGTCGCAGATCTCACTGCCCTCTACCATAGGGCGGCCTTGCGACGCAACGCGACAACACGTATCGTTGTGATGTATCACGTCGATACATCGAACTGACACATCGCGCTGACCAGTGCGTTAGTTGTCCAGGATGTTAGCTGAGTGTGGAATAGGAGGACAGGCCGGGTATGAGCAGCCAGCGATCTGGGGTGCTCGAACTTGCCGTCCTCGGCATCCTGCACGAGACCCCCATGCACGGGTACGAGCTGCGCAAGCGGCTCAACTCGCTGCTGGGTGCTTTCCGCGCCTTCGGCTATGGCTCGCTGTATCCGGCCCTGAAGGACCTGCTGGCCAACGGCCTGATCGCGGAGGAAGTCGCGGACGCGCCCGTCCGGCCGCTGGACCGGCCACGACGATCCAAGATCGTCTACCGGCTCACCACGGAAGGCAAGGAGCGACTCCAGGATCTGCTGGCCCAGTCGGGTCCGGCGTCCTGGGAGGACGACGGCTTCGGCGTCCACTTCGCGTTCTTCGGCCTGACTCAGGCCGATATCAGGATGCGGATTCTCGAGGGCCGCCGCAGCAGGCTGGAGGAGCGCCTTGAGGGGTTCCGGGCCGCGGCGACCAGGACCCGCGAGCGAGTAGACAGCTACACCCTTGAACTCCAGCGGCACGGGCTCGAATCGGTCGAGCGCGAAGTCCGCTGGCTTAACGAGCTCATTGCCTCCGAGCGCCAGTCGGGCGCCCAGCCCGGAGCGGCCGTGCCCGGCGCGGGCGTTCCCGGTGCGGGCGTACCCACCAGGGGCGGAGAAACCACAGAAGGCGGCGGGGCGACGGTCATCGTCTAGCCATCGCTGCGTCG
>Ga0070764_10000315_pt1 | contig 18411 bp, 16 predicted proteins | sample HubBroMetageWRM4_FD_67287 | JGI IMG/M metagenome (GOLD analysis project Ga0070764, IMG submission 67287) | Warmed soil microbial communities from the Hubbard Brook experimental Forest, New Hampshire - Hubbard Brook CCASE Soil Metagenome WRM 4 | ecosystem: Environmental > Terrestrial > Soil >... | reverse complement strand
CCCAGCCGTCTCACCGGGTGCGGCAGCTCCCTCCGGAGCAGTCGTGGACGCCACCTCCGTCGCCGGCACCTCGGAGTTGGATCGCCCCATATACCAATGCACACCAACCCAACCCAGCGCCACAGCGACAACCACCGCCACGATCGGAACTACAAATGACTTCCGCTCGGCAGCCGGCTCTGGCTCCGGCTCGGAACTCAACACCGCACGGATGACGAGTCGTGTTGAGCCGTCGTTGGCCGACGGCTTCGCGACTACGGCCGCAGCAGTAGCAGTAGCCTGACTCGGAGCCGGTGGAGGAGTCGCAGCGTCAGGTTCCGCCGTCCCCCGCTTGAGCCAGTCCTGGAAGTCGGCGACGCTCGGGCGTTGCGCGGGATTGCGGGATAGGCAGCGCCGTACGATATCGATGAAGGCGACCGGGAAGTCGGTCGGCAGCACGACACTCTCCCCTCGTTCGCCGGACCTCGAGGGAGCCCGTTGGGTCAATGCCTGGCAGAGGGTGACACCCAGCGCCCACATGTCGCCGGAGGTCGAGAAGCTCCCGTCCCGCGCCTCCGGGGGGTTATAAACAGACAACGTCCCGATGCTCGCCGTAGCCTCACCTGCGGGTCGGATCGTGTCACTCGCCAGCTTCAGCTGGTTCTCGATGACCAGGATGTTGGACGGTTTCAACTGGCCCTGCACCAGGTCACGGGAATGCAGAAAACCCAGTGCCTCCAAGGTCAGCGGCAGCATTTCGCGCACTTCGGTTTCCGCCAGGGCACGGTGCTGCAGCAGCTGGCCGAGATTCTGCTCGGCGTAGTCCATGATCACGTAAAGGTAGTGCAGGCCGCCCAACTGGCAGCGGCCGGTCTCGAACAGGCGAATCAGCTGCGGATGGGCGACACCGGCCGCGGCACTCCAGTGCGCGAGCTGCGACTCGGCCAAGGTCGGAATGGCCGGAACCAGCTTGAGGGCGGCATGGGAAAGGTTCTGCGCCGCGTATTCGGTAAGAAAGACGCCGCTGTGGTCTGAGCTGCCGAGGTAGCGGCGCAAGGGAAAGGCCCCATTGACGACCTGCCCCTCCAGCCGGGTCCAGACCTCGCTCATGGGTGGCCTTTTGGCTTCCACGTCCATAGCTCATGCCCTCGAGATGAAACGGAAGGGAAGATAGCACTCGGCGCGCCTTTTGCTGAGCCTGGGAGCCTGTCAGGCTTAGGGGCGCCGTCGCGAGGCAGGCGAACCTAAGCCTGACAGGCTCCTGGCCTCAGCCAACGGCCCTGAGCCGCAGCCGTGTGCGCGGCAGGTGAGTGCAAGATTCCTTACAAGTGCGACTGCTACTCTAGCGCGAGAGCTGCTATGGGAACCTGTCATGAAACTCACGAACCTCGGTGTCTGGGCCGCCACGGACGGCCTGTCGGCCGCGGCAGCCGCCGCCTTCGCAAAGCGCGTGGAGGCCTGGGGCTATGGCGCATTGTGGATTCCGGAGGCTTTCGGGCGCGAGGTATTTTCCGCGTCCGCATGGCTGCTGGCCAACACGAGCCGGCTCGTCGTGGCCAGCGGAATCGCCAACATTTACGCCCGCGATTCGTTCGCGGCGGCAGCCGCGCAGAAGGGACTCAACGAGCAATCGGGTGACAGATTTCTGCTCGGGTTGGGCGTCTCGCACATTCCTCTCGTGCAGGGCGTGCGCAAGCACGAATATGGTAAGCCCGTCGCCACCATGCGAGCCTATCTCGAAGGTATGTCTGCCTCGATTTATAAAGCCGTCGCACCCGAGTCACCGCCACAGACGGTCTTGGCCGCGCTCGGGCCCAAGATGCTGGAGCTTGCCGCGGAACTGACTGACGGCGCCCATCCCTATAATGTTTCCCCGGAGCATACCCGCGAGGCCCGTGCAATCCTGGGGCCGAACAAACTTCTCTGCGTCGAACAAGGAGCGGTGCTCGATACCGACGCGACTCGCGCCCGCGGCCTGGCCCGTCGGTTTCTGGAACTCTATCTGACCCTGCCGAACTATGTGAATAACTGGCGACGCCTGGGGTTCACCGACACTGACTTCGCGGGGGGCGGCTCGGATCGCTTGATCGACTCGATCGTCGTCTGCGGCGACGAAACGGCGATCCGCAAGCGGATCGCGGAACATTGGCAAGCCGGTGCGGATCATGTTTGTGTGCAGGCGATCGGTGCCGACGGGCAGCCGGATGAGCGGCTGCTGGCATTGCTCGCAGGTGGTCGCGGAGCGTCTGCATGAGTATTCTCGGTCCGTACTCGCTCGGAGGCCTGAATGAATGAGCTTAACAGTGCTGGGTAACCTTGCGCGTCGTCGAGGCGCATGCGCGCTGATCGCGATAAAGGAGCGTGCACGTTGCAAGTCACGACTGGCCGACGTGCTGGCGCCGCCGGCGCGCGTGGAACTGGTGAGATCGATGCTCAACGCGGTACTGAAGGCCGCCGGGAACGCGCAAACGGTCCACCAGGTGATAGTGATCAGCCCGGAGCGAGACACCGTGCCCGCCGAGATTCCGGTTCTCGCGGATACGGGTGAATCGCTCAACAGCGCGCTCGTGCAAGCACACGCGGTGCTGCGTGAATTCGGGTGTCACGAGGTTGTGGTGTTGCCTGCGGACCTGCCGATGATCACCTCTGCCGAGATCGATGAGCTGGTCCGCGCCGGTCGGACCAGCGGCTTCGCGCTTGCCAGCGACGCGGCGGGCACCGGCACGAATGCACTCTGCCTGGTCTCAACACAACCCTTTCGCTTCCAATTCGGACTCGACAGCCGGCGACTGCACCTGGAGGAGGCGCGGCTACTTTGCGCGAGCCCCCAGGAGCTGCAACTTCCCGGCCTCGCATTCGATGTGGATTCGCCAACGGACCTCGAACAGTTGGAAGGACAGCCATGGCTGACACGACTTCGGGCCTGAGCGCGCTGCTGCGCGCCGCGGAGGCAGGCCGGCTGCCCGACTCGACCACGGCACTGGCTTTGCTGCCGGACGCTCCCGTTGCGGAACTAGTGAGCGTCGCAGAGTCACTGACGCTCGCGGGCTTCGGCGAGTCGGTCACCTACTCCCGCAAGGTTTTCATCCCACTCACACAGCTATGTCGGGATGTCTGCCATTACTGCACGTTTGCCAAAGCACCGCGGCATCTCAAAGGGGCATATCTCACGGCCGACGAAGTGCTGGCGATCGCGCGAGCGGGCGCGGCGGTGGATTGCAAGGAGGCTCTCTTCACGCTCGGTGATAAACCCGAAGAGCGCTATACAGCGGCCCGTACTGCCCTGACCGCCGCGAATGCGACCAGTACGTTGGACTATCTCGAGCGGATGGCGAGGCTCGTCATCCAGGAGACTGGGCTGCTGCCCCACCTGAATCCGGGAGTCATGGAGGCGGAGGACCTGCGAAGGCTGCGACCGGTCAGTGTCTCGATGGGGCTGATGTTGGAGAGCGCTTCGGAGCGGTTGTGTCAGCGTGGCGGACCCCATTTCGGCTCGCCGGACAAGCTGCCGGCGCGGCGCCTGGCCACCTTGAGGGCCGCTGGCGAGTTGCACGTGCCGATGACGACGGGATTGCTGATCGGCATCGGCGAGACGCGGCGTGAGCGCCTCGAGTCGTTGTTGGCACTGCGCGAGATCCAGGACGAGTACGGGAACCTGCAGGAGCTCATCATCCAGAACTTCCGGGCCAAGCCTGGAACGAAGATGGCTCATGCTCCCGAGCCGTCCCTGGAGGAACAGCTCTGGACAATTGCCGTAGCGCGGCTGTTATTCGGCCCCGGGATGTCGATCCAGGCGCCGCCCAACTTGCAACCCGACGGCTTGGCCGGTTTAGTGCGAGCGGGAATCAACGATTGGGGTGGCGTGTCACCCGTGACGCCCGATCACGTGAATCCGGAGGCGCCGTGGCCGCATCTTGATGACCTGGCGCGGGACACTGAGGCGGCGGGAAGGGACCTGGTCGAGCGCTTGGCATTAACGCCTTCATACGCGGTAAGGCCCGAGGTTTGGACGGACCCCAGTATCACGACGCGCGTGCGGCGAGCGAGCGACAGTCGCGGGTTCGCGCGGCCGGATCGATGGTTTGCCGGATCGGGAGCCGAGTTGCCCAAGATCGCTGCACGTTGGTCCCGCGGCACGCACGAAAAGTCAGAAGATGGCCTGTTGAAACACGAAGAGGGCAGCTCGCCTCGAGCCCGCATAGTCGCCGCAAAAATTGCACGGCTGTCCACCATACCCGCGCTAATCGCCGCGGCCCGTGCCGGCCACGACCTCAGCGAAACAGACATCGTCCGCCTCTTCAGCGTCGAAGGCCGCGACCTCGACGAGGTAATCGCCGCTGCGGATGAATTGCGCCACGAGTCGGTGGGCGACACCGTCACCTATGTCATCAACCGCAATATCAACTACACGAACATCTGTCTGTACCACTGTGGTTTCTGCGCGTTCTCGAAGGGGCGCGGTGCTGCGGATCTGCGTGGACCTGCCTACAACCTCGAGCTCGACGAGGTTGCGCGCCGTACCGTCGAAGCGGCAGCAGCCGGTGCGACCGAGGTCTGTCTGCAAGGAGGCATTCATCCGAGTTTCACCGGACAGACCTACCTCAACATTGTGCGCGCCGTGAAAGAGGCAGTACCGTGGATGCACGTACACGCCTTCTCGCCTCTCGAAGTCAGTCACGGCGCGAGCACACTAGGTCTGCCGCTCTCGAGCTATCTCGAGAAGCTCCGGGACGCGGGACTTTCCACCCTACCGGGAACTGCCGCCGAAATTCTGGATGACGAGATCCGCGACATCATCTGCCCAGACAAACTGCGGACCGACGAATGGCTCGAAGTCCTTCGCACGGCCCACGAAGTAGGTTTGCGCACGACGTCGACGATCATGTTTGGGCACGTGGAGCAGCCCCAGCACTGGGCGCGGCACCTGCAGCGCCTGCGGACCCTGCAGGCGCGTACCGGGGGCATCACCGAGTTTGTGCCGCTGGGCTACGTACACATGGAAGCGCCCTTGTGGCGGAAAGGACGCACGCGGTCGGGACCCAGCTTTCGCGAAGCTGTGCTGATGCACGCTGTGCCGAGGTTAGTCTTGCATCCTTTGATCAAGAACATCCAGACGTCCTGGGTGAAGATGGGTGCACAAGGCGCAGCCGTCTGCCTGAATGCCGGGGCCAACGACCTGGGTGGGACGTTGATGAACGAATCCATCACGCGAGCCGCTGGTGGCGTACATGGGCAAGAGCTCGACGCCGCGCGACTACAGGTATTGGCGCTTGGGATTGGCCGGTCGAGCCGTCAACGCACCACGCTATACGGTACTCCAAACGAAGAGTTGGCAACCCGAGTGCTCCACCCGCAGCGGGCTCCCTCCTCTTGTTCCGAGTTGGCAACGGCCGGCTGAGCGCCGCAGGAATAAGGAGAGCCACGATGTTGCGACTGGGTTACAAGGCGTCCGCGGAACAATTCGGCCCGAGCGAGTTGCTCGACTTCGCAGTGCTCGCCGAACAGCGAGGCTTCGATTCCGTTTTTATCAGCGATCACTTCCAGGGGTGGCGTCATACGGATGGCCACGCGCCGTTTTCAATGGCTTGGCTGGGCGCGGTTGGGGCCCGTACGTCGCGCATTGTCATGGGAACCAGCGTTCTGACGCCCACCTTCCGGTACAACCCGGCCATCGTGGCACAGGCCTTTGCGACGCTCGGTGTAATGTTTCCCGGGCGACTCATCCTCGGCGTGGGCACCGGCGAAGGGCTCAACGAGGTACCGGCGACGGGACTGCCGTGGCCTGAGCCGAAGGAGCGGACCGCGCGACTCAAAGAAGCGCTGACCCTGATCCGGCAGCTATGGACTGAGCCGCGACTCAGTTTCCGCGGTCAGTTCTATCGCACCGAGAACGCCACCATCTACGACAAACCTGCCGTGCCGCCACCGATTTATATCGCGGGCGCGGGCCCGGTCATGGCGAAGTACGCCGGCCAGTTCGGCGACGGGTTCATTTGTACCAGCGGTAAAGCCCGGGAACTCTATACAGACACACTACTCCCCAACGTCGCAACAGGAGTGCAGGCTTCGGGGCGCAAGCCGCAGGACCTCGACATGATGATCGAGGTGAAAGTGTCCTTCGACAGCGACCCGAAACGAGCTCTGGAGGACACCCGCCACTGGGCGGCACTGGCCCTGACACCCGAGGAAAAAAGCTCTGTCGACGACCCGTTGGAAATGGAGCGACTCGCCGACCAGGTGCCGGCGGAGCGCACGGCGAAGCGTTGGATCGTCTCGACGGACCCGGACCAGCAGGTCGAACAGATCAGGCCGTATGTCGAGATGGGCTTCCGTCATCTCGTATTCCATGCGCCCGGCCCCGACCAGGCGCGCTTTCTCAACCTATACGCCGACGAGGTTCTGCCTCGGCTGCGTAAGGCGTTTGGTTGAGGGTGAGTTCCGCCGTCGAACTGCGAATAATTGCCCTGGCCGGGTTTCCGCAGGTGGCCCCCGGGGATGATCTCGCGCTCATGACCCAGGCCGCGTTGGCGCGCGGCGAGCTACGGTTGTGCGCCGGTGACACATTGGTTTTTGCGCAAAAAATCATTTCCAAGGCCGAAGGGCGGCGGATCGAGCTGCGGACCGTTACACCCGGCGCCCGAGCGTTGGAATTGGCGAAAACCGTCCAGAAAGATCCCCGCCTGGTGGAGCTGATCCTGGGCGAATCACGGCGTATCGTCCGGGCTGCCAAAGATGTGCTGATCGTCGAGCACCGCCTGGGACTGATCATGGCCAACGCGGGGATCGATCAATCCAACGTCGCCGACCCCGCCAGGGGCGAGTTCGCGCTGCTACTACCGGAAGACCCCGACGCCAGCGCGGGCCGCCTGCGTGAGCGGCTGCGCGCCCTGACAGGTTGCGAGCCGGGTATCGTGATCAGCGACAGCTTCGGTCGTCCCTGGCGTGTAGGAACGGTTGGGGTTGCGATCGGTTGCGCAGGATTCCCAGCGACCCTCGACCTCCGCGGCGAGATTGATATGTTCGGCCGTCCTTTGCGCGTCACCGTCGTGGGTCACGCGGATGAAGTCGCAGCGGCGGCGTCGATCGTCATGGGGCAGGCTGGCGAAGCCCGGCCCGTCGTTCTAGTACGCGGTTTGCAGTCGCGGGCGCCTACTCAACCCGCCGCCGCACTCATCCGACCCCAACAGCAGGATCTTTTCCGGTGAGCGGTCACGTAGTTGCCCTGTGTGGGGGCGTGGGCGGCGCCAAGCTTGCGCATGGCCTGTCCCTGGCGCTGGCCGCGGAGCCGGACAGCCTTTCGATCATCGTCAACACCGGCGATGACTTCCAGCACCTGGGCCTGAGCATCTCGCCCGACCTGGACTCGGTGATGTACGCCCTGGCGGGCCTGGCGGATCCGGTGAAAGGCTGGGGCCGGCGGGACGAGACCTGGCGTTTCATGACAGCGCTGCGGGAACTGGGCGGCGAGAGTTGGTTTCAACTCGGCGACGCCGACCTGGCCGTGCACGTGGAGCGCAGTTGGCGCCTCGCCCAGGGCGCCTCGTTGACTGAAGTTACCGCTCACCTGTGCCGGGCACTGGGCATCGGCGCGCGAGTGCTACCGATGAGTGACGATCCGGTGCGGACGCGGGTGCTGACCCCGGAGGGCTGGCTCGATTTCCAGGATTACTTCGTCCGGCGGCAATGTCAGCCAACCGTGCGGGAATTCATGTTTTCCGGCGTTGAGACCGCACGCGCGCAACCGGATGCGCTCGCCGCCCTACAACGGGCCGATCTGCGCGCCATAGTCATCTGCCCATCCAATCCCTTCGTCAGTGTCGAGCCGATCCTCGCCGTGCGGGGTATCCGCGCCGCTATACAACAGTCCAAGGCGCCGGTGCTGGCGGTCACCCCCATCATCGGCGGTAAGGCCATCAAGGGGCCGGCGGCCAAAATGCTGACTGAACTGGGACTGAACGTCAGCGCGGCGGGTGTAGCCCGACGTTATGTGGGTCTCATCGACGCTTTCGTAGTGGACCAATCGGACCCGGCCCCGGAGCCGGTACCGGATGTTACGTTTGTAAGTGCCGCGACGCTCATGAGCAGCGTCGATGACCGTTTGTGGCTGGCCCGCGCGGTGCTGCGGGCAGCCGATACGTTTGTCGCCTAATTGCAGGAGAACATCATGGCTGAATCGAGTGGACCTAAAGAGCTGCCGGGCTGGATCAAAGATCACCTGGACCGCTACATCGCGACCAACGGCGAGGATGGCTACCTGTGGGATGCGAGTCTGGGTGGCGGCAAGGGAATGATACCTACCCTGTTACTCACCACCATCGGGCGCAAGTCCGGGCGCGAGCTCACCCTGCCGCTGATCTTCGGCAGGTCCGGCGCGGACTATGTCATCGTGGCCTCCAAGGGGGGCGCCCCGGAGCATCCGGCCTGGTACCTGAACCTCGAGGCCAACCCCAAAGTACGCTTACAAGTCAAAGCGGATAAATTCACCGCCCTGGCGCACACGGCCAATGCACAGGAGCACGCGGCCCTGTGGCCGAAGATGGTGGAGATCTATGGGCCATACACGGATTACCAGAAAAAAACCGACCGCCAGATCCCGATCGTGGTGTTGAAGCGAGCCTGAGCCGCCCTCATAAAGAGCCGCCGCGCGCCGGGCGGCTCGAGGGAACATCCTTACGGCAAAGCAGCAAAGTGCCTACCGGCGTAAGCGTTGGATTGTCAGTTCCCCCCCAACCTTCGTTTATGCCGGCGATTTGCTAGGAGTTTGGCCTGCTGTCGCGCAGCGCTCCCCCCGGGTTGAAGACTCCCTCCTGCGAAAGCGGCTAGCTTGTGCAACTCGCCGCACCATCAGTCAAGCAGGGAAACACTCATGCCCGATCGCAGGTTCTCTACTATCCGTTACATGGCCGGCGCGTGCGCCGCAATCCTACTAACCGCAACCGGTCTCCTCAGCGCCACTGCCGCGTCCGTTCCGGCCGCTCCCGCGGCGCAGACACAGCCCGCCGCCGGCGCATGTGACACGCCACAACACCACCAATTTGACTTCTGGGTGGGGGATTGGCAGGTATTCGAAGCCAAAAGCAACCAGCTCGTAGGTTATGACCGGGTGGAAAAGCACTCACACGGCTGTATCGTCCAACAAAACCTGACCATGGTCACAGATCTTTACCGCGGGCCCGGGGTCGGGTACCGGATGTCGGGTATAAGCGTCAACCGCTTCGACGGCGCCAGCTGGCTGGAGCTGTGGGCAGACGATACATGGGGGGCCATCGCACTGCGAGGAACGCTGGATGCACACGGCTCGATGGTTCTGACCACACTCACCCCGTCCCGCAACCGGGATCTCAGGTTGGTATGGGAGCGCCGGCCCGACGGCAGTGTCCGCACCCTCCAGTACGTCGCGCCGGCCGGAAGTGGGAAGTGGGAGCTGTTTGGAGATCTCATTTACCGCCCAAACCGGTAAAAACGACCCGGTTGGACCCTCGTCGGGGTGCACTTTGACGCAAATCAACCCAAACTTTCTCAACTTGGGGGTGTTGAACCGCCTCCCAACGTGTATCATTCGCGGGTTGTCTATACTTGGAGATGATGATGGCCAAACGTCCGTCGAGTGATGGAGCCTCCTGGAGCGCCAGCGAGCTCAAGACCCTGAAGAAGTTAGCCAGCAATGGCACCGCCGCCGATGCGGCGAAGGCATTGGGCCGTACGGCCGCCGCTGTCCAGCAGAAGGCGATGCGCAGCGGTATTTCATTTCGTAAGAGTCGGCGGGCCCCCGCCAAGAAGAAGTAGACTCGACGAGTCCGAGGACCCTGGCCGTGCTCATGCCGGCCGGGGTCAGGACAGCGGGGCCGCTCCGGCGGCCTCGAAGCCCTCCAGGGCGGGATCCGACACCTACGGACACCCCAATCCCGATTCTGACGCACCGTTGAGTTGGACCGAAATGGACTTTCGGGCGACTTGCGGACGTTTGCCCGTGGAGGGACCTCCCTGCCGCCCAAAAGGCTCAGCAGGAGGTCAAGGCTGTGGGGCTACCCACCCCATGACAGGCACCGAGCTGATGGAGTTCTTTGGGCTGCCGGCTACTACACGATCGCTGTAGGAGACGTAGACGAGTACGTTCCTGCCGCGGTCGTAGAAGCGAACAACGTGCAGTTGCTTGAACAACAGGCTGCGCCGCTCGTCGAACACGGACTCGCCGTCCTTGAGGTCGGTAGGGACCTTGATCGGTCCGACCTGCCGGCAGGTGATGCTGGCGTCACTGGTGTCTTCGGCCAGGCGCAAAGCGCCTTTGATCCCGCCCGTCACGGCACGACTGATGTGGCAGGCGACACCCGGCACCTTGGGGTCGTCGAATCCATCCACCGCAATCTTGTCGTTAGGTCCCACCCAACGAAAGTTCGTGCTGACCTCACCGGTCGTGCCCCGCCCGGGTCGACTCCAGATCCAGATGACGAGCAGGAGGAGCAGAACCAACAAGGTTGCCACGACGGTCATGCCGATTTTACGCATAGATCATCCTTCACTCGAGTTTTTGCGCCCGTGCAACACGGGCCAGCAGACGTGGGTCGCCCAGGCGCTCCTGAAAATGAGCGAAATTTTCGGTCGGCCCGCGCCAACGCAGCTCATCGACGTCGGCAAACAACGGCGCGTCGGTGCGCAGCGTCGCCAGCTTTTTGAATAGTAACGCGAGCTCGCGCCGCTCGCCCAAGGCCTCCGGCGGGAAATCCTCGATCCTGCCGTAGCGCCCAATGAGACCGGCGGCGCCTTTCGGACCTATCCCGGCGATGCCCGGGTAGCCATCGGCACTGTCGCCAACGAGCGCAAGGTAATCGGGAATGAGTTCGGGTGCTACGCCAAACTTCGCGCGCACGGCGGCCGCGTCCCGAATGGCCTTGGTCTTTCTATCGACCTGGACAACACGATCGGCCCGCACACACTGCGCGAGGTCTTTGTCAGGAGTCCAGATGCAGATCTTTTCGGCCCGGGAGTCTTCGGAGGCGAGCGCCGCTGCCGAGGCCATTGCGTCGTCCGCCTCCAGCTCGACCATCGGCCATACGGCAACACCCATCGCCTGCAAGGCCTCCTCCAGCGGGTGAAACTGTGCCGCCAACGCAACATCGATGCCGGCGCCCGTTTTGTACCCGCTCCACAGGTCGTTGCGGAAAGACTCGATGACATGGTCGGTCGCGACCCCCAGGTGAGTTGCGCCCCCTTCGATCATCTCCAGTACGGTGTTGAGGACGCCGGTTACCGCGCCATAGGGGCGGTCGGTGCCCTTGGTAAAGCGTCGCAACCCATAGAAATGCCGAAATAGCTCGTAGGTACCGTCGACGAGATGGACGATCACGGTGAGTGCCCCTTTCGAGTTGTAAGACCAGGAGACTTTCTGAACACCGGGGCATCGGTGGCCTGGCGCCGGTCAATGCTAGGCAGGACGGCGAAGGCGCGGCGATACACCTTGGAGAAATACTCGACGGAGCTGAATCCCGTGAGCGCGGCCACCTCGGTCACACTGAGGTGGGTCTGTTGCAAGTATTGATGCGCCCGCTCGACCCGGACGAGCCGGTATTCAGCGTGAACCGTGCGGCCGAGCGCCTGCTGGAACCGCCTCTCCAACTGGCGTAACGAAATGTTGAGTCGCTGCGCAATGGCCTCGCACGGCAGCGGATCGTCGATGTGCGCCTGCATGAGGGCGCGAGCCCGATGGATGGTGTCGTCACGCTCGGGCTCATCGCGTGCCGCAGGACCTCGGGCGAGTAGCAAGTGTCGCGACACTTCGTCGGCGACCTGCGGATCGGCGTGCCGCGCGATCCAGGCGATCATCATGTCCAGAATGGCTGCCGCGCCGGCGCAGGTGAGGCGGTTACGGGTGAAAGAAAAGGCACCTGGCGCGACCCGGACTTTGGGAAACAACTCCTGGAAGCCTGCGAGGTTGTCCCAGTGGATAGCGGCCGGGTGATTGTCGAGCAACCCCGCTTCCGCCAGGGCGAGGCTGCCGTTCTCGATGCCACCCAACTCCACACCGGACCGGGCGGCACGTTGGAGCCAGCGCGTGAGGGGCCGGCTACGGGCGCCAGCCAAGGGCTCGAAACTCGCCAGCACGAAAACCGAAGGGCAATCCTTCACGCCACCAAGGTCGCCGTCCACGGCCAGTAGCGCACCGTTGCTGGCACGAACCGGCTTGCCGTCGACGGAGACGGAGCGCCATTCGAACAGCGTCCGCTGCGCGAGCCAGTTCGCGACGAACAGGGGCTCGGTCACCGCGGCAAGCCCGAGGTTCGAAAACTCCGGAAGCAGCAATACACCCAGACGACGCATGGATCCCTCGATTCACTCGACGGCGCGACCCTTATGACCGCCCCACTCGATTTAGCACAATTCCGTCATGACCATGACGAGATTTTACAGGTCGCGCGCGCCGCCGGCTCCTAATGTGAGCCGCGACGGTTCCCCCATGTCCCGCGTTCGAGGTGATGCGATGTCCTTTCAGTGGAGTGAGTCCGACCAGGCCGCGGGGATGTCTCTGCCGGCGCCCTACTTCTACGACGAGTCGATCTTTCAGCAAGAGCGGCTGCGTATTTTCCTGAAGAGCTGGCACCTGGTTGCCCACGTAAACGAGTTGCGCACTCCCGGTGACTTCGTGACGTATGACATCCTCGACCAGAGTGTCATTGTCACTAGAAGCAAGGAAGGCGGCATCCAAGCGTTTCACAATGTATGCCAACACAGGGGCAATCGCCTTCTCGGCGCGCCTCGTGGACACACGCCGGCGATAACGTGTGGGTACCATGCGTGGACCTACTCGATGGACGGGCGGTTGCGAGGAGCACCCCGTACTGAGTGCCTGGCGGGTTTCGACAAGAGCCGTCACGGGCTCAAGCCGGTCCGGGTGGAGGTTTTTGCAACCTTCGTCTATGTCAACCTGGACCCGCAGGCGCAGTCCGTAGCCGCGATGGTGCCGGGGGCCGAAGAGCAGATGCGGCGCTACCTGCCGGACCTCGATCGGCTGAAGTTGATCGAGCAGGTGGATGTGCCGGTGGCGGCGAATTGGAAAGTCATCCAGGAGAACTCGATCGAGGGCTATCACTTCGACTACTCGGGCCCGGTCCACAAGCAACTGGTGCAACTCATCGACTTCGAGGGCTATCGCCTGGAGCCCCACGACAAGTTCTGGACCTACATCGGTCCGCCGCGCAAGGACGTGACCCAGGCCTACGGCATCCCGCTCGCCGGCGCCCAATGGCAGACGGACTGGTTCTTCAACATCGGACTGTGGCCAAACGCGACGATTTACGCCTTTCCGTACGCCGACCTCGTGGGCACGTTCATTATGAACCCCACCGGACCGGAGACTTCGAACCTGCGGTTCGGCTACTACGGGGTCGAAGGGCGCGAGCTGTCCGCGGTGACGAAGTCCTGCATCCGTTGGATGAACGAGGAACTCGGGCCCGAAGACATCCGGCTCAACATTTCCAACCAGAAGGGACTGCGGTCGCTGGGATTCACGCAGGGCCGTTATCTCATCGCCGATGCTCTGAACAATCGCGGCGAGCACCTCGTGCGGCACTTTCACCGGCTCTGCCACAATGCCCTCCAGTCCTAGGGAGCGTTACGACTACATCGTCGTGGGCGCCGGCTCGGCCGGCTGCGTGCTCGCGGCGCGCCTGACGGAAACGGCGGGGACTCGTGTGCTGTTGCTGGAAGCCGGCCCCGCCGATAAGAGCTGGGAGATCGACATGCCCGCGGCGGTCGGCAGGCTGATCTCCTCCGACCGGTTCAATTGGAACTACGTCTCGGAGGCGGAGCCGTTTCTCGACGGACGCCGGCTGACGCATCCGCGCGGCCGGGTGTTGGGTGGCTCGTCCTCCATAAACGGTATGGTGTATATCCGCGGACATGCCTTCGACTACGATAATTGGGCCCGAGGCGGAGCCCGGGGGTGGAGTTACGCCGACGTGCTGCCCTATTTCATTCGAGCAGAGCAACATATCGACGGCGGCAGCGAGTACCACGGAGCGCAGGGGCCACTTGCCGTGTTTGCTCCCGATGTCGAGGGCTCGCCGCTCGTAGCCGCCTTCGTCCGCGCCGCCGCAGAGGCGGGTTATCCTCTGACGAGTGACGTGAACGGCGAGCAACAGGAAGGGTTCGGAAGAATCGACCGGACCACGCGTAACGGACGTCGGTGGAGCGCGGCCCGCGCCTATCTGCATCCGATACTCGACCGTCCCGGACTGACCGTGCACACCGGGGCACTGGTGCATCGGGTCGTGTTCGAAAAGGAACGAGCCGTTGGCGTCGAGTATGCGCTGCGCGGAAACCGGGCGACCGCCTATGCCGACGCGGAAGTCATCGTGTCGGGCGGGGCAATCAACTCGCCCAAGATTCTGCAGCTCTCCGGTGTTGGCCCGGCGGATTCTCTGCGCCGCCTGGGAATCAAGCCTGTCGGCGACCTGGCGGGTGTCGGGGCTCACCTGAACGATCACCCTGACATCGTCGTACAACACCGGTGTCTGCAGCCAGTCTCGCTCTACCGCTACAACCGGGGTGTGGGCAAGTTGCTCACGGGTTTGCGTTGGTTCGTACGCCATGACGGCATTGCGGCCTCCAACCAGTTCGAGGCCGGCGGCTTCATCCGCAGCCGCCCCGGAGTCGACTTTCCCGACCTGCAGCTCACTTTCATGCCGCTCGCCATCAGGCCCGGAACCGTCGAGGACGTAGGCGACCACTCGTTCCAGGTTCACATCGACCTGATGCGTCCCCGTAGCCTGGGGCACGTCAACATACGGTCGGCCGATCCGGCGCAGCCGCCCTCGATACTGTTCAACTATCTGCAGGACCCGCAGGACAGGCAGGACCTGCGGGCTTCGGTGCGCCTGACGCGCGAAATTCTGGCCCAGCCCGCGTTGGCCCCGTTTTGCGGTGAGGAGTTATCGCCGGGCTCGCAAATGCAGGCGGACGCGGAGATCGACGCGTTTGTACGGCAAGGGGTGGAAACCTGTTACCACCCCGTCGGCACGTGCCGGATGGGGACGACAGAGGACTGCGTGGTTGATGAGGAGTGCCGTGTGCGTGGCATTGCCGGACTTCGTGTGGTCGACGCATCGATCATGCCGGCCATTGTCAGCGGTAACACCAACGCACCCACGATCATGATCGCAGAGAAGGTGAGCGACCTCATCCGTGGCAAAGCGGCTCTACCGAAATCGCCTGCCCCGGTCTGGGTGCATCCGCGGTGGCAGACGGCACAACGCTAATCGCATCGAGACGGCGGGATATGACATACGAATACCCGGAGCAACGCACCGACCTGGCCGCCACCTTCCGCTGGTTCGCGCGGTTGGGAATGGCGGAATCGGTAGCCAATCATTTCAGCGTCGCCGTCTCAACCGACGGCAGCCGCTTTCTGATGAATCCCTGCCGGCGGCACTTCTCGCAGATTACCGCAGGCGAGCTGCTGCTTCTGGACGTGCACGACCGGGAGGCGCTGCAGCAGCCGAACGCTCCAGATCCGACCGCCTGGTACCTGCACGCCGGGCTGCATGCAAATGTTCCGCACGCCCGTTGTGTCATGCATCTACACTCCAAGTACGCGACCGCCCTGGGCTGCCTGGCAGATAGCACGCTGTATCCGATCGATATCAATGCGGCACGCTTCTTTGGACGGGTTGCCATTGACACGCAATTCTCGGGCATGGCCCTCTCGAGCGAGGAAGCCGCACGGCAGGCGAAGCTCCTCCTGGACGGCAAAAGCGTGTTACTCATGGCGAACCACGGAGTGCTGGTGGTGGGGGCGACGGTCGCCGAAGCTTTTGACGAGCTTTACTACTTCGAGCGCGCCGCCGAGATGTTATTGACGTGTTATGCCACGGGGAAACCCCTGCGTTTCATGCCACATGCGACAGCCGAACTGACCAAGCGTCAGTGGCTCGAGTACAGCGGCTTCCCCACCGACCACCTGAACGCGGTGAAAGAGATTCTTGACCGGGAGGAGCCGGAGTACCGGCGCTGAAGCTCATGACGTCCAGACCCAACATTGTCGTGTTGATGTGCGACCAGCTCGGGGCGCGGGCCCTGCCCGCTTACGGCCACCCGGTCGTCAAGTCGCCCCACATCGACTCCATTGCCTCGCGGGGCACCGTGTTCGAGAACTGCTACTCCAGTTTTCCACTGTGTGTACCCGCGCGGCTCGCCTTCATGAGCGGGCAGCGCTGCTCCACCATCGGTGCGTGGGACAACGCGGCCCAACTGCCGCCCGACATTCCCACGTTCGCCCACTACCTGCGCCTGCTCGGCTATCGCACCTGCCTGTCCGGCAAGATGCACTTCATCGGTCCCGATCAGCTCCACGGCTTCGAGGAGCGGCTCACCACCGACATCTGTCCTTCGGACTTCAACTGGACAGCCGACTGGGACGATCCCTGGCGCACCATGGATTGGTTCCACAACATGAAGAACGTGAAGACCGCAGGCATCGCGGAACGCTCGCTGCAGCAGGACTATGACGAAGAAGTCGCGTTTCACGCCGCCCGGAAAATCTTCGACTGGGCGCGCCAACCGGACAAGCGCCCGTTCCTGCTCGTTTCATCGTTCACGCACCCGCACGATCCGTACGTCACACCGCAGCGCTTCTGGGATCTCTATCGGGATGACGAGATCGATATGCCGCGTGTGCCCTTCATAGAGCCGGGGCTGCGCGACCCGCACAGCCGCCGTCTGTACGACCAATACGACCGGGGTGAGTTGGGTGTGACCGACGAGGATGTGCGCCGCGCCCGGCATGCCTACTACGGCAGCATCTCCTATGTCGACGAGCGCATCGGCGAAGTGCTGGATGCGCTGCAACGGACCCGCTTGATGGACAACACGGTAGTCATTTTCTGCAGCGACCACGGCGACATGCTCGGTGAGCGGGGCCTGTGGTACAAAATGAGCTTCTATGACTGGTCCGCGCGGGTGCCGTTTATCATGGCGGGGCCGGGGATACCCGCGGGTCACCGGGTCCGATCCAACTGCGCGCACGTCGATTTACTGCCGACGCTCGTGGAGCTGGCGGCCGGGAAGGATTGGGACGGGTTCCCCGAGCCCATTGACGGCAAGAGCCTGTTACCTCTGCTGTCGGCCGAGGAGCCTGGCCGGATCGCAGTCAGCGAGCTTTTCTCGGAAGGCGTGGCCGCGCCGTATGTCATGTTGCGGCGGGGAAAATACAAGATCAATGTCGTCGAGCATGACCCGCCGCAGGTGTTCGACATGGAAGCCGATCCCGATGAGTTGCACGACCTCGCGAGCGACCCTGCGCACCAGGATGTGACTGCGGCGCTGCTCGCCGAAGTGGGCCGCCAATGGGATCTCCCACGCTTGAAGAGCGAAGTTCTGCGGAGCCAGCGCCGCCGCCGCTTCGTCTACCAGGCCCTCACGACAGGACAGGTGACGCCCTGGGACTTCCAGCCCTGGGAGGACGCTTCGAAGCGCTATTACCGGGGGACCAACTCCTATCACGAAGCGGAGGAGCGGGACCTGCTCGGTCCGTGAATGCAGCGCTTGCATAGACGCTGGCGGGTTGCCGGGCTCCTGGTTGCTGTGCTCCTGGTTACTATGGTCCTGGGCGCAATGCCAGGTGTCAGCGCAGCGGCAGAGCCGCTGGAGTGTCGCAACGTTCGCTTCGGCGTGGTCGGTTTCTCGGATGTGGCGGCCGTTACCGCCATCACGTCCGAAGTGCTCACCCGACTCGGTTATGCGCCGGCGAGTGTGAATCTGCCGGTCCCGATCATCTTTGCCTCGCTCCAGAATCGTAACATCGATGTGTTTCTGGGCAACTGGATGCCGGCCCAGGAGGCCGACAGCAAGCCCTACCTGGCCAACCGGTCGGTCGAGGTCGTCGGCCCCAACCTCGAAAAGGCCAAATTCACCCTGGCAGTGCCGCAGTACCTCTACGACGCCGGCCTGCAGGACTTTGCTTCCATCCAGAAGTTCGCCGGCCCCCTGGACTCCGCCATCTATGGCATCGAGCCGGGAGCCGCGGCCAACCGGCTGGTGTTAGGCATGATCCGCACCAACGCCTTCGGCCTGGGGCACTTCCGGCTCATCGAGTCCAGCGAACAGGGCATGCTCGCCGAGCTCGAGCGGGCGTATCGCACCCACAAGCCGTTCGTGTTCGTAGCGTGGGATCCCCACCCGATGAATCTGCGCTTCCAGATCCAGTACCTCGCCGGCGGCGACACCACTTTCGGGCCCGATTTCGGCGGCGCGACGATCAACACGGTCACGCGCTCCGGGCTGACGCGGCAGTGTCCCAACCTGGGACGCTTGCTACACAACCTGAAGTTCACACTCCGGGGTGAAAGCGAAATCATGGCGGCGATGCTGGATCGTCATGAGCAGCCGGACGTTGCGGCTAAAGAGTGGCTGGGCTCGCACGCTGACTTGGTCGGCTCCTGG
>Ga0070764_10000314_pt1 | contig 18416 bp, 13 predicted proteins | sample HubBroMetageWRM4_FD_67287 | JGI IMG/M metagenome (GOLD analysis project Ga0070764, IMG submission 67287) | Warmed soil microbial communities from the Hubbard Brook experimental Forest, New Hampshire - Hubbard Brook CCASE Soil Metagenome WRM 4 | ecosystem: Environmental > Terrestrial > Soil >... | reverse complement strand
CTTGAATCGTGAAGGCTCCCGTGCCGACCGAGAGTGGCGTACCGGAAATCACGCCGGTCGCTGCGTTAAGTGAAAGTCCGTTCGGCAAAACGCCGGCGGAGACGGAATACGTAAGCGGACCGACGCCCCCGGAGGCCGAGATCGTCGTGCTCAGAGGCAAGCCGACGATGCCGATCGGAAGCGTAATTGGGCCGATGGTCAGAGCCGAATCCACACGAATGCTCAGATTGAATGACTTGGTTTGCGCAGGCTGCGCCGAGTCAGTGAGGGTCACCGCGAAATTCGAGGTGCCCGTCGCCGTCGTCGTGCCGGCGATCAAGCCAGTCGTCGGATTCAAAGTCAATCCGGCGGGCAGAGCGCCGGACGTGATGGACCAGGTGTACGGCAGCGTGCCGCCCGTCGCGATCAGGGTGTCAACGTAAGGCACACCGGAGATTGCGTCAGGCAGCGTCGGCACGGTCAGCGCGAGCGCGGCGTTTACCGTGATCGTCGCGTTGATATTCGCCGACTGAAGTGGCGTGGAGGAATCGGTGACATGAAGCGTGAAGGCGTAAACACCCGGCGTTGTAGGAGTGCCGGAGATCGCACCCGTCGTTGGATTGAGCGACAAGCCCGGAGGCAAAATGCCCGCCGAGACAGACCACGTGAGCGGCGGAGTACCACCCGTCACGATTGGCGTGGCGGAGTATGCGGTGCCACTGACGGCATTTGGCAGCGTGCCACCCGAGATCGAAAGGGCGCCGACGACAAGGATCGTCGTTTGCGCTGTAGCCGACCGCGGCGGGACTGCAGAGTCAGCGACTTTAACGGTGAACGTCGCGAGACCCGTTACCGTCGGCGTGCCGGTGATGACGCCCGTGGTTGCGTTGAGCGTTAAGCCGGTTGGCAGGGATCCTGCTGAAATCGACCATGTGAGCGGGCCTACTGCGCCGGTTGTTTTGAGCGTCGTTGAGTAGAGTACGTTCAAAATTGCATTCGGCAAAACAGGGATCGTGACTGACAGCGGCGAGTTGATGATGATCGTCGCTTGCGCCGACGCTGTTTGCGCCGGTGACGATGAGTCTTTGAGTTGAAGTGTGAAGTTGTACGTGCCAGCCGTGGTCGGCGTGCCGGCGATTGCGCCAGTTGCCGCGTTCAATGAGAGACCCGGAGGCAATGCACCAGCCGTGATGCTCCACGTGATCGGCGCAGTGCCACCCGTGGCGGCCGGAGTGGAGTTGTACGCAACTCCGATGGTGCCATTGGGCAACGCGGGAGAACCGAGAGAGAGCTGTAAGTTCACAACCAAATTGACAACTTGTGTTGCCGTGCGTGGAGGAGTGGCAGAATCCATGCACTGCAACGTGAAGCTGGACGTGCCGACGGCAGAAGGCGTGCCGGAGATAATGCCGGTTGATGCGTTCAGCGACAGTCCGTTCGGCAAACTGCCGTTCGTGACCTCCCAGGTGGTCGCTCCAACCGCACCGGTCGCGGTGAGGGTGGCGGTGTAGGGGACGGACTTGAACGCAGCCGGCAAGGCCGAGATGCTGATCGAGAATGCAGCGTCAGCGCGCAGCGACAACGAGGCGGTGGCCGATTGCACGGGTGAAGATGAGTCCGTGACCGTAACGGTAAAGTTCGACGTCGCAGCCGCGGTCGCCGTACCGGTAATCGCGCCAGTTGAAGCGTTCAGGTTGAGCCCAGCGGGCAATGAGCCTGAGGTAACCGTCCAGGTGTATGGAGTTTTGCCACCACTTGCCTGCAACGCGCCCGAGTAGGCGACGCCGACCGTGGCATCCAGCAGCGTCTGAGCGGGAATGGAGAGCTGGCTCGACTGGCCTCCAACCGTGACGCTTGTGGAGAGCGTAGCAGTCTGCGCGGGAGTAGAAGAATCCGAAACCTGGAGCGTGAACGAAGAGGTGCCATTCGCCGACGGAATTCCGCTGATCTGGCCGGTCGTGGAGTTGAGCGTCAGGCCCGGAGGCAATGAGCCTGCGGAGATCGACCAAGTGTACGGCGTGGTGCCGCCGGTGGCTGATGGCTGAAACGAATATGCGGTGCCGACATTCGCGGCCGGCAAAATGACTTTCGTGATGGCTAGCGGGTTAGCGACGTTGATCGTGATGGGCCATGCAAACGTCATCGGTGGAACATTGGAATCCGTGACCGTCACTGTGAACGTGTAAGAGCCAACGGTGGTCGGAATCCCCGTGATCGCGCCAGAGGAGCCATTCAGTGAGAGGCCGGGCGGCAGCGAGCCAGAGGTGACCGCGAACGTGAGTGGCGCAACGCCGCCCGTCGCCACGACCGAAGAATTGTATGCCGTGCCAATCCAGGCGGTCGGCATCGTGGCGCTCGAGATCTTCGGATCGGCGTCCGTCGTGACGGACACAGTCGCGACGAAGGCTGAGTTTGAGATCGACGTCGCGGTGAGTTGCGCCGTCCCCGCCGTGGACGATGCGACGAAGGTCACATCGTAAGCGGTCGCGTTGGTCAATGTGCCGGCGCCGCTGAGAGTCCACTTCACACCTTGGAACGCCGAATCGTTCGGAGACGAAGCTGAGAACGTCTTGGACGACCCAGCATCGATATGAGCTGAGGACGGACTAATGATGAGTTCGTTTTGTCCGCCTGCGCTGGTGTTGCCGCAGCCGGTCGTGAACAACGCGACGAGAGTGACGACTGCTACGAGTGCGAGAATCTTCTTCATGACTTCCTCCGAAGCGGTGTTCAGGTGTGGTACGCGTTTCATTATGGGAAAGGAGTCGTGTGGTTCAAGATTGATATAGCGAATAAAATAGGTGACGGCCTTGTGAACTTCACTGTTGCAAAGTGCAACATTACGTTTCAGGCTGGAACACGTGTCGCGCAGCTTACTGGAGCGTAGGGACTTAACTTGGCGCGTGTAAGCGCGAATTCTAGCGTTTCGGAGGGTGAGGCCCACTGTTACGGAAAGTTCAGTGCCAATGAAACACGGCTCAACGCTCTGACGCGCCGCCGGAATTAACTTTTATTGAGCGGCAGCCTGGCTTTCGGATGCGCTGTAATCGACGGGTGGGAATCGTTGATTTCGCCCGAGTGCGCGCATCGAGCAGAGCGTCTTTCCTACAAGTTCTTCGAGTTCTAGCAGGCGGATTTGATCGATTTTAGCGAGTGTTGTCGTCTGCGCGATCACACATGCCCTATCTGCAATCGCATACAGGGCGATCTTCATTTCGCTGAGCGAGAAGCTATCGACGTCGTCGCGAATCAGCGCCCGCGAATAATCGTTCACGCGGGAATAACTCTCGTCGAGGAAATGTTCCGCACAGGTACGACTCGCCACTGAGACTGCAAGGTGAAAACAGCCCGGATACGTGCAAGGTGTGCTCATTTTCGCCTCTTCGAAACACTCGTGAATATCGTTTTCGTGCATCAAGGGGCTGAATGAACCACGTTTGATGGGAGATTTGTTTCAAATCACGACGCGGCGTGACTGTTGTCCTGGAAGCAAAAGCCTGCAAAATTCCCTCAATGAGATGTCCCGCTCCGACTCCTTCGTTAAAGGCACGTGCGTTGAATGTGGCACAGCACGCAGGGAGCGAGTGATGGAACTAAAGATTTCTCATTCTTTTGAAGACCAAGCGGTCGTGAGGATCGACGAGTTCGCATCGGGATGCTCGCTCGATGTGCTCCAGACATTGACCCAGGCGCCGGCGCATTTTTGGTCAACCGATCGAGAACTGCGCGTCACGTATGGCACGGCGCCAGCCGCGTGGAAGAATTCCTCAGGCGCAACCAGTCCTTCCCTGGATCTCGGAGAATCGATCGCGGGCTGTACGAGTGGCGAACGGCACATGCAAATGCACCATCGGGCTCTGCACGGTGAGACGGTGAGCTACGAGCTGCGGGAAGGCGACAAGGCGTACTTTGCTCGCGTGGCGCCGCTGCGCGCCCGCGACGGAAGAATCGTCGGCTGCGTTGGAGCGGCAATGGATATCACCCATCGTCATTTGGTGATGGAAAGGCTGCGAGAGCTTGCATTCACAGACCCGATGACAGGTCTTGCGAATTACAGAAGGCTGATCGATTGCATGGAACTTGAGATCAAGCGCTGTGAGCGCACGAAACGATCGTTTTCGATTGTGATGCTGGATCTCGACGGCCTGAAAACAATCAACGACACGCACGGGCATCTATGTGGAAGCCGCGCACTGTGCCGAGTTGCGAATGCGTTGCGATCGCAGTGCAGGTCCACGGACCTGGCGGCGCGTTACGGCGGAGACGAATTCTGTGTCGTGCTGCCTGAAACGTCGATGGACGGGGCGAAGAACGCAGCGAAGAGAATTGCGGATTGCCTGGCAACGGAAGCGGAAGCCCCGAGTATTTCCGTGAGCGCGGGCGCTGCAACGTACCCGTCGCACGGCCGGAGCACGGACCAACTTATCGTGGCAGCGGATCAGGGTCTGTATGCCGCAAAGGCTCACGGATGCGGCGCAGGAAAACGGCGCTAGCTCGCTTAAACAACCCAATCCGTGACGGGGCCGCTGAATTTAAATTGGCAGGCTTGCCAAGGCATGTTCTCCCACTGAATGTTCGTCAATTCCGCTTCACCAATGCGGCGTTCGCCCTGCCGGCTCGTCACGAAGACTTCCACGGTGGATTCTTTCGCGACCGGCACTGAGCAGCGACAGAGAAAACCAGACGGGCTGACTTCTTCAGTCCAGGTAAGGAGCTCGAACTCTTTGCCCTGTGTACCCGTCCCTCGAAGCTTGACGATCACCTTCAGGTGAACCGTTGCTTCTGAGGCTTGTGGTTGTGGAGTCGCTTTCAGGATGTTAGCCATGGTGGTTTTGAGCCGCGCGAAATCAACGGGCTTTTCGAAGTAGTCCCACGCGCCGAGATTCAGGCAGTAGGCTTTTGTGTCGGCGTTCGCGTCTCCCGTGATGACGAGAATCGGAATGCGTTGGGTCGGGCCGACCGACGACAGCGTCTGGCAGAGTTCGAGACCCGAGTAGCGGGGCATCATGAGGTCGAGCAGTATGACGTCCGGGCGGTGTTCCAATGCGAGTCCCAACGCTTCGGTGCCGTCTCCCGTGTCAAACACTTCGTAAGTGTCCGAGAGTCGCTGCTTGATGAGTTTCCGCATCTGTTCGTCGTCTTCGATCAGCAAAATGCGTGGCATTTGAGCTCCTTAAAGAGATAGCGGCCGTTTTCTTACCGTGGTGCAAGATCGTCCAAACCCAAACTCACATTCATCTCCCGTTTCAACCGCGGCGTTTCAAGCACGTCGCGAATTCTGGTTCCGAGTGCTTGCCAGGTGAACGGCTTCGAAATCAATCCATAGCTGCCAGAATTACCCGAGGCATTCGTCGATTGCAGAGAATCGTCGAGTGAACCATCCGTGTAGCCTGACATGAAAAGCACGGCCATTTCCGATCGAGACTGCGCGAGTATCTTGGCCAGTAGCGGCCCGCGAATCCCAGGCATGACGACGTCCGATAACAGGAGATCGATCGATTCGTGGCGTGCGCTGGAAATCTGAATCGCTTCCGCGCCGTTCCGTGCGATCAAGACGTTGTAGCCATGGCGTGTGAGGTAGTTCGCCATCATGCGCCGAAATTCCTCCTGGTCTTCGACCAGCAAGATGGTTTCGGCGCCGCCGAGCGTAGTGCCGTGAGTTTCCTCCGGACGCCGCGCAACGGTCGGCGCATCCACGCAGGGAAAATAGATTCGAAAGGTTGTGCCTCGACCCAATTCGCTCTCCACGCGAACCTGACCGCCGCTCTGTTCAACGATTCCGTAAACGGTGGACAACCCGAGCCCGGTACCTTTGCCCTTTTCTTTCGTGGTGAAAAACGGCTCAAAAATGTGGCTCAGAGTCTCCTGCGACATTCCGACGCCGGAGTCTCGGAACAGCATCATCACGTACGGCTCCAGGCGTGACGTGACCGGATTCTCTGAGGTGCAGTTTGATGTTTCAAGCTCGATCACGCCGCCGCGCGGCATTGCGTCTCGTGCGTTAACGGCGAGGTTGAGAATGATTTGTTCCAGTTGACCAGGATCCGCTTTGATTCGCCCGACTTCAGGAGCCAATCGAACCTTGAGGTCGATATCTTCGCCAATCAGTCTGGTCATGAGAGTCTGCACGCTGGACATCACCGCGTTCAGATCGAGAACCACCTGCTCGATGGCCTGTTTGCGGCTGAATGAAAGCAGCTGCCGCACAAGGCCCGAGCCGCGATGCGCGGAGTGCAGGATTTCCTCGGCGCTTTCCCGCATCGGGTCGGTTGCCGGGAGTTGCTCGACCATGTACTCGCTGTAACCTTGAACGACGCCGAGAATATTGTTGAAATCATGAGCCACGCCCCCCGCCAGGCGGCCTACGGCTTGCAGTTTCTGCGAAAGCGCGAGTTCCTCTTCCAATTTTTTCTGATCGGTGACGTCTTTGTAGATTTCATAGCCACCGTTGACCGCGCCGCCAGCGTAGAGCGGCACACCGAAGAGTTCAACGACGACCAACTCACCGGTCCGGCGGATCCGTTTCGTTGTGGTGTGAACGGAGACTCCGAAATTCATGCTCTTCATTATTTCGGTAGCTTCGGCTTCGAATTCCGACGATGTAATCAACCGATCGAGCGGCCTGTTGACGATCTCGGCGTGGAGGTATCCAAATAGCTTTTCGAACGCGGGATTGGCCATTGTGACTCGGCCTGCATGGTCGTAAGACACGATTGCGAGAGGGCTGTTGTCGATCAGCGCGTTCAGGTGTGTCGTACTCGTTCGGAGTTTCGTTTCATTGAAGGTGTTTTCGTCAACCGCCGCGCCTAACGAGGCACCGGTCACCGAAATCACCAGCATCAGCAGCTGGAGTTCCCCAAATGAAAATGAGACCGGGTGCATCAGTAAGACCGCAGCGACAGCACCGGAATTGACGACGATGAGCCCGATGGCTGTGCGTTGCGCGCCGCCGCTTGCTGCGATCCAGACGACGGGAACAAAACAGAGGTACAACAAATCGAAGTGATTACCCACGCGAGTGCCAAAAACGAGCCAGAGCGTGAAGATTGCAATGGCAAACTGAGAACTCAAGACGACTCGTTGCCAACCGCTCAAGGGTTTCGTGGGTAGAATGGGATCCAGCCACTGGCGCGTGTCGCCGCCGCCGCGAATGCCCAGCCAGTGCCGCAGGTGCGGTAAAACGTAGAGAAAGAGAAACGGCGCCACACTGACCAGAGCGACAGTGTCGCCCACCCACCAATTGAAGACTGTCCGCCAGTAGGGCACATGCAACTCCGGACTGGATAGTTCGAGCATGGCCACGCCCAGGACCGCGACGCAAAACGCGGCCGTAGCGACGATCCCGAAATACCAGCCAAAATCTCGGACGCGGTGAAACATTCGATCGAGCTTCAGATACTTGCGCAGGATAGCTGCCGCAACGAGATAGCCGATCGCGACGTCCGCTGTTTCGATGACGGTGTAAGGCGCAAACGGAGATTGGTGGTAATTAACAACCTCCGCGATCATTCCAACGAGAAAAACGACGGGCGAGTACCAGAGGCTGATGCCTGACAGCAAGACCAGAGATAGCGCGGAAGGCGGATACCATGCACTTACACCAGGGGCGATCTGAAGATTCACGGCCGTGTAATCCAGACCGTAGTACACGGCGGCAAAAACCACGCCAGTTATGATGTGGCGCGTCCATCGAATGTCGTTTTGCGTTCGCGATGAACGCGGACTATTTTGGCCAATCTTAGATTGCATAAACTGCTCTCGTTGCACGACCGGACTGTTCTAATAAAGAGTTTGGTCGCTGCCCAACCATCGGAATTCTTCGTCAGTGATGTTCCGAAATGAAACAACTGCCTATGCACCGACTCGCGCTTGGGCTGGCGCTTTGGCGATCGCGGTTAGAAAACCTCGCCTACAATGCGAGCCGTTGACCGTTATCAATTGATACGGTGCCCCGAAATGATAGGCAACTATGTCGGTCCTTTCATGTGTCGGACTCGATAGCTCAACCCCTGGAAATACGTCGAAGTGTCGTTATCGGTAAGACATACGAACGGTGAAGAGTTTACGGACTGCCGGAACGGCGCGATAAGGTGAACCAGACGGTCGATCGATGGCCTTACTCACAGCGGAAAACATTCAAGTGACGTTCCAGACGCGGGACCACGCGCCTTCGCACGCGCTTCGAGGCGCGAGTCTCACAATCCAGGCAGGCGAGATCATCGCGATTCTTGGCGAGTCTGGCAGCGGGAAATCCACATTCGCCAAGGTTCTGGCCGGGGCGAGGCTCGGCGGAGCGCAATGCGCCGGAACACTGAGGTTTAAGGGCGGGCAATGGGGAAGTGTGGGTTCGCGGTCTAGCGCGGACGTTGGTGCGCGGGGCATAGCGATGATCGGGCAGCAGGCGTCGCTTGTCCTGAACCCGTTCCTTCGAGCGAGAACACAGCTTGCAGAATTCGTACAAGCGCATGGAGTGACACGTCAGCAGATCGCAGGGCGTGTTCACGAGTTGTTGGAGGTTGTTCGTTTACGGCCCGCCCAGCGTTACGCGGCGAAGTACCCACACCAGTTGAGTGGTGGCGAGAAGCAACGACTCTCGATCGCGATGGCCTTGGCATGTGCTCCCGAGATTGTAGTTTGCGACGAAGCAACATCCTCACTGGATACTGTTACCGAAGCTGAAATTCTCGAGCTGTTTTCCTCGCTCCGTGCGGAGCGGCGTGTATCGGTTCTGTGGATCACGCACAATCCTCTGCGCGTTCGCAGTTTTGCGGACCGCGTAGCAGTGATGTATGCGGGACGGTTCATCGAGATCGGACCGACAGCCAACGTCCTTGATTCTCCGCTTCACCCCTACGTTGCAGAGTTGATGCGATGTGCGAAGTCGGGCATCTCGGTTCACGAGGATCGGAAGGGGGCGCGATTGGCTTCGATTCCGGGCGCGGCGCCCGACGCATCCGAATCGTTCGCGGGTTGTTCGTTTGCGCCCCGGTGCGCGGAGAAGCGGGACACTTGCGCGCAGAAAGCCCCAGAAAATGCTTCAACGGAAGTCCGTGGCGAAGTGGAGTGTGTGCTTTATGAGCGTTGAGGCCGCGGCGCTGGCACTTCGCGTCTCGAATCTGAATTTCCAGTACAAGAAACGTTTGACCGGCGAAATCGCTGGTATTGGGGCGGCGGCGGGTCTTGCGGACATCTCGTTTGAGATTAGCGCGGGCGAAACTCTTTCGATCGTGGGTAAATCGGGATCGGGCAAGTCCACGCTAGTGAAATGCATCGTAGGTCTTGTGCGACCGGACAGCGGCGACATTTTCATCGCTCGAATGGATTACCTCCACGCGGCTGGCCCCGCGCGCAAAGCGATTCGGCGGAAAGTTCAAGCTGTGTTTCAGGATTCCGCCAGTTCATTGAGCCCACGGATGACTGTCGAGGAAATTATCAGCGAGCCGCTTGCGATTCACCGAGTTGGCAATGCGCAATCGCGGCGCGAACGCACGAGGAGTGTCATCGACGCGGTTGGACTGCCCTATTCCTTTCTGACGCGGCGGTCAGCAGAGTTGAGCGGCGGTCAACGGCAGAGAGTCGCAATCGCGAGAGCGCTCTCGGTGGAACCGGAGCTGCTGATCCTCGATGAGCCACTAACGGCGCTGGACCTTTCGATAAAGGCGCAGCTTTCGAACCTGCTCGCGGAACTGCAAGAGCAATTCGGCGTGGCCTACCTGCACATCTCGCACGACCTATTCGGCGTCGCGGCACTTTCCGACCGGGTGGCGGTGATGCACGGGGGGCGAATCGTGGAGAACGCTGACCGAACAGCATTGTTTACCAATCCAGTGCACCTGGAGACGCGATCTTTGCTGGCCGAAATGTTGTAGCTCGATAATCGAAAACGCTCGCGGCGGAGCGCTTGAAATCGAAAAATGAAATACGTACTCCATCGGATTGCGCACACCGTCGTACTGCTTTTGGCTGTCTCGATTTTTTCTTTTCTCCTGCTCACGCTCGCGCCTGGAAAGCCGTTTGACGAGATGCGAACGAATCCGCAGGTGTCTTCCGCAACGATCGCCGCCGAACGCATGAGATACGGGCTTGATCGGCCCATCGTGGAGCGCTACTTCTACTGGGGTAAGGGGCTGTTGCACGGCGATGCGGGGTTTTCGTTCTCCTACGGTATGGACGTGAGATCATTTATTTGGGCGCCCACACGCAATACGCTCCTGCTGACGATCACGGCGACGATTCTCGCGTGGTTGATTTCGATTCCGATCGGAATCTGGTGTGCGACGTCGAATGGCGCGATCGATCGTGTCACGGGTCTCGCGACGTCGCTGCTTGTTTCGCTCCCCGAACCGTTTCTCGCACTGTGCTTGCTATACGTCGCTTTGCGGCTCAAGTACACGCCGATAGGCGGAATGTCTTCGCTGGATTTCGACGCGTTCTCGATCGGAGGAAAGGTGCTCGACCTAATGCGACATCTTTTCCTACCCGTTCTGATTTTGGTTTTCGCGATTCTTCCTGTACTTGTCCGACATATTCGCGCGTCGATGCTTGACGTACTGCGTGCTCCGTATATCGAAGCCGCGAGACTGGGCGGCGTTCGTCGGATGCGAGTGATCTGGAGGCTGGCAGCGCCGGCAGCGGCGAATCCGATTTTCCCGTTCGTGGGCTTTTCGATTGGCTATTTGCTGAGTGTGTCGTTGATCGTAGAAGTGATCATGCAGTGGCCGGGGCTCGGGCCGCTTTTTTTGGAGTCGATCTACTCGCGAGATTTGTTTGTGGTCGTCGATGTCGTGTTGCTCTCGACGCTCTTCATGGTCGTCGGCAACCTGATCGCGGATCTTCTGCTGTATTGGAACGATCCACGGATTCGACTTAGCTAGCCATGCGGCATCTCTCATTGCTCCGCATCTCTGTAGCCGTCATCGCGAGCTTCTATCTCGTCGCGATTGCTGCGGAGTTCTTCGCACCGTACGGCTTTGCGGTGAGTGATCGCGAGCACACGAACTGCCCTCCGACGCGAATCCACGTCGTGGACGAAAGTGGACACTGGCATTTGCGTCCGTTCGTTTACAGGTACGTGGAGCTGCCGGGAGAGCTCGAGAGCTATCAGGAAGTTCGATCGCAGCGGTACCCGCTCGAGTTTTTCATCCAGGGGGCGAAATACAAATTCGCGAATATTCTTTCCGGACGTCGGCACCTATTCGGGGTCGCCAGCCCGGCGAGCATTTTTATTTTTGGCACGGACGAATACGGACGCGACCAACTCTCCCGATTCATATATGGGGCACGCATTTCGTTGATAGTCGGGACGCTCGCGGCGGCGGTTGCGCTTTTTATCGGTCTCGGAGTTGGTGCTCTGTGCGGCACGTTCGGCGGGTGGGTCGACGTTGTGATCATGAGGTTCACCGAGCTTTTCATGGCGCTGCCGTGGCTTTACCTATTGCTTGCCGTGCGCGCAATCTTGCCGCTTCGTACCAGCGCGTCGGTGTCGTTGCTGATACTCCTGTCCGTTGTCGCGCTCGTTGGATGGGCAAAGCCTGCGCGGCTTTTTCGTGGCGTAATTCTCAGCGCACAAGAGCTGGATTTTGTGGTCGCTGCTTCGGTGATAGGCGGCGGCAAGTGGTACGTCTTTCGCCGCCACGTGCTGCCCCAAACCGGCTCACTTCTTCTAACCCAAGCCGCACTGCTGATACCCCAATTCGTAATCGCCGAAGTGACCCTTTCTTTTCTAGGACTTGGCGTGGGCGAACCCATCCCTAGCTGGGGTTCCATTCTAGCGCCGCTCGCGCGTTACGAGTCGCTAGCACTGCATTGGTGGCTCGTTTTGCCCGTTTGTGCCGTAGTGCCGTTATTCTTTAGCTACCACGAGGTCACCAGTATCCTTCAGCGGGATGATATACCGCCTATGATGTGAAGGTGGGAGAGCATCCTTGGGAGTCAGCGCTCGGACTGTATCGCCTCGACACGTTTGCGCCACGCTCGGCGTGTGTGCGATTTCATTCGCCATTTTTCAAATAAGCGCACCCCGATCCTCGCAGGCTGCGCTAACTAGTCACGAAGAATTACTTCAAACAGATTCGCCAGTGGGCCATCCCGGCGGGCGTCTGGTATTCGCACTTCGATCGGAACCCAAAACGCTGAATCCAGTTCTGGCGGCCGACACGATTTCGCGCGACGTACTCTCGTCGATGCACGCGGATCTGATTCACATCAATCGCGTGTCGCTGAAGACGGAGCCGGCACTGGCGAAGTCCTGGAAAGTCTCCGCCGACGGAAAGATCATCACGATCAAGCTTCGTGAAGGATTGCGATTCTCGGACGGCCAGCCATTCGACGCCGACGATGTGGTGTTCAGTTTCCGCGTGTATCAGGACGAGAAGATTCACTCGCCTCAACGTGACCTGCTGACGATCAATGGCAAGCCGATCGCCGTTGAAAGGGTCGATACCTACACCGTTCGCTTCACGCTGCCGGACACGTACGCCGCAGGCGAACGGATTTTCGACAGCGTTGCAATGCTGCCGCGCCACAAACTAGAAAAGTCACTCGCCGACGGCACCCTTGCGAAGCAGTGGGCGCTGAATGCGGCCCCCTCCGACATCGCAGGCCTGGGCCCATTTCGTTTCCGGTCCTACGTTCCGGGACAACAAATCGCGCTCGAAAGGAATCCGTTCTACTGGAAGCAAGATAAGTCTGGCGTGCGGCTGCCATATCTTTCGGAACTCGATTTCCTGTTCGTGGCAAACGAAGACGCGCAGCTGCTGCGATTCGAATCGGGAGACACCGATGTGCTGAGCCCGATGAGCGCATCTTCCTACGCCATTCTAAAGAACTCCGCCAACAGTTCTCCGAATGTGTGCCTGAACGATCTGGGAGCGAGTCTCGAGTTTAATTTTCTCGATTTCAATTTAAACGATGTGTCGTCAAAGAATTTGCCGGACGTGCAGCGAAAGCAGACGTGGTTTGGCGACGTGCGGTTCCGCAAGGCCGTGTCCTCCGCGATCGATCGCGACGCACTCGTGAGGCTTGTTTATGGAGGACGCGCGACTCCGTTGTGGGAGCACGTAACCCCGGCGGACAAAGCATGGATCAACACATCTCTGCCGCGTCCGGCGCGTTCTCTCGACCAAGCTCGCAAAATCCTAAAAGACGCTGGGTACTCCTGGGACGGCGACGGGAACTTGAAGGACCCCAAGGGCACGCCGGTCAGTTTCACGATCGCCGTGAGTGTTTCGAGTCAGCCGCGCTCAAAGATCGCGACGTTAGTTCAACAGGACCTTGGGGACTTGGGAATGAACGTTCAAGTGGTGCCGCTGGAATTCCGCGCGTTGCTGGATCGCGTGTTCAACACCTTCGACTACGACGCCGCGGTGCTGGCATTGACGAGCGGAGACGCCGATCCGACTTCCGAAATGAACATTTGGCTCAGTTCTGGTGCGACGCACGTTTGGCACCTGAACGAGGCCTCGCCAGCCACTCCATGGGAGGCCGAGATCGATCGTCTTATGAACCAACAGATGACGACGGTCGCGTACAAGAAGCGCAAGGCTCTCTACGATCGGGTTCAGGAAATCGAACAACAAAATCTGCCGTTCATCTCGCTCGTCAGTCCGAATGTTCTATTTGCCGCAAAGAAGAATCTTGGAAACGTACAGCCGGCCATCATCGAACCGTACGCGCTCGCCGGTGTGGATCAGACGTACTTCTACGAAAAGGGAGCTAATTCGTGCCAGTGACCTCCGGCGACGCAGAAAAAGAAGCAGCGGTTCGCGGCGACGACGAGCTAGTTGCCGATTGCCTTAAGGGCGGTGAAGAAGCCTGGGCGGAGCTCGTTGATAAGTATAAGAACCTGATTTTTTCTATCCCGATCAAATACGGATTCAGCCGCGATGAAGCCGCAGACATTTTTCAGGAAGTCTGCATGAACCTTCTTTCCGACCTGAAGAACGTTCGCGAGCCGAAAGCGCTACCGAAGTGGATCATCATGGTCACCTCGCATAAGTGCTACCACGCGAAAGCCAAAAGCCAGCGTCTCGTTAGCTCGGATTCTGAAAAATCACCCGTCGATTCAATCGAAGTTCCGCCGGTCGGTGACAAGCTTGTCGAAGAAGCTGAAACCGAGCAGCGCATCCGCGAAGCCGTGGCCGCCATGTCTCCGCGCTGTCAGCAACTGGTCCAGATGCTTTTCTTCGAGGAACCATCTCGGCCCTATAAGGCGATTGCCAACAGCCTGGGAATTTCAACGGGCTCAATCGGTTTCATGCGCCAGCAATGTCTCGACCGCCTGCGGACGCGTCTAAAGGGAAAACTCTTCAACTGATGAAAGCCGCTAAGCGGAAACCCAGAGCCGCAAAGCGAAGGACAGGGAAGGCGGTTCGTCTTTCTTCAGCCGGGTCTGCGTCCGCCTCGAGCCTCGACCCTTTCGTCGCCGAGATATTGAAGCGTCCCGACGAAGCCAGCCGCACCGAATTCATCGCCTCGGCAAAGAGCGTCCACAATCCCGCGTCCGTTACTTCTCTTGCGGAGATCACTCGAAGCAAGCTGCGGATCAACACCGCGGAGGCTTTGGTGTTGGCGCAGTCGTCGCTGAGCTTAGCTCAACTGATTGATGACCCATCGTCGATCGGGTTAGCGCTCCGGTCGAAGGCCAACGTCCACTACATTACAGGGGAAAACAAACTGGCCCTCGAGCTTCACGGGCAAGCATTGGAACAGTGGAAGAAAATCGGCAACAAGTCCGAACTCGCGCGCACGCTGAACGCACTGATTCAGCCTTCGCTCTTGCTTGGGGAGTATGACAAAGCTTTTCAATATGCCGCCGAAGCAAAGAAAATCTTCCGTGTTCTACGCGACAAAAAACGCCTCGGCCACGTTCAGATCAATCTTGGAAATGTTTTTCACCGGCAGGACCGGTTTGAAGAAGCCTTAGCCTGCTACGACAAGGCGTATCGCCTGCTTGTCCCCTTGAAAGATAGCGAAGGTCTTGCCGTCGTCCTGAATAACATGGCGGTCAGCCTGATCAGCTTGAACGATTTTCCCCGAGCGCTCTCTACCTACAAAACCGCTCGCCGCCTGTGCGTCAAATATAAGTTGCCCATCCTTCTCACCCAGACCGACTACAACATCGCCTACCTATACTACCTGCGCGGAGAATATGGCCGCGCCATCCAGATGCTTCGTGAGACCCGCACCGCCTGCGAACTCAACGGCGACGCGCACGTCCTGAGCCTATGCTATCTCGATCTCTCCGAAATCTACCTTGAACTCAACCTGAGTAAGGCAGCCGCGGACACTGCCCGCGAGTCGTTCACCCGATTTAATGCCCTCGGGATGGGCTACGAGGAAGCGAAATCGATTACGAACGAAGCGATTGCGCTGGGACAACAAGGGCAGGCAATTCCCGCGCTGGAGCTTTTCCGAAAAGCTCGCGCGATTTTTGTGCGCGAGAAAAATCAAGTCTGGCCTTGGTTGATCGACCTTTACCGCGGACTTGTATTGATGGAGACCGGGCGCCAATTCGAAGCAAAACGTTACGCCGCCGATGCGCTCCAATTCTTCAGGACCGCGTATCTATCCGGTAAGACCGCGCTTTGCTACCTGCTGCTGGCGCGCCTCGCGATGGAATCGAACGATCTCGGAGCGGCTGGCAATCACTGCCATGAAGCCTTGCAGGTCCTGAAGGATTCCAATCTACCGATTTTGCAATTTCAAGCGGATTTCATTCTCGGCCAAGTGGAAGAGCGGCAGGGCAACTTCGAAGCCGCGTACCGCTTATTTGTGAAAGCGCAAGCAGAGGCCGAATCGCTTCGCAGCAAATTGCACCGCGATGAGCTGAAAATCGCCTTCATTAAAGACAAAGCCAGCATCTACGAGCACCTAGTTCGCCTCTCCATCGAGAGGAAATTTCAAGGCGCTTCGGACGAGAAAGCGTTCGAGTACATGGATCGGTCCAAGTCGCGCAATCTGGCCGAGGAGGTATTCCGCAGCGTTCTCGCGGGCGCCGGCAAGCAGGAGATGCAGAGCGAACTGGCAAAGCGTCTCCAGAATCTGCGCGAACAGCTGAATTGGTATTACCACCGCATCGAGATCGAACAACTCGCGCGAGAGCAAGCGAAACCGGAAGTGGTCAAAGCTTTGCAAGCCCAGATCGAAGCAAACGAGACAGAATTACTCCGTCTGCTGCGTGAGAGCCCGGATTCGGGTGAACAAAGCCCCGAATCGCGACTTCCCGCGGATGCGTCGGTCATCGCTGTACAGGCCTCGCTGAAAGAGGGGGACACGCTGCTCGAATATTTTTCTATTGGGGATCGGCTGCTCGCTGCCGTAGTCACAAAGCGCGATTTCCACATGATACCGGTGACGATTGAGGCGAAGATCGTCAAGCTTCTCCAGGCGCTACGTTTTCAGTTTTCGAAGTTTCGACTCGGCGACTCTTACGTCGAGGAATTCCACGGCGCGCTGTTGCGCGCCACAAATGGCCACCTGCAATTGCTTTACGACGAACTGATCCGCCCGATTCAAAGCTATCTTGCGGACGGCCATCTCATCGTGGTGCCGCACTCCATTCTTCACGAAGTACCTTTCCACGCTCTCCACGATGGGGTGAAATACCTGATTTCCTCGCACACGATCTCGTACGCACCGAGCGCGGCGATTCGAACGCTGTGTGCCCGGCGCGAAGTCGTGAGGCAGGGGCCGGCCGTCATTTTTGGTATTCCGGATGAACAGGCGCCGTTGATCCGGGAGGAGGCGGAGAGCGTCGCGAAAATTCTGCCGAATTCAAAACTGTACTTGGGTATGGCGGCAACCGAATCCGTCCTCAAAGCGGAAGGCAAATCGGCTCGCTACGTTCACATCGCGACGCATGGACGGTTTCGCGAAGACAACCCGATGTTCTCCAGCATCCGTTTGGGGACTTCGTACTTAAATGTCCACGATCTACACAAATTGCATTTGCCGGCCGATCTCGTATCGCTTAGCGGTTGTTCCACGGGCCTGAACTCCGTGCTTGCCGGGGACGAACTGATGGGTCTGGTTCGGGGATTCCTCTCTGCGGGTCCGCGCACATTGTTGCTCAGCTTGTGGGACATTGACGACCAGCGGACCAGCCTGTTCATGAGTAAGTTCTACACGGGTATAGTTTCGGGGCTTTCGAAGTCGGCAGCGCTCGCCCAGGCAATGCGGCAGATGCAGGCCACGGATGGACACCCGTATTACTGGGCGCCGTTTGTACTGGTAGGGAGTGAGTGATCGGCGGATGTTCCACAATGGAACACAATTTCTTCTATTTTTCGTCCGGCTGCTCACACTTATTGGGTGATGAACTAAGCGCCCCGAACCCGGGGCGGTATGGAATGTCGAACGACGGAGGATTGGCGTGAAGCACTTTAACTCTCAAGAATGGGCAGATTTTGTTCGGGGGGTGGCTGGCCCCCAGATCGCGCGCGAGATGGAAGACCACGCCGGCAAGTGCCAGTCTTGCGCGTCAGAGCTATCTGCTTGGGCCGCACTTTCCCTGGCTATGCGTCGCGAGCGCAACTACGAGCCACCCACCTCCGTCGTTCGCGTAGTGAAGGCGGCCATGAGCGGCGCGAAGCCCGAAACTGTGTCGAGCCGCGTGCGCATCTTCGCGCAGCTCGTATTCGATAGCTTGATGCAGCCTCAGGCAGCCGGCGTCCGCGGCACCATGACTGGTCCCCGCCAGCTGCTCTATCGCGCTGGCCCGATTGTCATCGACATGCGCCTGGAAGAGCGCCCCGGCACCGACCGTCACTCGCTGGTCGGACAGGTCCTAAGCTCCGAAAACAGCGAGGAAGGAATGAACGAGCTTCCGGTTCACTTGCTCTGCGGGCGCTCGGAAATCGCCAAGACGCGCACGAATTTGTTCGGCGAATTTCAACTCGAGTATGAAAAAGCTAAAGATCTTCAGGTCTCCTTGGAGCTGAGCCAGAACAAGGACGTTTTCATCCCACTCGACGAATCCATCTGGCGCATGCCGCTGGGCAGCTAATCGCCCAGCTGCGTCCCTGGCGGAAAATTCAAGTGCTCATTTAAACCGGCATTCGATGCGGCGGACGGTGCGGGTGTGCTTCCAGAATTGTGGTGTCTATGTCGCGGTGTCGTTCTGAATGCTGTTTGGGCCGGAACTTTGGCTGCGTTACAAACGGCCTTCCGGAACGTCCAGCGAAGGCACGAGCCGTACGCAAGGTAGAGCGCAAGCGACGAGTAGAGATCGGCCACCCAGTGGTTCTTTAGTTGGGCCGATATTGAGCCATTCGTACTATTAACGCGGGCATTGCCGGGGGCAACAATGCTCTTTGAGCGACACAGAGCTGCACGCTGTGTGTGTAAGGAGTGGGGCAATGAAAAAGAGTCGATTGTTGGCTACGATCCTGATTGCACTGGCGGTCTTGATCGCCCCATCCCGTGCCTCCGCGAATGCG
>Ga0070764_10000313_pt1 | contig 18422 bp, 17 predicted proteins | sample HubBroMetageWRM4_FD_67287 | JGI IMG/M metagenome (GOLD analysis project Ga0070764, IMG submission 67287) | Warmed soil microbial communities from the Hubbard Brook experimental Forest, New Hampshire - Hubbard Brook CCASE Soil Metagenome WRM 4 | ecosystem: Environmental > Terrestrial > Soil >... | reverse complement strand
CCGCTGGATGCGGGCCGGTTCGCGGCCAACGGCGCCCGCCCCGAGCTGAACATCGTCTGAGCCGGCTCGCGTCCCACGGCGTCCGGTCGGCTGAACATCGTCTGAGTCGGCTCGCGTCCCCACGGCGCCCGGCCCGGGGCCGAACATCATCTGAACAGGCACGGAGCGGTAACGAGACGGTGTCTGGCCGCCGGTGGATCTTGACGGCCAGACAGCGGTTGTGAGAACGTTCTCTGCATTCGGTAGGAGATCGTTCTCACATCCTCGGAGCTCGCATGCCACCGGTGACCGAGCAGCAGTCGCTCCCGGTCCTTTCCGACCAGTTCATGGCCCAGATCGAGGCGGCCGTCGACGCGGGCCCGGCGCTGGATGCCTACCTGACCGGCCTGGACCCGGCCCGGTTCACAAGCGTGTTCCTGGTCGGCTGCGGCGGCTCGCTGTTCACCTTCGCCCCGCTGCGCTGCCTGCTCGACCGGTCTCCTGTGCCGGTGTTCACCTTCAACTCCGACGAGCTCGTGCTGCGCCACCCCGCCCGGCTCGGTCCCGGCGCGCTGGTCATCGCGAGCAGCACGCACGGCGCGACCAGGGAGACCGCCGCGGCCGCGCAGGCGGCACGGGCCGCGGGCGCGACCGTCATCGGCGTCACCCAGGATCCGGACAGCATCGTCGCCGCGGCCTGCGAGCACATCCTGCCGCACCAGGGCGTCGAGGCCAAGCAGGTCGTGCTGGCCCAGTTTGGCTGGTCCCTGCTGCGGGCCCTCGGCGCCGCCTCCGATGGAGAATTCGACCAGGCGATGACGGCGTTGCGGCAGTCGCCTCCGGCCTTCGCGCAGGCGCACTACGAGTGGGACGACCAGCTTTCCGAGATGGCGCGCCAGTTGCACACCGAACCGGTGCTCTACGTGCTCGGATCCGGGCCGCTTGAGGGCGCCGCGCAGACGCTGGCCATGTGCTACCTGCAGGAAATGCTGAAGCTGCACGCCGCCGCGATCAGCGCGGGCGAGTTCCTGCACGGGCCGTTCGAGGTCATCACCGACGAGGTGCCGGTGATCCTGCTCAACGGCGACGACGTGACCCGGCCGATGGCCGACCGGGCCGAGCGCTTCCTGCGCCAGTACACCCGCAAGCTCTGGGTGCTGGACGGCGCGGCGCTGCGGCTGGACTCGGTCGACGCGTCGCTGCGGCCGCTGGTCGGCGACCTGGTCCTGGGCAGCACGGTGCTGAACCGGATCGCCGAGCACTTCGCCGCCTGGACCGGCCGCCGGCTGACCGACCGGCGGTACATGTGGAAGATCGACTACTGATGGACGTCGTCGCGATCGGTGACAACATCAGCGACTGCTACGTGGCCATCGGCCAGGTATTTCCCGGCGGTAACGCGGTCAACGTATCTGTCGCCGCGGCCAGGTCCGGCGGGCGCAGCGCCTACATCGGCGCGGTCGGCGACGACGCGCGCGGCCAGTTGCTCATCGACTCGCTGACTGCCGAGTCGGTCGATGTCGGGCGGCTGCGGGTAGTGCCGGGCCAGACCGCGTGCTGCCAGGTACTGCACGCCGACGGCGATCGCCAGTTCGGCACCACCAACCGTGGCGTCGCCCTGTTCACGCCGACCCTCGACGACCTCGCCTTCGCGGCCACCGCGAGCATCGTGCACTCCACCTACTGCAGCGGCCTTGAGGACTTCGTGCCCGAGCTGGCCTCCCGCGGCCGGGTGTCCTTCGACTTCAGCGACCGCATCGACGACGGGTACGCCGATGACCTGCTGCCGTACGTGCACGTGGCGGAGTTCTCCGCGGCGCACCTGGACGACCGTGAGTGCGCCGAACTGCTGCGCTGGGCGGGCTCGCGCGGTCCCGGCTACGTCCTGGTCACCAGGGGCGGCCGCGGCGCGATGCTCTATGACGGCGAGCGGATCACCGCCGCCGAGGCCGCCCCGTCCGAGGTGATCGACACGCTCGGCGCTGGCGACTCCTTCATCGGCCGCGCCCTGTACGGCCTGATCCACGACGAACCGGCCCCGGCGCTGCTGGCCGCGAGCGCCCGTGCGGCGGCGCGGACGTGCACGGCCTGGGGCGCCTACGGGCACGGGCTCCCATTGGCCCGCCTGTCCACCTGCTGTGGCGATCGCGGCGAGGCCGTCGCCGCCGCAGCCCCCATGGAATCCGAATCAGCACATCTTGAGGAATGAGGTGAGGAGCATGCCGATTACGAAGGCCCGAAGATCAGCAGGAGCGGCCCAGGCACGGCGCGCCGCGCCACGGAGCATGCGTCCGGTGGCGGCGGCAGCCGCCGTCGCGCTGGCGATGGGCATCGCCGCGTGCAGTTCATCAGGCAGTTCGACCAGCGCTACCACTGGTTCCAGCGCCACAAGCACCACCAGCAGCAGCGGGACGGCCGCGGTCGTGGCCACCTATCCCGGCGTCACCGAGGACACCGCCCTGCACAACTCGACGCCGGCCAAGTACCGGACCAACGGCGTCCAGGTGGCCGTGTTCAACGACTGGCCGCCGGACGAATTCCTCCAGAACGGCCAGCTCACCGGCTGGAGCGTGGATCTGGCGCACGCCATGGCGGCGGTACTGAACCTGAAGTTCACCTACAACCCGACGAGCTTCGACGCGATCCTGCCAGGCATCCAGAACGGCCGCTTCGACGCCGGCTTCGCATCCTTCGGCGTCACCCCGCAGCGGCTGCAGGTGCTGAGCTTCATCCCGGAGGACAGCGAGGGCGAAGGGTACGCGGCGCTCAAGTCCAGCAACATCAACATCACCGCGCTGAACCAGCTCTGCGGACGCTCCGTGGCGGTGCTCACCGGCGCCTTCGACTACGAGTACCTGCTTGGCGAGAGCAAGACCGTCTGCACCTCCGCGGGCAAGCCGGGCATCACCCTGCGGCAGTACACCACGCAGACCGCTGCTGACCTGGCCGTGATCTCGGGCCGGGTGCAGCTGACCGCGGCCGGCTCGGTCGACCTCGGCTACCTGGTCAAGCAGCAGCCCAAGATGGCGCTGTCGACCCTGGTGGTCAACTCCGTTTACAACTGCATCGGAGTACGAAAGGGCGACCCGCTCGGCACGGTTCTCGCCGACTCGCTCCAGCAGCTCATCAACGACGGTGTATACCAGCAGATCATGACGAAGTGGGGAGTCGCGGGCCTGGTGACCAAGGGCTTGCTCGCCACCCAGGCCAATCCTGACCCGAAGTGAGCGGCCTGCGATGACCTGACGCGGGGCGCGGCCGCCACCGGCCGCGCCCCGCTCCGACCGTCCGGGAGGAGGCACCGATGCATCCATACGCCACCAAGGCCGATGCGGGCGGACCACCGGGTCAGCTCGACGCCAAGGACATCGTCCGGACGCCCAAGCCCAGGCAGTGGATCGGCACGGTGATCGCGCTGCTGCTGGCGTCCATGTTCGTGCACATGCTGGTTACCAACTCGAACCTGCAGTGGAACGTGGTCGGGCATTACCTCTTCTCGCACACGATCCTGTCCGGTATCGCGCTCACCCTGGAACTCACCTTGCTCGCCATGCTGGTGGGGCTGGTGATCGGCATCGTCGTGGCGGTGATGCGGCTGTCCGACAATGTGCTGCTGCAACGCATCAGCTGGGCCTGGATCTGGTTCTTCCGCGGGGTACCGCCGCTGGTGCAGCTGATCTTCTGGTACAACCTGGCGTCCCTGGTCAGTTCGGTGTCGGTCGGCGTGCCGTACGGACCGACGTTCATCTCCTGGCAGACCAACAGCCTCATCACCCCCTTCACCGCGGCGTTGCTCGGCCTCGCCTTCACCGAGAGCGCCTACGCGGCCGAGATGATCAGGGCCGGCATCCAGGCGGTGAACAGGGGCCAGGTCGAGGCGGCCAACTCGCTTGGCATGACGGGCGCGCAGGCGATGCGCCGCATCGTGCTGCCGCAGGCGCTGCGTATCGTCATCCCGCCCATCGGGAACGACACCATATCCATGCTGAAGTTCACCTCCCTGGTCAGCGTGCTGGCCCTGCCCGACCTGCTCTACTCGGCCCAGGAGATCTACGCCCGCACGTACCAGACCATTCCGCTGCTGCTGGTCGCGACGCTCTGGTACCTCGTGCTGACCACCATCCTCACCGCGGCTGAGCACCTGATCGAGAAGCGGCTGCGCCGGGGTCACGGCGGCGGGCCGACGGGCGCGGCGGCCCGGCAGGGCGCGCGGTGGCGGCTGATGCCGAGCTGGCAGGGCTCGGTCCCGAAGGCCGCACCGTGACCGGCGAACCCGTCATCGCCGGCGACCCCTTCGTGACCGGGGGACCCCTGGTGATCGTGGACCGGGTGCGGAAATCGTTCCATAACGTCCCGGTGCTCAACGGCATCAGCTTCGAGGTGTCGGCCGGCGAGGTCTGCTGCATCATCGGCCCGTCCGGATCCGGCAAGACCACGCTGCTGCGGTGCATCAACCGGCTGGAGAAGATCGAGGGCGGGATGATCTACGTGGCGGGCCGCCCCGTCGGCGTCAGCGTGCACGGCACGAAGCTGCGCGAGATGCGGCCCGCGGATCTGGCCGCTCAGCGGCGGGACATCGGCATGGTGTTCCAGAGCTTCAACCTCTTCCCGCACAAGACCGTGCTGGCCAACATCATCGAGGCGCCGATGATCGTGAAGAAGACGCCGCGCAAGACGGCCATCGCCGAGGCGCACGCGCTGCTGGCCCGGGTCGGCCTGGCCGACAAGGCCGCCGCCTACCCGGACCAGCTGTCGGGCGGCCAGCAGCAGCGCGTGGCGATCGCCCGCTCGCTGGCCATGAACCCCAAGCTGATGCTGTTCGACGAGCCGACCTCCGCGCTGGACCCGGAACTGGTCGGCGAGGTGCTCGCGGTCATGAAGGACCTGGCCGAGGACGGCATGACGATGATCGTGGTCACCCACGAGATGGGCTTCGCCAGGGAGGTGGCCGACAGAGTCATCTTCATGGACGACGGCGACATCGTCGAGACCGGCACCCCGGCCGAGGTGCTGGCCAACCCGCAGCAGCCGCGGACCAGGTCCTTCCTGGCCCGGGTCTCGTGAGAGCTCGCCGGCGGTCGCGCCCGCGATGAGCCTGCTCGTTCTCAGCGAAACCGAGATCCGGTCCGTGCTGTCGCCGCGGGCCGCCATCGACTCCCAGCGCGCCGCCTTCGCGGCCGTGGCCGACGGCACGGTGACCGCCTCGGGCGTCACCTCGTCCCTGGATCCCGCGGACGACTCGCTGACCTTCGCGCACACCGGCGCGATCCGCGGCAGGACCGGCGTGACGTGCAAGTTCGGCCTGCAGGTCCCCGGCAACGCCGGGCGCGGGCTGCCGACCGTGCACGCCGTCGTCACCGTGCTGCGGCCCGGCACCGGGGAACCGCTGGCCTGCCTGAACGGCGCGACCGTCACCGCGCTGCGGACGGCGGCCGGGATCGGCGCCGCGGCGGAGGTGCTCGCCCGCCCGGACGCCTCCCGGCTCGGCCTGGTCGGCGCGGGCGTGCAGGCGCGCGAGGCGGCCCGCATGATCGGCGCGGTCCGGGCGCTGTCCCAGATCCGGGTCTTCGCGCGGTCCGCCCGGCACAGCGCCGAGGTGGCCGCCGACCTGCAGGCCGAACTTGGCGTGCCGAGCGTCGCCGCGGACTCGGCGGCCCAGCTGGCCGGCGAGTCCGACATCGTGGTGACCGCGACGACCAGCCGGGAGCCGGTGATACGCGGACCCTGGCTGCGGGCGGGCAGCACCGTGCTGACCGTGGGCAGCTACGAGCCGGACCGAAGGGAGCTGGACCTCGCGGCCACGGCCCGCGCCGACGCCACCTTCGCCGACGATCCGGTCAAGGCGGCCTCGTGCTGCGGCCCGCTGGTGCAGGCCCGCGAACGAGGGGTGCCGCCCGTGGTCGGGGCGATCGGCAAGGTGATCACCGGGCAGACGCTGGGCCGCGCCGCGGCGCAGGACGTGGTGCTGTTCCACTGCGCCGGCCTGGGCGTCCAGGACGCCTCGCTGGCCTGGACCGTCGTCGAGCTAGCCATCGCGGCGGGAGCAGGAAGGAAGGTGGAGTTCTGATTCCCGGCGCGCCCGATAGGCTTTGCCGCATCGCCTCGCGAAGGGCCGCGGACTAGTGGATCAGGGCCGACCCCGCCGTCCGACCGTTGCCGACGTCGCACGTCAGGCCGGCGTAGCGGTGGCCACGGCCGGCCGGGCGCTGGGCGGCTACGGCTACGTCGGAGAGCAGACCCGCGAGCGGGTGCTGGCCGCGGCGAGGGACCTGGGGTACTCACCGAACGTCGTCGCCCGCAGCATGCGCTCGGGTAGCACCCGCAGCATCGGCTTCGTCGGGTCGGACATCGCGAACCCGTACTTCGCCGAGGCGATGCGCGGCATCTGCGACGTCGCGCACCTCGAGGGCTACGAGACCATCCTCACCAACAGCGACGAGCGCCTGGACCTCGAGCAGCGGGCGGTCCGGACCCTGCTCGACAAGCAGGTCGAGGGCCTGGTCGTCGCGCCCGCCTCGGTCACCCACTGCGATCACCTGGCGGAAGCCAGAGCCGAGGGCGTGCCCGTGGTCCTGCTCGACCGCGATCTGCCACAGCTGGACTGCGACAGCGTGGTGGTGGACAACGAGAACGCCGCCTATGCCGCGGTGACCCACCTGCTGAAGCTCGGGCACGAGCGGATCGGCCTACTGGCCTCGATCAACGCGACCGAGCAGCCGGAGATCCGGCCGGCCGGCGGAGAAGGGCGCTGGGAAGTGCTCGGTGCCGACCGCCCGTCGGTGGAACGCATCAGGGGGTACCTGAGAGCGCTGGCCGCCTACGGCGCCCCGGTGTCCCGTGATGCAATCACCTGCATCGTCGCCGACCGCACCGCGGAGGCCGAGGCCGCCGCGCGCCGGCTGCTCAATTCGCCGTGGCGCCCCACGGCCGTGTTCGCCACGGACAACGAGTCGACACGGCGGATCTTCCTGGCCGCCAAGACCGGGGGCTTCAAGGTGCCGGACCAGATCTCGCTGCTGGGCTTCGACGACCTGGACTGGACGGTCATGGTCGAACCGCAGATCAGCGTGGTGGCCCAGTCCCCGCTGCTGATGGGCCGGATGGCCGGCGAGCGGCTGTTCGCCCGGATCAAGGGCGACGACCAGCCCAAGCGCAGGATCGTGCTGCCCACCCAACTGATCATCCGGGCCAGTACCGGAACTCGGGCGGAACAGGAGGGGCCCGAGTGAACCGTAGCGTCGCGTCGGTGATCGCGGCCTCAACGGAGCTCAACAGCAACATCCATCGTTATCCTCACATGTGATCACTTTGCCATCACCGGCCCGTATCGTGGCCCGCGCTCTTGGCGGAGGATGGGTCTGTCGCGTCCGGCAGTGCAGGAGGCACGTTGAGTGATGATTTCTCCCCGGCGTGGGCTCCGGGCTGGCTGACGGCGGGCTCGATGATCGCCGGGTACCGGCTGGAGGACCGGATCGGCCAGAGCGGGATGGCGGTGGTGTACCGCGCGCATGACGTGCGGCTAAACCGGCGGGTGGCGCTGAAGCTGCTGGCTCCGGCGCTGGCCGCGGATGCGGGGTTCCGGCAGCGGTTCGCGGGCGAGGCGCTGGCGGCGGCGGCGGTGGAAGACCCGCACATCATCCCGGTGTTCGAGGCGGGCGAGGCCGACGGTGTGCTGTTCATCGCGATGCGGTACGTGGGCGGCGGGGACGTGCTGTCGCTGGTGCGCCGGGACGGGCCGCTGCCGCTGCCGCGGGTGGCGGCGGTCATCTCGCCGGTGGCGGCGGCGCTGGACGCGGCGCACGCGGCGGGGCTGGTGCACCGGGATGTCAAGCCGGCGAACATGCTGCTTGATGTCCGGCCGGGCCGGCCCGATCACGTGTACCTGTCGGACTTCGGGCTGAGCAAGGAATCGCTGGCGGCCAGCGGGCTGACCGGGTCGGGGCACTTCATCGGGACGCTGGACTACATATCGCCGGAGCAGATCGAGGGACGGCCGGTGGACGGCCGGGCTGACCAGTACGCGCTGGCGTGCGCGGCGTTCGAGCTGCTGGCCGGGGAGCCGCCGTTCGGGCGGGACCAGGGCCTGGCGGTGATAGCGGCGCACCTGTCCGCGCCGCCGCCGCCGGTGAGCGCGCGGCGGACGGGTCTGTGGGCCGGGGTGGATTGGGTGCTAGCCCGGGCGCTGGCGAAGGCGCCGTCCGATCGCTACGCCACCTGCGGGGATTTCGCCTCGGCCCTGCGGGCGGCCCTTGGCCTGCCGTCATATGACGCCGGATCGGCGGACGGCCCGCCGGGGCGCACGCCGGCACAGGCCGAGGTGACGTCGGCCGGGCCTCCGGCCGTCACGCCCGGGCCCCCGCAGAGCGGCCCGCCCGGGCCGGGACCAGGCGAGCCGCCGGAACCTGTGCCCCAACCAGTGCCCGGCCCGCTCCATGGCTGGGCCGCGACCGTTGACGCCAAGCAGGCAGCGGTCCAGCCGCGTGAGCCCGAATCGCCGGCGCCCGGGCCGGAGCCGGAAGCAGTACCGCCGACAGCAGGCAACGCGGCACCGCCGGCAGTGGGTGGCGCTGCACCGTCGGCAGCGGGCGGCCCTGTACCGCCGGCAGTAGGGGGCGCTGCACCGCTGGCAGTGGGCGGTCCTGTACCGCTGGCAGCGGGCGCTGTACTGCCGGCTGTGGGCGGCGCTGTACCGCCGGCAGTAGGCGGCCCTGTACCGTCGGCAGCAGGCAACGCCGTACCGCCGGCAGCGGGAGGCGCGGCACCGCAGGCAGTAGGCGGCCCTGTGCCGCTGGCAGTGGGCGGCGCTGTACTGCCGGCAGTGGGCGGCGCTGTACCGCCGGCGGCAGGCGGCGCCGCACCGGGCGAGGCGGCGATGGCAGGGCCGGACCAGCCGAGCCGATGGCGGTCGGGCTGGCGGATCAGCGTCATCGCTGCCGCTGGCGCCGCGCTTGTGGCAGCGGCCATCAGCGCCGCGGTCATCGCCCTGGGGCCAGCGCCAGCCAGCCACCGGCCAACGCCCATCGCGCCTATAGCGCCTATAGCGGGACCGGCCACGGCCTACGTTGTCAGCTTCGGTGCCGGCACGGTGACGCCGATCGACGTGGCGACCGGCCGCGCGGGTACCGCGATCCAGCCAGGGAACTCCCCGTGGACGATCGCGATCACGCCGGACGGCAAGACCGCCTACGTCGCCGGCTACAGCGGCGGGGTCACGCCGGTTAACCTGGCGACCGGCCGCGTAGGCACCCCGATCCCGATCGGGGGCGGCATGGATGCGATCGCGATCACGCCGGACGGCAGGACCGCCTACGTCGCCCACGACGACGGGGTGACGCCGATCGATCTGGCGACCGGCCGCGCCGGCACCCTGATCCCGGTCAACCTGGGGAACAACGCGAAGGCGATCGCGATCACGCCGGACGGCAAGACCGCCTACGCCGGTAACTTCGTGGCCGACACGATCACGCCGATCGACCTGGCGACCGGCCGCGTGGGCACCCCGATCCAGACCGGCGCGCTTGCGATCGCGATCACGCCGGACGGCAGGACCGCCTACGCCGCCGCCGGCGATTTGACGCCGATCGATCTGGCGACCGGCACCGCCGGCACCCCGATCCAGGCCGGGAACGGTGTGTGGGCGGTCGCGATCACGCCGGACGGCAAGACCGCCTATGTCGCCGATTTCGGGAACGGCTCGGTGACGCCGGTCGATCTGGCGACCGGCACCGCCGGCACCCCGATCCACGTCGGGGGCAGCCCGGATGCGATCGCGATCACGCCGGACGGCAAGACCGCCTACGTCGGCAACTGGGCCGGCCACACGGTGACGCCGATCGATCTGGCGACCGGCATCGCAGGTACGCCGATCCAGGTCGGGCAAGCCCCGAATGAAATAGTGATCACGCCGTGACCAGCCGGAGCCTCCGGATGGCAGCCTTGAAGCCTCCCGCCGCGCTGGTCACGGTGTCCGGGACAAGAACCACGGCCCGTTCGGGATAAATGGGATTTTCAGCGAAGCCGGCGGGGAGGTTAGTCACGGTGGGTGGGCAGGCGGGCGGGGGCTCGCCGGCGTCTGCTCGGGCCGGGTATTCGATTCCTATGCGAGACGTACATCTTGTATCGGAAACGTCCGGGGGAATAGCATCCCGGCATGAGGACGCAACTGGTTAACGACGCTCACCGGCACCTGGGCAAGATGCCTGCCTTCCCCTTCTACGGCGGCCCGCCCTGCAACCCGGACATCTTGGCGCGGGCTACCGTCGCTGAGCTGACCGCCGACCTTGACCGAGATGGCATCGAACGCGCGCTCGTGCTGCCCAACTACGGGGTGCCCGACGCGTCGATATCGTTCGGCTTCAACCCCCTGGTACTGGAGGCGGCCGCGGCCGACGACCGGATCAGGTGCGGGCTGTGGGTCTCGCCGCGGCCGCAGGATGCCGAGCTGAACTCGCAGGCCCTGGCCCTGGCCGGCGAGCACGGCGTGGTGGCGCTGAAGACCAGCTTCCTGCTCGGCGGCCGGCCGGACGACCCGGCCTGCCAGCCGCAACTCGACCAGATCTTCGCGACGGCGCGCGAGCATGGCCTGGTCGTGCACGTGCATACCTCACCAGGCGCAGCGTCCGATGTCGACCAGGTCGGCCTGCTCGTCGACCGCTACGCCGACGACGTGAAGATCCACCTGGTTCATCTCGGCGGCGGCATGAGCGGCCACATCAAGCTGATAAGCAGCCGGTTCTTCGACTGGATCGCGGCGGGCAAGCAGGTCTACACCGACACCAGCTGGGCGATCGGCTTCGCGCCGCGTTGGCTGGCCCGCGAGATCGAGCAACGCGGCATCGGGCATGACCGGGTGCTGTTCGCCAGCGATGAGCCATGGGGCGACTTCACCGGCGAGGTGGCGCGGATGCGAGCCGCCGCCGGGGACGGCGAGCTAGCCGAGGCGATGCTGCGGGACAACTTCGCGGCCCTTTACGACCCCAAGCAGTAGGCCGCTCCGGGCAATGCGGGCGAAAGGCTATCTGTGGCAGGCCGGACGGAACCGCGTGACGGAAAGGTCCGGCCAGCGTCCGGCCGTCAGGCGGTTCCGTCCCACCACTTGAGCACCCTGAGCGCGCGGAGGGTGTTCCAGCGGCTTGGCGTGCCCACGCCGCTCTCAAGATCGAAGTGGACGCGGCCCGGATGGATGAGGTCGAGCGGCCACCGGCCGCCGGGCTGCCGCTTCGAGTGCACGACCGCTACCGCCTCCGCCATCCGGGGATCGGGGTCCGCGCCCGACCGCCGGAAGTAGTCCAGCGCACGCAGCACGTCGTAGTGCCAGTAGTACGGAAACGCGAACTCGAGATACTCCGGCTGGGCGACGGCCCCGGTGCTCTTGCGGCGGAACAGGCCGCGCTCGAGCAGGTACTCCTCACCGCTCCGGCGGGCCGTGCGTACCTCAGCGGACCCGCCGGTCGCGCGCTCGAACTCGAGCAGGCCGTCGAGCACGTTGATCGTCGTGTCGAAGGAGGACCGCACCGATCCGTTCTCGGCCTCGCAGTTCCAGCCGCCGTCAGCGAGTCGCTCGTCGAGGATCCGCTCGACGATCGCTCCGACGTCCACCCCGAAGTACGCGCCGGTGTCGATCGTCCTGCCGTTAATGCAGGGCTCGACCTCCCCGTCGAAGTACCGCTGCCCGGCGTGCTCCCAGCGCCCGTTGTCCGCAACCAGCCCGATCGCCTGGCGAGCACGCTCCGACGTCGGGTCAAGCCCGAGGATCTCCAGGGTCTGCAGCGTGTGCATCGTGGCCGTCCAGGGCTGCCCCGGCTCGTCGCCGGCGTAGGCCGCCGGGAAGCAGGCGCCGCCGTCCCAGAGCCCGTCGGGATCCTCGAGCGCGAGCAGTCGCGCGCCCCAGCCGTCGTGCTCTACCCGGCCTCGCTCGGCCGCCACGTCATCGTCCGGCGCGTTTTCCAGATCCCGTAGCACCTGCCAGCGGATGGAGGGGTCACCTTCGAGCAGCCAGTCGGTCACATCCACGACGGCAGACTACCGGCGGGCGCTCCGATGACTCGAATTATCGACCAATAGGCCCTGCTGTGGATCTATCCTGGCGCCGTGCTTGAGCTGAGCAGCCTGGACCTCGAGGAAATCGCTATCGCGCTGGCCGACCAGACCGACTACGAACACCATTGGCTTGTTAACCCGCAGACCGGCGAGATCGTGTTCTGGACGACCGATGGCGGCATCGACGGGAAGACGCCGGTCGACCTCGACGAACTGGACCTGATCTGCATTAACCCGCTGCCGTCCTGGATCTGGCATCAGGACATGGCGGACTTCGCCGAGGCGATTACCGATGAACGAGCCGGGCGCAGGCTGGCACGGGCCATCCAGGGCAGGGGAGCCTTCCGCCGGTTCAAAGACGAGCTTCACGAGGAGCACCCCGGCCTGCTGCCGGCGTGGTACGCCTTTCGGGATGCCCGCGCCACGCGCCGCGCCGTCCAGTGGCTCGCCGAGAACTCGCTCATCGACGATGAGACCGCCGACACCTTCCTAGCGGACCACCCAGATCCAGACCTGCCCTAAGTTCGGAGCCCACGTGTCCCCGGGCGGTGGTCGGCCGAACGTATCGAACAATTCGCTTATAGCGTCCAATTCGGCCGCAGCGGTCCTTATCACGATATGATAACCATCGGGTCTGCGGGAGCGCGCGATATAGCCGGCAAACCAGCGCCTCCCCCCTCGTCAGGGGGCATGCCCGGGGTCTACGATCGGAAACTGACAGTTACGAATGCGAAGCCCCTGGCGCTACGGCTGTGGCGGGACGGACGCGTGAGTCAGAGGTTGTCTAGCGGGTAGGAATTCGCCATGGCAATTGAACCCGGTCCGCGGCGGATCGTAGTCGGTGTCGACGGCTCAGCGGAGTCCCTGGCCGCCCTGAGCTGGGCGTGCAAGGAAGCGAGCCTGCGCTCCGCCGAGGTCCATGCGGTTCTCGCCCTGGAGGCCGCGTGCCATCAGGTGGCAAGTTACGCCGTACCGGCCCCGAGACAGACCACCGGCAGCTGGGGCGCCGCCCGTGAGAGGGTGCGCAGGTCGGTGAGCGAGGCCGCCAGCCGTTTCCCCGGCGTCATCGTCCGGACCGATATCACCGAGGGGCTCGCCGCCCGGGTGCTCCTCGACCACGCGGCCGGCGCCGACATGCTCGTGCTAGGCCACCGGTCGCACGGCTCCGACCCGTCCCGCGGCGCGGGCCCGGTCATCCGGGTCTGCCTGCGCGCCGCCATCTGCCCCGTGGTCGTCATCGGCGCGCCCGAGTCGCCTTCCCGGCACCATGCGGATCACGTGCCAGAGGCCTGGCAGCGTGACCTGGAAGGCTCCGCCGCCGGCAGGTAGCGGAAGCAGCCAGACCGCCGCCGCTGTCAAATAGCGGCCGGGGTAGCCTCGCGATCATGACATCGTCGACGATCAAGGTCTGGCTGCCCGTCCCGGACGCGGTGCAGCTGATGGGCGGCCTGCCCGACGGAGTTACCGCGGACGTGTGGACCGGCGGCGAGCAACTGCCTGACTCCGGCGATGAGGTCGAGGTGGTGGTGCTCCCGTTCGGCGTCCCGGGCCCGCGGATGGACGTGCTCGCCAAGCTGCCCAGGCTGCGGCTGATCCAGCTGCTGTCGGCCGGAGCCGAGCGGGCGATACCGTTCGTCCCGCCCGGGGTCACCCTGTGCAACGCGCGCGGCGCGCACGACCCCGCGGTGGCGGAATGGGTCACGGCCGTGATCCTGGCCCAGGCCCGGCAGCTGCCGCGGTTCATGGCCGCGCAGCAGGCGGGCCACTGGGACCCCGACGCCAGCAGGCCGCTCGACGGCCAGACCCTGCTGATAGTCGGCTACGGCTCGATCGGCGAGGCGGTGGAGCGGATGCTCGCTCCGATGAAGGTCCGGGTGGAGCGGGTGGCAAGGACCGCCCGCCAGGGCGTGTCGAGCATAGACGACCTGCCCGCCATGCTGCCGAACGCCGATATCGTGCTCATGCTCGTCCCCGTCACCCCTGAGACGGCAAAGATGGTGGACGAGAGGTTCCTGGCCCGCATGAAGGACGGCGCCCTGCTGGTCAACGCCGCCCGCGGCTCGATCGTGGACACCGACGCGCTGCTCGCCGAGCTGACCTCAGGGCGACTGCGCGCCGCGCTTGACGTCACAGAACCCGAGCCGCTCCCGGACGGCCATCCGCTCTGGTCCGCGCCCGGCCTGCTGCTCACTCCGCACGTGGGCGGCGCCACGACGGACGCCGTGGCCCGCGCGCTTGCCATCGCGAAGGACCAGCTGGCCCGCTACGCCGCGGGCGAGCCGCCGTGTAACGTGGTCGGCCCGCAAGGGTACTGACCTGAGTGAGACAATCGTTCCCGTGCAGGTATCCCCGCAGGTCAGTGCCGCGCTAGCGGCCGGAGCACCGGTCGTAGCACTGGAATCGACGATCATCTCGCACGGCCTGCCGCGGCCGGGGAACCTGGACGCGGCGCGCGGCTTCGAGGCGATGCTTGCCGACGCGGGGGTGACCGCGGCCACGATCGCCCTCATCGACGGCGTGCCGAAGATAGGCCTGTCGCCGGACGATCTTGAGCGGATCGCGGCGGACGAGTCCGTGGTCAAGGTCAGCAGCCGCGACATCGGCATCGCGATCGCCAGGAAAGCGACCGGCGGCACCACCGTGGCGGCCACCTCCGTGCTGGCCGTGCGGGCCGGCATCCGGGTGTTCGCGACCGGCGGTCTTGGCGGCGTACACCGCGGCGCGGCCGAGACCTTCGACGAGTCCGCGGACCTGACCGTGCTGTCCAGGACGCCGATCACCGTGATCTCCGCCGGGGTGAAGTCCATCCTGGACATCCCGGCCACGCTGGAGCGGCTGGAGACGCTGAGCGTCGCGGTAGTCGGCTACCGCACCTCGCGCTTTCCCGCCTTCTGGCTCTCGGACTCCGGCTGTGACCTGGACTGGCGGGCCGACACGCCGGAGGAGATCGCCGACATCATGGCCGCCAGGCAGGCCTTCGGCGAGCAATCCGCCCTGCTCATCGCCAACCCGCTGCCGACGGGCATGCAACTGGACCCGGGCGTCCTGGACGACGCGCTCAAGCAGGCCCTGGCCGTCGCTGCCGAGCAGGGGGTCAAGGGAAAGGCGGTCAGCCCGTTCCTGCTCGACCGGATCCAGCAGGCCACCAGCGGGGCGAGCGTCGAGGTCAACCTGCATATCGCGCGCGGCAACATCGGCCTGGCCGCGCAGATCGCACAGGCGTGGGCCAACCGCACTGCTGAGCCCCCTTGCGACTGACACCAGGCCCGCCGCAGGTAGTGGTCTGCGGCGACGTGATCAACGACGTGCTGGTGAAGCCGACCGCGGGGACGGCGCCGCGCACCGATACCCCGGCGGTGATCCGCACCTGCCCCGGCGGCTCGGCCGCGAACCAGGCCGCCTGGCTGGCCTATCTCGGCACGCCTGTCGCATTCGCCGGCCGGGTCGGCGCCCGTGACGCCGAGTACCACCAGCGGGAACTTGCCCGGACCGGCGTCCGGACCCACCTTGCCGTCGACCCGGACGCGGACACCGGCTCGATCGTGATCATGGTTGCGCGGGACGGCGAGCGGACGATGTTCACCGACCGGGGCGCGAACCTGCGGCTGCAGCGCTCCGACCTCCCGGCCCGCCTGCTCGACGAGGCGGCGGTGCTGCACCTGACCGGTTACACGTTCTGCGAGCCGCCGCTGCTCGAGGTGGCGCTCTGGCTGCTCGACGAGGCCAGGTCCCGGAGCCTGGCGGTGACCATCGACCCCGGGTCCGCGGCCTTCCTCGCGAGGATGAAGCCCGGCGCGTTCCTCCGCTGGACCGCGGGCGCCGCTGTGTGCTTCCCCAACCGCGACGAGGCCGAGGTGCTCACCGGCCAGTCCGACCCGATCACCATGGCGGCGCACCTGACCAGGTACTACGGCACCGTTGTCGTCACGCTCGGCGGGGAGGGATGCGTGCTCGCCGTCCCCGGCGAGGCGCCGGTCAGGATCCCCGCCTACCCGGCGCACGTGCGCGACACCACCGGCGCCGGCGACGCGTTCTGCGCCGCCTTCCTCAGCCGCTGGCTGGCCGACGCCAACGGCCCGCGGTCCGCGCGCGCCGACCTGGCCCGAGCCGCCGACTTCGCCGCCCGCACGGCCGCCAAGGTAGTCACCCGCCTGGGCGCCCGCCCCGTCTGAGCCTGACGGAGGCCCCTGACCGCGGCCGCTAGGCTCGCCAGTCACACAAGCCCCACCCGCCTGAGGCCCTGCCGAATTCTCGCTCTACCCTCTTGACCGGCTGACCGGCGCGGGCTTATGTTTCGTGAAAGCCGTTCGGCAATGTCGAACACATTTCGAGCGACAGTAAGATCCGCACTCGCCGGAGGAGGTGAGACGCCCCGGCCCCGCCGAGGGCGACCCGCATGGCAGCACCACCGACTACCCCTCAGAAGCTCGCTGCCGAGTTTCTCGGGACCGCGTTCCTCGTCTTCGTGGGGGCAGGATCGGCCGCCGCGACCGGCGTGCTCTCTGCCGCCCACGGCGTCCCGTTCTCCATGGCCCAGCTCGGGGTCATCTCGTTCGCGTTCATGCTGGTCATCGTGGGCGCGGTCTACGCCATCGGGCATATCTCCGGCGGCCACATCAACCCGGCGGTCACGCTGGCGCTCGCCATCTCCGGCAAGTTCGGCTGGCGCGAGGTGCCGGGCTACATCGCCGCCCAGGTGGCCGGCGCGATAGCAGGCGCGGCGGCCATCTTCCTCACCCTCGGCCGGGTCGCGACGGTGGCCGCGGGCGGCGGGGTGACCGCGTACAACCCCGCGACGATGGGCTTCGGGCGAGGGCTGGCGATCGAGGCGATAGGCACGTTCATGCTGGTCTTCGTCATCTTCGGCGTCATCGATCACCGCGCGGTGCCCGGCTGGGCGCCGATGGCCATCGGCGCCGTCGTCTTCGCGATCATCATCATCCTCGGGCCCGCCACCGGCGCGGCCATCAACCCAGCCCGGTACTTCGGCACCGTGCTGATGCTGAAGGCCTTCGGCGGCAAGGTCTTGTGGTCGCAACTGCCCGCCTACCTCATCGGCGAGTTCGCGGGCGGCACACTTGGCGGTCTAGCCTGGGCCGCGATCGGGAGGGTCCGCGCCGACGCGGCGATGGACAGCCTCGCGCCCGCCGAACCCGCTGCCGCCTCCGTCAACACCCCGGAAAAGGTCACGTCATGAAGAAGCTCATCAACAACCCGGAGACGGTCGTCACGCAGGCCCTCGAGGGCGTCGCCGCGGCGCACCCGTCGCTGTCGGTAGACGTCGAGAACAAGGTGATCACGCGGGCCAGCGGCGCCACGCCCGGCAAGGTCGGCCTGGTGTCCGGCGGCGGCTCCGGCCACGAGCCGCTGCACGGCGGGTTCGTCGGCTACGGGATGCTGGACGCCGCCTGCCCGGGGGAGGTGTTCACCTCGCCGGTGCCCGACCAGATGCTCGCCGCGACCAAGGCGGTCGACGGCGGCGCTGGCGTACTGCACGTGGTGAAGAACTACACCGGTGACGTGCTCAACTTCCAGATGGCGGCTGAACTCGCCGGGGACGAGGGCATCGAGGTCGTCTCCGTCGTGGTCGACGACGACGTCGCGGTGCAGGACTCGCTGTACACCGCGGGGCGCCGCGGCACCGGGGCCACCGTGTTCCTGGAGAAGATCGCCGGCGCGCTGGCCGAGGAGGGAGCGGACCTGGCCGTCGTCGCCGCCATCGCCCGCGAGGTGAACGAGCGGAGCCGGTCCTTCGGTGTCGCGCTGAGCTCGTGCATAGTTCCCGCGGCCGGCAAGCCCACCTTCGAGCTCGGCGAGGCCGAGGTGGAACTCGGCATCGGCATCCACGGCGAGCCCGGCCGCACCCGCGCGGCGCTGACCGGGGCAACCGAACTCGCCGCCGTAGCCCTGGACGCGATCAGCGCCGACATGCCCGTAACCGGCGACCTGCTCGTGATGGTCAACGGCATGGGCGGCACGCCCCTGATCGAGCTCTACCTGATGTTCAACGAAGTGCGGAAGTACCTCGAGGCCCGCGGCGGGCGGGTCGCGAGGAACCTGGTGGGCAACTACATCACCAGCCTGGAGATGCAGGGCTTCTCGGTCACGGTCTGCCGGCTCACCGACTCGCTCACCCGGCTGTGGGACGCGCCGGTGGACACGCCAGCCCTGCGGTGGGGACGCTAGGGTCAGCGATTCCCACCGTCAAAGGGAGCCACCATGGACGCTGAGGTCTTCAGGGCCTGGATAGTGTCGGCCGCCGGGGTCATCGAGGCCAACCGTGATCATCTGACCCAGCTGGACGCGGCCATCGGCGATGCCGATCACGGCATCAACCTCACCCGCGGCTTCACCGCCGTGCTCGGTGCCCTTGGCACCAGCGTCCCCACCACGCCTGGGGCGAT
>Ga0070764_10000312_pt1 | contig 18433 bp, 18 predicted proteins | sample HubBroMetageWRM4_FD_67287 | JGI IMG/M metagenome (GOLD analysis project Ga0070764, IMG submission 67287) | Warmed soil microbial communities from the Hubbard Brook experimental Forest, New Hampshire - Hubbard Brook CCASE Soil Metagenome WRM 4 | ecosystem: Environmental > Terrestrial > Soil >... | reverse complement strand
ATCTTGTTGGCATCCCACCAGGCGCCGCGGCGGGCTTCCAGCATCAACCGGTGGCTGCCCCAATGTCGCAGGTCCGGAGAGTAGGAAATCCACATGTGCGCCCCAAGGTTGGTCGCAGGACGATGAATAAGCGCCCAGTATCCATTGATTCTTCGCGGCAATAGTGCTGAATCCTTGTCGTCCGGCGGCATGATTACGCCGTAGCGCTCGAAAGTTCGAAAGTCTTTGGTCAGGGCCAGAGACACTCCGGGACCGCCGCGCGAATAGGAAGTGTACGTAACCACGTATTGTTGCAGTTCGGGCACGAATGTGATGCGAGGATCCTCGATGCCCCAGATCTCCTCGGGATAATCCTTCGGGCTGGGCATCAATGTCGGTTCGCTGTCAATCTGCCAACCATCAACCCCATTTGCGGACCGCGCAGCGCAGAGATGCGATAAACCACGGCGATCTTCGCAACGGCACAGCAGCAGAGTCGTTCCATCGGGCAATAAGGTTGCAGCCGCATTGAACACACTATTGATCAGGTACGGCCACTCCTTGCTGGTCAGGATCGGGTTGGCGGGATGCCGAACCAGTAACGGCTCGAAACCGGTATTCGGACGACTGATTATATTTTGCGTGGGCATGGTCAAGATGGGATTTCCCTTGGTTCAGACTTTTGTAAGGCACTCATTTCCAGCAATGCCATCAAGAACGATAGCGTCGATTCCGCTCCCTGGTTCTCATTGGCGCGTTCGGGATGAAGCCCGTCGCGGCAGCCGCCAGTAACGGAATCGTAAAGAGGAATTTGGAGATCATTGTCACCCGAAAACCAGTTGAATGCCGACCAGGCTTCACTGCGCCAGCGACCATCGCCAGTTATACGGTAAGCTTGCAGACACGCAGAGACCGCGCCTGCCGCTTCAAGCGGCTGCTGATCGAAGCGGGCCTTTTCGCCGCCCTGGCGATAAAACCCTTGTGACCCAATCGGCACAAAATGGCCGTTGGTTTCCGAACGTTGAGTTTCGGTGAGCCAGTCCAGCGCTTCGAGCCCGGCGGAGATCATGCGATCATCCGAGCAAGCTGAACCAACGAGCAGCATGGCCTGAGGCAGTCTCGCGTTGCCGTAAGCCAAAACGTTCTCAAACCACTTCCAATCCGGGCTGCGGATCGACTCATACATGGCAAGCAGCCTTCCAGCCAGCACGGATCGAACCTTCTGTGCGTCGCGATCGCCGCGATAGCAATCGAGGTATTCCTGAATTCCGAGAAGAGCGTAGGCACAGGCACGAGGGCTGTAAAACTCCACTACCGCGGGCAGAGACAACTCGAATAGACGACCGGCCGCACAGCGCAATCCTTGATCGCTGGACCGCCCGAGAACCGTGCCCAGCGCCCACACCGCGCGTCCGTGACAATCTTCAGAACCCGCAGCTTCGTTCCATCGCCGATCATAGCCGAGGAAGTTTCTGAATCTGCCCGTCACCGGATTGAACCCATGCTCGAGAAACGACAAATAGCGGGCTGAGAAATTCGCGGCCGGCAGATTCGGCTTCTCCACCCCATTGTTCTGCGCTTGGTCCTTGCCCACACGTTCCAGCATTACCGTGAAAATGAGTGCGCGGGCATTGTCGTCCGTAGTATGACCTTCGCCCCGATTGGGAACGGTGAAGATCGCGTGCTGTAGCACCCCCGTGTCATCGGTCAGCGCATCGATATGATCCAGCTTCAATTCTGGCAGCCGATTGAGATCTTTTGGTAGAGCGCGCGCTGAGAACTGAACGCGAGGATTCTCCATGCGATCGCTGCGCACCCGCGAGAAACTCTCCACATAGCCTTGCGCCACTCTTTTCCAGATCATCTCCCGAGCGAACAGATAGGCGCGCTTCCGCATGGCGTGACGCATCGCGGGAGTGTCGAGAAGTTCGATTGTCTTTTGCGCAATCGCATCAGGATTTTGGAAAGGGACCAACGCACCCCTCCGGTCATCCAATAACTCGATCGCGTGCCAATAGGGAGTCGAGATGATCGCCTTGCCCGCGCCCAGCGCATAAGCGAGCGTGCCGGAAACCACCTGTGCTTCGTGCCGGTAAGGCGTGATGTAAATGTCTGCGGCGCCAATAAACTCGGCCATCTCCTCGGGACTAGCGAAGCGATTGTGAAACATCACCTGCGATTCCACTCCCACTTCCCTTGCCAACGCCTGCAAGCTGGCGCGATATTTCTCGCCCTCGCGCCGGAGAACGTGCGGATGGGTCGCTCCCGCAACCAGGTAAACGACATTCTTGTGCCGGGACAAAATCTGCGGCAGCGCCTGAATCACGTTTTCGATTCCCTTGTTCGGCGAGAGCAGGCCGAACGTGAGCAGGACCGCCTTCCCTTCCACCCCGAACCTGTCTTTGTAGAAATTTGGATCGAGGAACGGCAGATCCGGAACCCCATGGGGAACCATATCGATCTTGTCACCAGGCACCTTGAAGATTTCCTGCAGAAACTGGGAGGAGAGCTGGCTCATGACGATGAGGCGATCCGAGAGTTCTGCGATCTCTTCCATTACCCTCATCTGATTAGGGTCGGGCTCACGGAGCACCGTGTGCAGCGTGGTCACGAGGGGCATTTTCAGGCGATGCAACAAATCCAGAATATGGCTCCCGGCAGGCCCGCCGAAGATCCCATACTCGTGCTGCAGGCACACCATATCGATATTGTTGAAGTTCAGGAATTCGGCCGCTTCCTGATACGAGGCCAGGTCGTCCTGCGCAAGCGACCATCGCACCCGTGCCGGATAGTCATATCCTTCCAGCGTGTCGTTGACCGGGAGTGCCAACAATCGGGCCGTTCCGTACTCCGCGGAGATTGCGCTGCACAGGTCAGTGGTAAACGTAGCGATTCCGCATTGCCGCGGAAGATAATTCCCGATCACGGCGATGCGACTGGGCAGCGACGGTTTCGCATGCAATCGCGCGCGGGTGGTCGAGGTCTGCTCACGCACGAGCGGGCGGGAACTAACCACTTCGAGGGCACGATTTGGAAACGCTGTGTTTGGTATCGCCATTTTCCCTTCGCCTGGTGAGAACAATTGCTGCATAAGGCTCTCCAAAAGAGCCGCAAGCAAGCACTAGAGGATGGACTGAAGTTTCCTCCTGTTAGTATTCAACGAAATGGACGTGAGGACTGATCACTATTGACCATCTTCTTGTTGAACTACCCTGCATTATGGCGCCATGAAGGCAAAACAGAAGGAAGCCCTGGCGGTCCGCTGCCCCACGTGCGGAGCCAAGCCCGGCGAAAAATGTGAACTTAGCACTGGTTTGCCTCGCACGAACCCTCATCGGGATCGGCGCTTAGTCGCTTCGGAGAGGTAGTTCTGGGCGGACGGATCTAGCCACCTTCGATGAAAGAGCAGGTCACTGTCAGCAATTCGGGGGAGGTAAGCTTGCAGAAGATTGAACCGCAGCGCTTAGCGGCCCGCGCCGGACTCCGATCGGAAACACGTTCAGCTTTTGTCCGATTCCATGCTGCCCTGGGAGGCCTGCCGCTCCTTGGAGGTGTCCAGATAGCAGCCTTGTTGCATGTGGCGCGAATGCGCCGAAAGGGTCACGTACGGCACTCCCAGAAAATGACTGACGGCGATCCCGGTTATCTCGAGGCCATTAAAGTGTTGCCGCTTCACCTTCGCTAAAATCCGTTGTAACGCGTTTTGCATCTTCGTTGTTCCAGGAACGCCAAAGAACATCACTTTGACTTCTGCCGCCATGAAAAAGAAGTTCCATCCCGCCTCGCGGACCTTGCCATCAAGAGAGATTCCATCCAACGTCTTTATCAAGCTCCAATTTTCCAGGCAAGGTTCAGTCTCCAGCTGAAAAAGTTGTGCCATCCCAGGCCACTCTTTCATCAGAATCGTGCCGACCTGAAAAGTTGATGACATAAAATCTCTCCCGGAAAATTCCTGCCAGCGTCACGCTGCGGGCCAACCTTTCACCATGAACTATTTATTGTCAGCATACTGAGCAAAAACGCTCATTCCGCAGATTATTAACTTCTCATGACTTACGCGGTTCTGACGCCTATTTCAGGGACTATACTCACTGATGATGAGACCCTCAGCAGCCACCAAGAAGAACGGCAAGTTCGACTCCGGTGTTTTTCTCGCGACCATTGGCGATGGCAGGAAGATCCTGTCTGTCGAGAGAAAGCAAATGATATTTGCGCAAGGAGACGCGGCCGACGCCGTCTTTTATGTCCAAAAAGGTAAGGTGAGGCTCACCGTCGTATCGAAGATCGGAAAAGAAGCGACGATTGCGATAGTGAGTGAAGGGAACTTCTTCGGAGAAGGTTCGCTGGCAGGCCAGCTCTTGCGAATGGGATCCGCGGCGGCCATGACAGATTGCGAGATCCTGCGGGTGGACAAAAAAACGATGATGGAAGCCCTGCACCGCGAACCCGCGTTTTCTGAGATGTTTGTGGCGTATCTGCTGGCGCGGAATATCCGTTACGAAGAGGATCTTGTCGACCAACTGTTTAACTCCAGTGAGAAGCGACTGGCTCGTGTCCTTCTATTGCTGGCTCATTTCGGCAAGGAAGGGATTCCGGAAACCGTAGTGCCTAAAATCAGCCAAGAGACTTTGGCGGAAATGGTCGGCACAACACGTTCTCGTGTCAGCTTCTTCATGAACCGGTTCAGAAAGCTGGGCTTCATTCACTACGCCGGCGGCGCGGAAGGTGCTTTGCAGGTTCACAGCTCACTGCTCAACGTAGTTCTGCACGATTAATCGCTTCCAGGTATGCGGTGGTCAAGTGTCCCGCCGCGCTCGGGCTCACCGGATCCCAATCAATTGGTGGCAGATGACGAGCACGCGCCGGTTCGGTTGGCCCGCTTTGCCGATGGCTGCAGGACAGGCATATTGCCCCGACTTGCCTGATGTCAGTCTCTTTCGATATTTCATTCTCGCGCACCGCCACCGCTCCGGAGATGACCGGACCGGCACACACCTCACAAGCATAAGCGGACAGGTGAAGATATTGTTTGCGCATGGATTTCCTCTCACTTCAAGACATCTGTCAAATCTTAAGACTTCCACGAAACGGCTTCTGGTCAGTTTCGCTCGTTTTTCCAGCCCGACAAACTGGTCGTTCCAGCGGCCCTCCCCACCGACTCGTGAGCAATTGTGAGCAGAATCTTAGAAAGCCATCCCCTATAACAGCTAAACATGGCAACCAACTCAACTCTCCTGTGCATACACCGAGACCCGGCACAGTTGCGTTCATTGCAGGAGAATGGATACGAACTCTTAACCGCGACCAATGGCCACGACGGTCTGCGGTTGTTTGCCTCCCAGCCTGTGGATGCGATTGTGCTCGATTACCACCTCGGGCTCCTGGATGGCGCAGTGGTTGCAAATGAGATCAAGCGGGTCCGTCCGACGATTCCCATCGTCATGCTGGCTGACAATCTGGAGTTGCCTGACGGCGCTTTGAACTCCGTCGACGCGCTGGTAACCAAATCCGATGGCGCTCACTTCCTGTGGGCAACGGTTCACTTTGTGTTAAATGTGAAGCCCGCTCAGAGTCGTGAACCAAGGTTGGAAACTCAGAAGCGGACGGATAAGCATTCTCCTGGCGTCGCCTCACTCGGAAGACCCTCCTGTTACAGCAAAAGAATCGAGAAGTAAGGACTCTACCCGTACTGCTCACCCTCGCGCAACCTGGGGCATGCGCAGAACACACCTCACTCCACCTGAATCTCTCGGACGACGGCAACCGTTAAAGTGAGCGGTCAACTCCGCCGATGGGATGGCAAGTGATCGGGAGCGGTGTTTTGACTCATTCGACGCTTTGACCCATGCGACCCGTCCGGCGTGCCGTGTCGAGGGAATCATTTACGACGCCACCTACAACAACGCCACCACAGATTGCGGATCACCGTTTTGCAGATCAATGTTCGTGGATCAATGTTTGCGGATCAATGAGAGATACGCCCATACACCTGCTTCTAGTGGAAGACAATTCACTGGATGTTCGTTTGCTTCGGGAGCTCCTCAAGCAGGCGCCGTTTGAGTTCGTCTTGACCGAAGTCGGATATATGCGGGAGGCAGAGAGTCGCCTCGCGACCGATGCCGTGGATATCATCCTGCTCGACCTGGGGTTGCCGGATGCGCAGGGACTCGAAGCAGTGCGGCGGGCTCGCGCCGCCGCGCCTCGCGTCCCTTTGATTGTGTTGACCGGGTGTGAAGACGAATTGGTGGCTGATCAGGCTTTGCAGGAAGGCGCCCAGGACTTTCTTGTCAAAGGAGAAATCGAGACTGCAGTGCTGCTCCGAACCATTCGCTATGCCACTCAACGGATGAAAGCAGAAGTTGAAATGCAGAAAGCGCAAGAAGAATCGGAAGCTGCAAATCGTGTGAAAGGTGAACTTCTCGCTGAACTTCAGGCGGCCCATGCAGAAACCCAACTGTTTTTGCGTTCGATTCCATCGATCCTGATCGGCGTGGATTCGGAGGGCCGGATCACGCACTGGAATCTGACCGCGACCAGCACTTTCGGAATCGAAGACAGCATCGCGGTGGGACGCATAATCGAAGACTGCGGAATCCGATGGCTGCATCCGGAGATTAAAACGGAGATCGCGCGCTGGCTGGCAACCGAGTCTTCTTATCGCTCCGAAAATCAGGCTTACGAGCACGAAGGAAAGACCAGGTTTCTGGGCCTGAATGTTCTCCGCGTCCCGGCGAAGGGCGGCGAGCAAACCGGGTTCATCATCACTGGAGCGGATGTCACGGAACGCATGGCCCTGGAATTGCAGCTTCGGCAGGCGCAAAAACTCGAGGGCATCGGTCAACTGGCCGCCGGCATCGCGCATGAGATCAGCACCCCACGCAATTCGTCGGGGACAATATCAGGTTCCTGAAAGATTCCTGGGGCCCGGTCGCGGAATTTATGAGCTTCTGCGGCACGATACAAACGGAATGCGCCGCCGGTTCAGTTTCCCCCGAGCACCTTCAACATTTCTGCGACCTCCATAAGAAGTGTGACCTGAAGTACCTGTCGGAACACATTCCGAAAGCCATCGACCTTTCCCTAGAAGGAGTAAAGCGGATCGCGAAAATCGTGAAGGGGTTCAAGGAATTTTCCCATCCTGGCTCGGAGGAAAAGCAGGCCATCAATCTCAACCAGGCGATCGAAACCACCATCTCTGTGGCCAGGCACGAATGGAAGTATTGCGCCGATTTGGCCACGGTTTTTGACGTCGAGCTGCCTCTGGTCCCGTGCCTGGTTGGCGAATTCAACCAGGTCATCCTGAACCTGATCGTCAACTCCGCCCACGCCATCACCAACGCAGCGGAGAAAAATGGGAAGGGGAAAGGCACCATCACCATCAGCACGCAGCGCGAAGGCGAGTGGGCCAGGATTGCGGTGGCTGACACCGGCGCCGGCATCCCCGAGGAAATACGCTCACGAGTTTTCGAACCGTTTTTCACGACTAAAGAAGTGGGCAAAGGCACGGGGCAGGGACTGGCGCTGGCGCACGCTGCGATCGTCAAACGCCATCAGGGCCAGCTGTGGTTTGAAAGCGAGCTGGGGCAAGGAACGACCTTCTTCATCCGGCTTCCGTTGGGAGTGGGAACTCCGTCGTGAACAAGCGAATCCTATTCGTCGATGATGAGCCCATGATTCTGCAGGGCATTCAACACAGCCTGCGCGGCATGCGCGCCGAGTGGGAGGTGTCCCTTGCCAACAGCGGCGCCGAAGCCCTGGAAACCATGGCGCAGGCCCCATTCGACGTGGTCATCACCGACATGCGCATGCCCGGGATGGATGGCGCCCAATTACTGGATGTGGTCAAGGTCAGGTTTCCCCGGACGGTGCGCATCATTCTTTCCGGGCAATCGGACCGTGAGACCATTTTGCGCTCGGTAGGTCCCAGCCACCAATATCTCTCCAAACCTTGCGATCTCGATGAACTCAAACAGCGGCTCAGACGCGCTTTTGCCTTGCGCGACATGCTGAACGATACTCACTTGAAAGAGGTCATCGGCCGGCTGAAAACAGTGCCCAGCCTGCCCGCACTCTATGTAGCAGTTACCGAGGCGTTGCGATCCTCAGACAGTTCGATTACAGATATCGGCAACCTCATTGCCCAGGACATGGGCATGTCCGCGAAGGTGTTGCAGTTGGTGAACTCGGCGTTTTTTGGACTTTCCAACCGGGTTTCGAGCCCCCGGCAAGCCGTCCTCCTGATCGGAATCGAGAACCTGAAAGCGCTGGTTCTGAGCGTGCAAGTGTTCTCCGATTTGGGAGGCCATCTCACTCGAGAATTAGGCTTCTTATGGAACCACAGCATGAGCACTGCCAGCTTCGCCAAGGCCATCGCACGAGTAGAACTGTCTTCCAGCGGAGTAAGAGAGGATGCCTTCACCGCAGGTCTGTTGCACGATGTGGGGCGGCTGGTCCTGGCCTCCGCTTTTGGAGCCGAATATCGGGAGGTTCTGAAGCGGGCCGCGGAACCTGGAGTTCTACTGGCAAGTTGTGAAGGGGATGCCTTCGGTTGCACCCACAACGGAGTGGGCGCCTATTTGCTCGGGTTGTGGGGGCTGACCGACTCAATTGTGGAAGCGGTTGCCTGGCACCACCAGCCTGTGCATGCTCAGCCCAATTCATTTTCCGCGCTGATCGCGGTGCACGCCGCCGATTACTACGATAACCAGATGCACGTTCATCCCTTTTCCAATGAGACCTCGGGGATGGATGAAGCTCTCTTGGACCAGATCGGACTCCAGCGACAACTGCCGTCGTGGGAGAAAGCTTGTCGCGAACTAGCCTCTCGGAGTGAAAATGCCTGAAAAAATTCTTATGGTGGATGACGAAGACGCCGTGCTGGTGGGCTATCAGCGCATGTTCCGCAACGAATTTCAAATCGAGACCGCGCCGGGCGGAGCAGCCGCCCTGGCCGCGCTCGAAGCCACCGGGCCCTATGCCGTGGTGGTCACCGATATGAGAATGCCCGAAATGGATGGCGCGCAGCTCTTGAGGAAGGTCAAGCTGCTCGCGCCCGATACCATTCGCATCATGCTGACCGGCGATGCCGATGTCCGCAGCGCCGTGAGCGCGGTCAATGAAGGGAGCATTTTTCGTTTCCTGACCAAGCCCTGTAACAAGGACACTTTGGCCAAAGCCTTGACCGCCGGATTGATGCAGTATCGTCTGCTCACTGCGGAAAAAGACTTGTTGGAAAACACTTTGCAAGGCAGCATCCAGGTGCTCACCGAAGTGCTGAGCCTGGTCAACCCGGCGGCGTTCGGCCGCGCCTTGCGGGTGCGCCGCTATATCCATCAGGTGGCTACGCGGATGGCTCTGGACAGTCCCTGGAGGTTTGAGGTCGCCGCCATGATGTCACAATTGGGATGCGTCACCTTGCACCCGGAAACCATTGAAGCCGTCTACGCCGGACGGCCACTTCCACCGGACGAACAAAAGCGCTTTGATGCTCATCCGGATGTGGCCCGCGAGCTCTTGTCGAAAATTCCGCGGATGGAGCCCATTGCCTGGATGATTGCCCACCAGAATGACTCAGCGCCGGCCGGAGGCGATGTCGCGAAGGCGGCCACAGCCGACATGCGACTCGGAGCCAACATGCTGCGGGCTACCCTGACTTTTGATGATCTTGTAACCAGGGGTCTGTCTCAGGCGGAGGCTGCAAACCGCCTGTCGCGACAGCATGCGGATTTCGACGCGCGAATCTTTCAAGCCCTGGTGGAGATCGATGGCGAGAAAAATAAGACGGCAATACGCTCCTGCGATATCGCAGACTTGATCCCCTACGACATGGTTCTCGAGGAAGAGCTGCGGACCAAGACTGGGATGTTGCTGGTGGCCAAAGGTCAGGACATCACGCCGACACTCATCCTCAAACTGAAAAACTTTCTGGAAAAAGGAGCCATCGGCCGCAAGGTCGCAATCTCCGCCAAGAACCGGGCCAAGGCCGCATCTGCGTGAAAGGTCCCAGGCGGAAAAAGGGACTCCGCACGAAGGCAACTGGGCCGATTCGGGCTGAGTCCCGATGTGGAACTGGCCCGGTAAGTTTCAGAATCTATCATGTCATCTCACGAGCATTTCCGGTGCATACTCGCCATATCGCCAGTAGCTAACTGTCCCCGTCTCTTAAGCGAGACACCAGCGCCCCTACTCGAAGTGGACCCTTGAAACGGCACACACAGCACAAAGTCAGGTGAAATGAAGACCACGTCCCAACCCAATCGGAAGGTACAACTGGAGTCCTACCGCGGGCTGCTGGAAGCGGCTCCGGACGCCATGGTGGTAGTAAACGTGGGTGGAGAGATCGTTCTGCTCAACGTTCAGGCAGAAAAGCAGTTTGGCTACCGACGCGGCGAACTGGTCGGGCAGAAAGTGAAGAACATCATTCCGCAGGGCTTTGCGGAACGCATTATTGCCGACGGTACCCGATCCGCGGCGGAGGCGCTGGCGCAGCAGATCGGCACGGGTATTGAGCTCCTCGGGAGGCGAAAGGATGGCAGCCAGTTTCCCATCGAGATCATGCTGAGCCCACTCGAAAGCCAGGAAGGGATTCTGGTGACCGCCGCGATTCGCGACATCAGTGTGCGCAAGAGCGCGGAAACCTATCTGGCGCAGATGGAAGGCCGGTATCGCGGCCTGCTCGAAGCCGCTCCCGATGCCATGGTCGTGGTGAACGTGAGCGGAAAGATCGTTCTGCTGAACGTTCAGGCGGAGAAGCGGTTTGGTTACAGCCGCGATGAACTCATCGGGCAGAAGGTGAAGAACATCATTCCCGTCGGATTTGCGGAACGGATTATCGCCGACGGAACTCGAAGCGCGGCGGAAGCTCTGGCGCAACAGATCGGCACCGGAATTGAACTCGTCGGGAGGCGCAAGGACGGCAGCGAGTTTCCCATCGAGATCATGCTGAGCCCGCTCGAAAGCCCCGAAGGCGTCCTCGTCACCGCAGCGATTCGCGACATCAGCACGCGCAAGGGCGCGGAAACCCATCTGGCGCAGATGGAAGGCCGGTACCGCGGGCTGCTGGAGGCGGCGCCGGATGCCATGGTGGTGGTGAACGTTGCTGGAGAGATCGTCCTGTTGAATGTCCGCGCAGAAAAAGAGTTCGGATACCGCCGCGACGAACTGGTAGGACAGAAAGTCAAGAACATCATTCCCGAAGGCTTCGCGGAACGCATCATCGCCGACGGTACTCGCAGCGCAGCGGAAGCCCTGGCGCAGCAGATCGGCACCGGAATTGAACTCATCGGGCGGCGCAAAGATGGCAGCGAGTTCCCCATCGAGATCATGCTGAGCCCGCTCGAAAGTCCCGAAGGCATTCTGGTGACTGCGGCGATTCGCGACATCAGCGTGCGCAAATCGGCGGAAACCCATCTCGCGCAAATGGAAGGCAGATACCGCGGGCTGCTCGAAGCCGCTCCCGACGCCATGGTAGTGGTAAACGTTGCTGGTGAGATCGTCCTGCTTAACGTTCAGGCGGAGAAACAGTTTGGATACGGCCGCGACGAACTCGTCGGGCAGAAAGTCAAGAACATCATTCCCGAAGGTTTTGCGGAGCGGATCATCGCTGACGGTACACGAAGCCCGGCGGAGGCTCTGGCGCAGCAGATCGGCACCGGAATTGAGCTCATCGGGCGGCGCAAAGACGGCAGTGAATTTCCCATTGAGATTATGCTGAGCCCGCTCGAAAGTCCCGATGGAATTCTGGTGACTGCGGCGGTCCGGGACATCAGCGTGCGCAAGGCCGCCGAGGCTGATCTCCTGCAGAAGATTGACGAACTAAAAGTGTCGAATGAGGAATTGGGGAAGTTTGCCTACATTGCCTCTCACGATTTGCAGGAACCGCTGCGCATGGTTGCCAGTTATACCCAGCTTCTCTCCCGGCGCTACAAAGGCAAACTGGATCCCGAAGCGGATGAGTTCATTGCGTTCGCCGTCGACGGGGCTAACCGCATGCAGCGGCTGATCCAGGATCTACTTTCTTATTCGCGGGTGGGGACAAAAGGACAGGAATTGCTCGATACTTCCAGCGAAGAAGCGCTGCAACGCGCGCTGGTGAACCTTCGCAGCGCGATAGAAGAGAGTGGCGCGCTGATCACGCACGATCCCCTGCCCACCGTACTGGCCGACGGAATGCAACTGATCCAGCTATTCCAGAACCTGATTGGCAATGCCATCAAGTATCAGAAACCCGGCGTGCCCCGCGTGCACATTTCAGCGGTCCGGGACGGCGAAAAACACTGGACATTTTCCGTGAAAGACAATGGGCTGGGAATTGAACCGCAATACTTCGAAAGAATTTTTGGCATGTTCCAGCGTCTGCATAAGCGGGAGGAGTTCGCCGGCACAGGCATTGGGCTAGCCATCTGCAAGAAGATCGCCGAGCGCCACGGCGGCAACATTTCGGTCCAGTCTGAACCAGGGCAAGGTTCTACTTTCAGCTTTGCCTTGGAGGGAGTGAAAGGAACTCACGCATCTCAACAGGGGTGAACTATATGGCCTTAGAAGTTCTCTTGGTCGAAGACAGTCCCGGTGATGTAAGGCTCACACAGGAAGCCTTCCATGCCGCCAATAATAACGTTCGTTTGCACGTAGCCACTGACGGCGTGGATGCCATGGCTTTCCTGAATCGCCAGGGAGTCCACGCCAATGCCCCGCGCCCCGACCTTACATTGCTCGATCTAAACATGCCTCGAATGGACGGTCGCCAAGTGCTGGCTCGCATCAAGAATGATGACGGCTTGAAAACCATCCCCACTGTAATCCTGACTACTTCCACGGCGGACGATGACATTGTGACCAGCTACCGGCTCCATGCCAACTGCTACTTCAGCAAGCCGGTACAGTTGGAAGACTTCGAGAACCTGGTAAGGACTATCAATGACTTCTGGCTGACCGTTGCCAAGCTGCCGCATGAGGAAATCTTGGCCCCGGGGGCGCAAGGACCCAAATCCGGAAAGAGTCTTGGCGAATAAGCGTAAATAATGAACGCCCTCGGAGGGACAGTGCATGCCGCTGGAGGTTCTCGTGGTCGAAGACAGTAGGGGAGACATACGGCTGACCCAGGAAGCCTTCCGCGATGTCAATCCGTTCATCCACCTCGAGGTGGCGCACGACGGCGTGGAGGCAATGGCCTTTCTGCGGCGCCAGGGTGCTCACCTTCATGCGCCGCGTCCGGATCTTATTTTGCTGGATCTGAACCTTCCGAAAATGGATGGTCGCCAGGTGCTGGCTCTTATCAAAGACGACGACACTCTCAAAACCATTCCCACCGTGATCCTAACCTCTTCCGAGGCGGAAGCGGATGTGCTCAAAAGCTATCAGCTCCAGGCCAACTGCTATCTCAGCAAACCCATGCATTTCGACGCGTTCCACGCCCTGGTGAAGTGCATCAACGACTTCTGGCTCACCAAGGTAAGGTTGCCGCAAAACGACAGAGGCGATGAATCGAAACCCGGCGCTCATGCAGGGCGTGAGCGGGCCGGAAACACATCTCGTGGAACGAAGTCTGGTGGAATAAGGAGGAGCGATGAAAGTGATTGGAGGAAGCGGAATGCCCATTGAGGTACTCTTGGTCGAAGACAATCCTGGCGATGTCCGGTTGACTCAGGAGGCCTTTCTTGACGCCAATCCGTCGGTTCATTTGCACATAGCCTCCGACGGGGTGGAGGCCATGGCCTTCCTGCGGGGTGAAGGATCCCACAGCAATGATCCTCGCCCTGATCTCGTCCTACTGGACTTGAACCTGCCCAAAATGGATGGCCGCGAGGTTCTGGCCCAGATCAAGAAAGACGATCGTCTGAAAACCATCCCCACCGTGATCCTCACCACCTCCGATGCGGAAGGGGATATTGCGAAAAGCTATCAGTTGCAGGCGAACTGCTATCTCACCAAACCCGTGCAGTTAAGTTCGTTCGAGGCGCTGGTGAAAAGTATCAATGACTTCTGGTTGACCAAGGCCAAGCTGCCGCAATCGCCGAAGGGATGAGCCGCCAATCCGAACGAGAAGCATCTCCTGGTCGAAGGTCGCGCACTCCGGGAGGCGAACTCATACGCCGGAGTGGTTAGGTAGCGCGTCTTCAGACTTCGCTTCCACGGCCGCTCAGCAGGTTAATGACGAGAACCACAAGCGCCACCACAAGCAGCAAGTGGATCAGACCCCCGGCTATGTGGAGACTGAAGCCGAGAAGCCATAGAACCAGAATCACTACAAAAATTGTCCAAAGCATATCTATTCTCCTTTGCTCATCTTTACGACTTGACGTCTTGCTTTTTTCGGTCAACTAAGCGCTTCCGAACGCCTTTCCGCACTCCAGGCAAGAACGTCGCGATCGCGGTGTGATCAGGTTGCAGAATGGACACATCCTTTGGGGCCCGACATCTCGAGTCGTTGGCTTAACGGTCCCGATCATCCGCGAACAGGCAGCGACGATGCTGCCTAGCCTTCTGCGAAGACGATCGCGGAGCCGACTAAGCGTCATCGATTCCCCTGCATCCTTCTTCTTTCTGCCATTTCGGAAGCCTGTCTGCTGTCAGAAGGCCAAACGATGCTGACGATCAACGACCCGAACAAGCAACGCTGCGAACAATCGCGGAACCGTTCCCTTTTCGAGCCTTGTGCAAGTCAACCATGACAGGTCTCAGCCAGCGATGCTGTGCAGGATTGCTCACAATCCACCCGAGCTTCGATCGGTAGGGTGAAGAACCCCAGCAACTTCCGCTTTTGGCAGTGAGAGCGGAAGTGAGCAATTCAGACCAGCTATTCTCAGGCGCGTGAGCGATGATTACTCAGAGGCGAGCAATTCTGCGGTCTCTTTCAGATCCCTGAACTAAGTCAGCCCATCTGAAGTCCTCCCCTCTTAGTTCCACAGCTCCGAAAGGAACAATTTCATGAAAAAGACAATTTCGCTGTTATTGATGGGCTTGCTAGGCATGGTTGGAACTTATGCGTTTGCCGGCTCGGACCGGGAAGACACGGTTGACCGCATGCAAAAATCCGTAGATGTTCTGCAATCGATCATGTCGACCCCGGATAAAGGCATTCCAGAAGAAGTGCTGAACGGTGCAAAATGCATCGTCGTAGTGCCCAACCTGCTCAAAGGTGGCTTCATCTTTGGTGGCAAGCACGGGCGCGGCGTAGCTTCCTGCCGCACCGCCGAAGGCTGGAGCGCTCCCGCATTCGTTTCAATTGGCGGCGGCAGCTGGGGATTGCAGATCGGCGTCGAAGGCGTAGATCTGGTCATGCTGGTCATGAACGACCGTGGCTTGCAGCATCTGCTTTCGACCAAGTTCGAGCTTACGGGTGAAGGATCAGTGGCAGCGGGCCCAGTAGGCCGTCACACTTCCGCCGGAACGGATGTATTGTTGAACACTGAAGTGCTAACCTATTCGCGCTCGAAGGGCATATTTGCCGGCCTGACGCTGGAAGGTGCGGTAATCGAGCAGGATAACGACTCGACTCGCGCCATTTATGGCCAGCACATGAGGTTCCGCAACATTCTCTCAGGCCATGCGTCAACTCCCGCAAGCGGAACCGCGTTTGTGAGGGCTGTATCCGAGGCCGGCCACCAGTCTCACGTCGCGGAAGCACGAGAAGACAACAAACAATAGTTGCGTAAGAATGCCAGCAGCGAGGTCGTCTGTGGCTGACCGGAACCAAGCGGTTCCGGTCAGCATTACAGAACGACCGCAACCGTCCATTATCATTCCTTCCGCGCTCGATTAGGAAACAGCAGTCCGCGGAAGTGAATTACTGCACACTAAGCGCGCACGCCAACCGTGAGAACCGCGGCCATTCTGTGCTCTTGTCCTGGTGCAAGATTGATCGCAGCGTCCAGGATATTGCTGGCCTCGACGCAGAGAAACTGCATCCATTCGCCATCGCTCAGGTCCTGCAAGTGCGCGGCCGCTTCGCTCCACGGATTCCATACTACTGTGTTGAGCGAATGTTCCTTCCGCAATCGGATTCGACGCTTCAAGTTCAGATCCAGCAAGTCGACCTCGTTTTGAGAGTTGCAGTACGCTCTGTCGGTCGGGGAGGCGATGGTGAGGTCACCCCGCTGCGTCTTCTCCTTGTTCGAGTCAGTGTTGTCGAGATAGCTCACGCTATCGAGTCCCTGCAGCCTCGCATCCTGTATGTTCGCAATCCGGTTGTATGTGTGGAGCGCCTCTTCGAAGCGGAAGGGTGTTGTCCCGGTGTTCATGCAAACAAGCTCCAGACGCAGCTCAGAGCCAAATGTAACGTGGTGCACGAGGCGAAATTCTCCAGGCCACCATTTCCGAGTGCGCCCGTCACTTTGCGTGAACATGGTCACGGTAACTCCGTTCGCATTTTCAATGATGGACTCGACCTGCCAGATTCTTGTACGCACGAATCCATGCGCAGGAGCGTGCGGGTCGTCCAACTTGCCACGGAACCAGGGAAAACAAATCGGGATTCCCCCTCGGATTGCCTGGCCTTCCTCCCAGCGGGCTTTCGTGCTGATGAAGAGCAATTCGTCATTGTCCGCGGGCTTCCAGGAGGTCACGTGGGCGCCATGCAGATAGATCTCTCCCGCCCCGAAAGCGCCTGTGACCTGCACTCGCGCCAACCCACCGTTGCCTTCTGAAACTCTTGCGACACCCGGGATTCCCAGTTGACGGTCAAGTTCGGCCACCGTGAAAACTCCGTTCATTGAAGCTCTCCTTTGCAAACAAGGCGAGAAGTCTGCCCGAGTGACCATTAAGCCTCTCGATGGCCACTATCAATTCCACATCAAACCCGTCGGAAGCAGCCGAAAATCGTTTTTATCCGTAAGCGAAGTCGATACGAATGATATCGATGGAGGGAAAAGGAGCAAACACAAAACATCGACTCCGGTAAGTGATTGAAAAGATGGTGAGCGCGGAAGGAATCGAACCTTCAACCTACTGATTAAGAGTCAGTTGCTCTGCCAATTGAGCTACGCGCCCGTGCGTTTATTTTCTGCGAGATGCGGAGAGTAGCTTGCTGGACTTAAGTGATTCTTCCACCTGTTTTGCCCTTATGGGTGCCCCGGCTAGTTCGAGGCGCGCCATCGCCCTCGTCACATCATCGGTCGAAACAATGTGGTATCGGCCGAACACAACCGGTGTTTTATGGCTGGATATCGCCATTGCAACTCTCTCCGGGATACTTGCATTCACGAGATTTCTGACAGCAGACCGTCGCAGGTCGTGAACGAGAAGCCCTCTATATTTATACCATGCGAAGCTGTCTTCATTCTTGACCAGCGTCCGCGTTCCGAGCCTACAGGCTGCGCGCGCGATGTGCCGATCATTCCGCAAGTTCGTATCGCTGAAAGCTTTCGCGGTTGTGTATCTGGCTGATCTCTGGTTTGGATCACCATGCCTCTGCAGGGACATGCTGACTTGGCCGTTACGATTGACAGTTGCTCCGCGAGGTCGTTTACACTTACGTTGGAGACCTTGAAAAGTGAACTGCGTGGAGGTGGTTGATCGCCCGACGAGACGTGACGGCACTATGCGATTATTAGCGCGAGCGGGAAAACCGCGTTGGGACATTGAAGAAGAGAATAAAGAAAGGAAAGGTACAAGAAAATGCCTCAAACCACAATCGAATCAGCGAGCGGGTACGTGCGTCGACGAGTTAACGTCAAGAAACGTTGCTGGAGAGTAGCTCTGCTTGTTGCCTTGACTTCATTGCAGGCTTTTGGGCAGAAGAAGGAAGAGGAACGAGTCGCGAATGCCGGAAAGGTGATGGAAGAAATTGCAAATATTCCCGACGATATTCCGGCGGATGTGCTCGACAAGGCTGACTGTGTGGTTGTTTTGCCCTCAGTGATTAAATTTGCCCTGGGGGTCGGTGGTAGCTATGGCCGAGGCGTGATGACTTGCCGCGGCGGCAAGAATTTCAAAGGCCCTTGGGGCGCGCCTACCATGATGGCGCTCGAGGGCGGCAGCTTTGGTTTGCAGCTGGGCGGGCAGGCAACTGATTTCGTATTGCTGCTGATGAGCCCTCGATCAGCCCAAAACATTCTCGTCAGTAAAGTCAAGCTAGGGGGAGATGTCTCCGCGGCGGCCGGTCCAGTTGGGCGGACCGCTTCGGCCGAAACGGATGCAACATTGCGGGCCGAGATCCTGTCCTATTCTCGTGCTCGAGGACTTTTCGCGGGAATCTCTCTTTCCGGCTCGACCATTCGTCCGGACAATGACGCAAATAAGAGCCTCTATGGAAAGGAGGTAAGTGCGCAAGACATCGTATTCAACGGCGCAGTAGCCGCACCTTCGTCATCTCAGCTGCTGCTGGCTACGCTGAACAAAAAATCTCCCACGAACAAATCGACCCCCTAACGGTGGAAGCTTCAGACCCGCAGACGCCTCTTCTGAACGGGGATCCGACGGATCCCCGTTCCGTTCGAAGCGCGTGACAAATTATGCC
>Ga0070764_10000308_pt1 | contig 18479 bp, 9 predicted proteins | sample HubBroMetageWRM4_FD_67287 | JGI IMG/M metagenome (GOLD analysis project Ga0070764, IMG submission 67287) | Warmed soil microbial communities from the Hubbard Brook experimental Forest, New Hampshire - Hubbard Brook CCASE Soil Metagenome WRM 4 | ecosystem: Environmental > Terrestrial > Soil >... | reverse complement strand
AGTCATCTGTTGCGGGAAACCCTGGCACACCTGGAAGAGAAGCTGGCGCCACACCACTTCATCCGAGTGCGGAAATCGGCCATCGTGAACTGTGCCCGCATTAGCGAGATTCGTCCGTTGTTCGATGGGGTATACGACATCATACTGGCAGGAGGAACGGTGGTCACCTCGAGTCGCAGATATGCTCACAAGCTACGAGCTCTGCTGGAATCCTAGTCTTGGCGTTTGGCTTGGGAGAATCATGAACGCAAAATCGAGAAACCTAAAGGGTGTCGAAGAATGTCTCGCTGAGATGACACGAATCCGTTCGCTTCGATCCTGAAATGGGCTTCTGTTCTGCGGAGGCTGACATCGCTACCTTGATCTTCGAACTCACGCTGATAGCTGGCAACTATGCAGAAATTGTGGATGGTTGTGATTGCGTGCATTCTGGTTGGCACCTGCAGCGCCTCGACTTTCTTGCGGCTCAAAAACAAAACTTCGACAGTTCGATGGTGTTTAAGTGGGAAAGCCGAGGCCGGAAGGCGGTGACTGCATGAATCTGCACGCCCTCGTGATCGTCCAGGAAAGCAGCGTGCGCAGCACAAAACGGTGGGGGTGTGTGGCTGCTCTCTTCGCAGCGGTTTTCTTCCTCGCATCCGCGCCTAGCCCGGCACAAGAGATGGTTGTGGGCGTGAACGTGGTCAACCCCTTGCGCGCCAGCGTCCCCAATCAGAATACTCTCCTTGGCCAGCTCCAAGCGGCGCAAGTGCGCGTCATCCGCTGCGGTATCTCGAACGATGACAAGGGCATTGATTTCGCCAAGCGCGCCGCCGCGGAGGGCATTCGTATCCAGTTGATCGTTGGCCCACAGTACGCTGCCAACGCCCCGACACGGCCCTACCAGCCCGATGTGTTCCCCTCGATGTGGGGCGGACATCCGCTCTCTTTTGCCGATCCAGAGATCTCCAAGACAGACTTTCAGAAGCTTTTTGATGACCTTGACGCGAACGGGATTGTGCTCGCCGGCATCGAGCTGGGCAACGAAATCAACTGGGCCGCCTTTAATCCGGAGTTTCCGCTGCCGGGCGAGGGAAAGATTCTCAGCCTCGAGGATCTTGCCCACGATCCCGAGGGCAAGCAGATCGCGAAGGGCTTTCTCCAGTACATTAAGATTTTGGCGGTCCTCAAAGAGGTTCGTGACCACTCGCGCTCAAACCGCAGCACGCCCATCATCCTGGGCGGGCTGGTGAGCGCCAAGGACGGCGAGAAACTCTACAACAACAAAAAAGAGGACATGGTCAGTCTGGCCGCAACCATTGTGTTTCTCCGCGCCCATGGCCTCGATTCGCTCGTCGAGGCCTATGGCGTCCACAGCTACCCTTCCGCTGGGCAGCCCGGCAACCCAACCGCCGCGGCTCAACGGGCGGACCGCCTCAACAGCGTCGATCTCGCTGAGTGCCGCGCAGAAGGAACGGCCGGAGGCAAGCCCTGCTGGATCACGGAGTGGGGATTCCCAAACGCGGATGTTTCGTGTCCCCCAAAGGAAACTGGCCGCACCCTGCTCATCGAAGAACTGCGCGGCGATTTTGCCAAGGTCTCAGCCGAGCACCGGCTCCTAGGTATTGATTACTTTTCTTGGGATTCTGATCCTTGGTCGAAACAGGTTGACGCCGACAGCGTGTATCGCTGCGGTGCGCTCACGGAAAGCGGCCAGCAGGCTATCGCGCCGGAGGGCCAACAGAAGCATCCCGATTTCATCGCTTCGCTACGTGTACGAGTCGGGGTGCCATTGGTCGCTCGCGGCCCGGCGCCCAACATTGCCGATGCGCCGTTCACCGCGATCCAACTTCCTAACGGTAAATTCCGCGGCTTCACCGCCGCTGGCACCACATGGGCCATCGACGGCAATCATCCTTACGACATGAGCGGCGCAGCCGTCGCGGTTCTGAAGGCCGGTCCTGCCAACAGCGCGGACTCCTGCGGCCAGTGGCTCGTGCATGTGGAGCTGGAAGGCAAGACGCTCCTCGGCTGGAGCCACAATGAGACCGCGTGCAACTACGCCAAAGACGGTCAGACTCACGCTTCGATGACCATGGCCAGCTCCTCCGACTACGGACACACCTGGAAAATCGAGGGCCCCATTATCACCGGCACCGATCCGCCCAAAGACGGCAAACAGACCGGCGACAGTTGCGGCAATGTCGTGCGCGGGCAGGATGAATACGACTACGCCTATTGCGCGCACAACGGTGGACACTCTTGGGACGGCGGTTACACTTTCGCCGCGCGCGCACCTTCCTCCAATCCCGGCCCTGGCAAATGGAAAAAATACTTCAATGGAGCCTGGTCCGAACCTGGAATAGGCGGCAAATCAAGCCCCATCGACGGTGCTGGGTCCGCCTTCTGGAACACCACCGGCGAGACGATCGGCCTCAACTGGGTCAAAGGCGGGATGGGGCTTATCGCGTCTCAGGACCGCCTGCATTTCACAGCCATCGTGTCGCAGCCGCTCTTTCTCACCGAACCTGGCGACTGGTCGCGTAAGAACGGCCTCGAACTCGTCTCTTATGCCGATCTCATCGACGCCAAAACCGGCCTCAACCAGCTCGACGATCACTGGCTGCTCGCCTATACGTACCTCAACCCCGGCGAGAATTTTGATAAGCGCTATCTGATTTTCCGGCCCGTCGACATCTCCTGGGCCCGCTCTGCTGGCGAACCTCAAGTCGGCGAAATGCTCACTCACTGGTACGACGCCGCCCAGCACGATCATTGGGCCACCATTGCTCCCGTACCGGGCAACTACTCCGCCTACCGTCTCGTCGCCCAGCTCGGCTATATGCTGACTGCGCCCGATCCCGCGAAGTCCACCTTCGAACTGGAAGAGTGCATCAGCAAGTGGCCCGGCCACCCCGACCGCATCCTCATCCAGAAAGGCGTCTGCGAAAAGAATGATTACCAACGCTTGCGCAGCGCGGGTTTCGTCTACTCCGCCGCTCAGCCCAATACGCAGCCCTTATACCGTTGCTACTCCGAAGCCGAACACTCCCACTTCGCCTCGAACAGCGAGGACTGCAACAACATGGGCAAACGAGAAGCGCTTCTGGGCTACGCCCTCAAGCAGTAGCCGGGACGGCATAAAGGAACCCGGGTCATTGTGGACAAGCGGATAGCCGTTTGGTTTACGACATGCAAATAAGTAAGCTGCGCTGGCCACAACGAATCGCACGGTGAAGGGAGAGGACCCCATGCTGCGCCTAATTATGTTGGCTTTTGTCTTTGCATATGTGACTTTGCCGGCTGCCTCCGCTCAGGCGACGGACGCTGGCTATCCCGATGAGTTGTCGCCTTCGCTGGCGGGCAGTGCCAAGGCGATGCACGCGATGATTCGGCGAGATCTAGCGGAAGCGGCAGAAAACATGCCTGCGGATGAATATGCCTTTCGACCGACGCCGCAGGTGCGGACTTTCGGTCAAATCATCGGTCACGTGATCGATGCGAATTTCTTCTTCTGTGCGCAAGCTGCGGACGAAAAGTCGCCAGCAACCGCTGACTACGAGGAAATCGCGGACAAGGCTACACTGGTTAAAGCGCTTCACGATTCGCTCGCCTATTGCGACCGGGTGTATGCAGCGACCACCGAGGCAAACTTCATTCAGCCGATGCAGATTGCGCACGTGGTTGGCAAGGGATCGACCAAGACTGTCCGAGGCGCCGTGCTGATGTACAACATCGCCCACAACAACGAGCATTACGGCAACCTCGCCGTTTACATGCGGCTGAAGGGCCATGTTCCGCCCTCAACAGCCCGGGCCCAGCAGCGAAAGAATTCGTAAGGCATGGTAAGTTCGTGCGGGTTCGCTTCATTCATCTTCTGCTCCTTGGCTTGTGCGTTCGACGAAGCGCAGAAGAAGCTGAGACCCACAGCGATCCTGGGCGACTGCGATCACGATCAGCGTTGAGAAAACGCTGGAACGAGTCCGCCCGGGACGACGTTATAATAGATAATTCATGGATGCTCCTAACGTATCGGTGCGCAGTCATTGCTTGTCGTCGGCGCGAGCCAGAGTGGCCATGGACGCACCCCTTGGTCCCACATCATACGGCCGGATGTTTCCTGAGTTACCGTCGTTTCAGGCAGATGAGCAGTTCTTGCACGCGCTGGGCCGCGCCGGTGGCATCTGCGATTGCGGAGATGTGGATGACACTCCCGACTCGCTAGGCACCGTCGGAGCTGGATGGCCGATCTTCGGTCAATTCGTGGCTCACGATATTACGGCCGACCGATCCATTTTGCGGAGCCACGCCAATACGACGGAATTGCGCAACGCGCGCAGCCCGCAAATCAATCTTGAATGCCTGTACGGCGACGGACCGACCGGTCATCCGTTCCTGTTCCAACGCGATGATCCCGCGAAGTTTCTGCTTGGATTCGACGGAGCCGACGTGCAACGCAATGCGGACGGCATCGCGATCATTGGCGACCCGCGGAACGATTCGCACACGCTGATCTCGCAATTGCATCTGGCAATGCTTAAGGCTCACAACGCGTTCGTGGATGAAGCGCGGCTCAACGGAACACGCGCCGACGGCGTGTTCGAAACGGCAGCGCGGAACTTGCGGTGGCACCATCAATGGATCATTCTCCACGAGTTCCTGCCCGCATTGGTGGGGCAGACGCTTGCAGAGCAAGTGCTGCAAGAAGGGCCGCGATGGTTTCGCCCGAATCACGGAGTATTTATACCACTCGAATTTGCCGACGCGGCCTATCGCTATGGCCACGCTCAAATTCGCCACCGCTACCGGCTGAACTTGCAGACGGATTTCGTTCCGCTGTTTCCTGATCTTTTGGGATTCCGCCCGGTACCGCGGGAACGCGCGCTCGATTGGACGCTGTTCTTCGACGCACCCGGAGCCACGACAGCGCAACGCTGCAAGAAAATAGACGGAAAGCTTGTGCGCGCGCTCATCGAACTGCCTGTAGCGGTGACTGGTGAGTGCGAGATCGAAGACTATCACTCGCTCGCCGTCCGCGATTTGCAGCGCGGGCAGGGCGTCGGGCTGCCATCGGGCGAGTCAGCCGCGCGTCACATGGGAATTACGCCACTCACACCGGAACAGGTTGGCATCGCGTCCGCGGATTGGCACGGCGAGACTCCGCTCTGGTATTACATTCTGCGCGAAGCCGACGCATGTACAGGCGGCCATCGCCTCGGTCCCGTTGGCGGCCGGATTGTGGCCGAAGTGCTGGTTGGACTGATTGATGCGGACGCGACATCATTCCGCCATAAGAGCCCGGGCTGGAAACCTCAAAGAACATTTAGCGAGCTGCTGGCCACCTAAGAAAACGCAAATCACACAAAGGGGACATTTCTAAACAGCTTTGATATTCCCGCGAACTTCCGCTTGACAGTGCTTTCCGGTCGGATGTAGATAGCTAACCAGTGTCAGCCGTTGTAGTACATCCGCCCCCGAACGGGCATCTGCAGAACGATTTCTCGTGGAAAGCTGGACATCCTTTTAAGTTCCATTTCCAGTTCGATTCCCGACGGTCGTTCTTTCCATTCACTCGAAGATTTCCGTCCTGAGCCGTCACCGCACGAGAAGTGGTGCTGAGCCGGACAGTGGGAATTTTCCGGCATGACGGCCCAGACGATTCACTGAAACGTTCTGCCAAAAACCGTCACAATTCACCGAGAAGGTCGAGATTTACCGGGCACGTGGGACAATCGCGGCACACGCGAAGGCGCCAGTGGCGCACGTGAATAATTTCCGCGGTCAGTCAGCTTCAAAGCCGGCTCAGAACGGAGCAAGAACGTGGCGCCGCAGGACGACAACCAAGACCACCAGGCACATTCTCCGTTAATAGGCGGAAGTACCGTCACGACGTTTATACGGGGGGGCACCGACAATACTTACGGCCTCGGCACACTGGGATTCTTCGCCTCGATTAACAATAAGCCCAAGTACAACAACATCGTGCTGGTAAGCAACGCGCACGTCTTGGGCGACCATGGTGGCAAGGCGGGCGACACGGTCTATCAGCCGTCATGGACGGAGGCAGCTGGAAACTGGACGGAGAATTACCAATCGAACGCGGTGGGAGTGGTGCAGCAGGTGCCGAAGGAGCAGCCCCACACCTATCAATACCCCGGAGACCCGCCGAACTCCGGCCAAGCATATTGGGTGGACTGCGCCACGGCGCTGCTTAACATCTGCGTCTCGCCTCTATGCCACACGAATTGCGGGGTGAAATTTTCGGACGTGCAGCGCGGACTGGACCTAGGCGGGGCCTCGAAAATCACGGGAGTAGGACGGATGACGGCGGCCGACAAGGGAAAATCCGTTTACATCGTGGGGGCGGCGAGCGGCGTGATCGAAGGCACACTGAACGAACCCCTGTATTCCAATAACGAATGGACGAACGTGATGGAGATCGTCAGCGACGATTCGCCTAATTACGGGGATTCGGGAAGCGCGGTCGTGGATGAAAACGGAATACTGGTGGGACTCTTGCACCACGCGACGGGATTGCAGTGGTCGTATGCGAGCCACATCGGGCCCGTGCTGGACATTCTGGGAGTGACCCCGATCACAGCTGCGAACGAGCCGGACAACCCGGCGTTTTCCGGAACTGCGACGCAGGCGGCGCAGGCCATGGCACCGGGAGCGGCGACACCGGGCGGAATGTTGCGGCAGCGATTGAGCGAAACGGAAAACGGACGGCGCATCGTTTCGTTAATCGCGGAACATCAAACCGAGGTTGTGCATTTGGTGAATCACGAGCGAGCGGTGATGGTGGCATGGCACCGTAACAAAGGCCCGCAGTTCCTGAGCGAAGCCACGGCGAACGCCATGAATCCCGATCACCGCATGCCCCGGGAAGTCGACGGCATTTCGCGGGAAACGCTCCTTCGAAATATGGCGAACGCTTTGTACGCGCATGGCAGCGCGGGGATGCGAGCGCTGTGCGGACGTCTGGAGGAGTTGACGCGGTACGTGAATGCCAGCGACAGCGTACACGAACTGGTGGATATGCTGGGCCGAGCAAGGCCGGCATGAACGGAACAGATCTGCGCGGAAGTAAAGACAGGGACAGAACCAGCATTGTCTGTCCGAAAACAACCGGGCGCGGTGGTTTGTTGCGTTGAAGGTCAGCAATGTGATCCTGCGAACTTCTGCTTGACACTGGTTTCAGGTCCGATGTACATAGCCGGTCAGTGTAAGCCGTTGCGCGACATCCGTCCTTGCACGGCGCGTTCGGAGCGAATCCTTGTGGAAGCTGGGTGTGGTGTGATTTTTTTCCAGCTGCCTGCTGGAAATTCGTTTTTTCCGTCGAACGCGAATGCTTTCAATGCGGCCTGTGCGGAAACCCGGAACCAGGCTGGGTTGACGAGCGCCAAACTCTGGGGCAGAAATGCGCGGCAAATTAAGTGAAACGATTCGTCAACGAATATCACAACATCCTTAGATAATTGCGGAACACCCGGCGAGGGCAAAATTCGCGGCATGCGCTGAGAAAGCCGAACCACGGTCGGCGCGATGCGTGCAAGCGAGTTCATGTTCCAGTTCTTTCTTACAAAGTTCGCGTGACGCCAGTTTTCGGGTCCGCCAATGTGTTTTAGCTTCTAGCGAATGGCCTGTCACGACAATTTCGCGAGCTCGTGCAAACATTTTCTCATGTGAGCGCGAACTCAAATTCAAGCTGGTAATCGCGGCAAGCGCGTTGCAAGGATCGGCCGCGATGGCTTTCTGCGGAGGCGCGCGAAACTCCAATGACTGATGTTGATCGAATCCGTGGGGTGAAGCGACGCGCGGCCGCTCGTCTTCATGCCATCCCTGGAGTTCACGCCGTCGGTGTGGGCGGGAAAATCGTGGGAGGCAGGGACTCGGGCGAGTTGGCCGTCGCCGTATTCGTGTTAACGAAAAAGAAACCAGAAGAGTTGTCGGAAGCAGAGCTTGTGCCCTCCGAAATCGACGGTGTTAAGACCGATGTGGTAGAGATGCCGCGCATCCGTCTCTTGAACGCCGATCCGACGAGTGTTCAGGCGACTGTATCGCAGCTTCCTCCAGGCGAAGACGACACGGGGGGAATCGTCACGCTTTCGGGTCAAGCGATTCCGGACGAGGGAATCGTCGTGGTCGTAGATTTGACGGTTCAACATTTGGACCATGCCGCCAAGAACCAATGCGCTTTTGCAGAGGCCAGTAAACACCAGACGCTGGCGCAGCTCGCGAAGGAGCTGGATAAAAATGTAAATCAACTCACGGGAGCGGCAGCGGAAATTGCCAGCGCTACGCCGAACGTGGTGAAGATCACAGCAATGCCCGACTACACCGTCAATGTGACGCGAGCGTATGTCCTTGCCGCCGACATCAACAAATACTTCAAAGACTATGTCCGGGGAGGAATCAGTATCGAACCTGGAGGTACGGGGAACGGCAGTGGCACCTTAGGGTGCATCGCAACCACCGCGCCCACCGAGCAATACCCGGAGGGTATGGTCGTCGGACTCACAAATTTTCATGTCGTTTGCCCCTCGGCAGACGACGAAACAAACCTGAGTGCGGATGTTCAAAGTGATTTGATGAGTGTGCAATTTCTGCTTGATGGAGACACGGTCGACGAAGGGACCTTGGTACTACTCCTAATTAACGACGATCCTCCCCCGGCGAATCTGATTTACAGCGCTTTCTATGTGACCAAGCAAGGCGACACAGCTGCGAGTGTAGTGAGCGCGATCCTCGCAATGGCAACGAATTTGCCCACCGGGTCGAACCTGAGTCAAGCGGATCAAACAGACGATGACCCACCCACAATTTCTCTAACAGGGCGGGGGACGCTCGGTTGCAAGACATTTGGACCGCCCATACCTGATCCGGACGCAAATCTTCATAGCTCTGTGAGCAGGCCAATTCTCAACGCAAGCACCATCAAGTTTGAAGGTCAGGTATCAACGGAAGATTACGGGATCTTTGTGAAAATCAATCCCGGCGGGCTGAAGTTTACCGTGAGTTCGTTCACTAACCCCCAAAAGGGCCAGACTCCGGAAAGCGTGGCGCAAGCGGTATGCGATTCAATTACCGGTTTGCCTGCCGAATTACTGGGTACGATAACCGCCAGTTCGTCGGGCAAGACCGTCCAGATCAACAACATTGAGCATGTGGAGTGCAGAATCCTAAGCGATATTCGCGTGGGTCAACCCGATGACGATTTTGGCTCGACGTGTTCGCAGTGTTGCAGTCATCGCATCGGCCGAATCCTTGATGCGCAAGTGCATTCTGACGTGGCTCTGATCCAGCTGGATCCGAAGCTCGAGTACAAGTTAGAGATTCAGGGCATTTCTGGGGGGATTAAAGCGAATTCCTCGGCGTTACAGAAGGGATTGGAGGTGCAAAAACACGGAAGGACCACGGGCACGACGACGGGAAGCGTGAACTATGTCGAGGTCTCTACCGACGTTGAGGAAGACAATGGTCTTGTACGGTTACTGGAGAACGGGTTCATCATATCCGGAGATACCGCAGACGCGTTCAGTCTTCCGGGAGATTCAGGTTCCGCGATTCTGTCGGCCGCAGACAACTCCCTGGTGGGGCTGTTATGGGGACATTCCAATGCCGGGGGAACCGGGACGGCGATCGGTCCTTTAGTTGACGCTTTTCCAAAGCTACAACTTTCCTTTGCGCCGGCCCCCGGAGACAATGCCGATACCGTGCAAACGGTTCCTGCGTCGATTGCTTTGCGTTCGGTCGACGGGGCGGTTGCGGGTGCGGCATCGACTCCTCACGTAATCTTGGGCGGAGACAAATTTGCGCAGGGGCTGGACGAAGCGGAGAACGAGATCCGTGCGACGCCGCTGGGGCGGGAATTTGCTGAGGTGGTGAGGCGGCACCTGCAGGAAGGCTTCACGTTGGTTAACAAGAATCGCCGCGTGGCTACGGTGTGGCACCGCAGCGGCGGTCCGGAAATACTTAATGCGCTGGCGCGAATGATTCAGTTCCGCAACGAACGCTTGCCGGCTGAGATCAACGGTAAGCCTTTGGCCGAGTGCCTGAGCCGGATCGAGCGCATCGTAACGCGATACGCCAGCCCGGCGTTTTTGAGAGATCTCAGCCGATACGCCCCCAGGGCGAAAGACTTCGCGCGCATGAGCTATCTGGAATTGCTGGCCGCGTTTCAGTCAGAAGCGACGGAGTAAAGATGCCGGGTAAAGCAGGAACACTCGAGACTCTCGCGCTGCAACTCGGGCAGGCGCTGCAGCCGCTGGAGTCGCAACTCACCTCCGATGGCGTCCTTCCGTTTCTGGCGCAGCTGGGACTGCAGTTCCCTCCGGCTCTCCTGCAACCGAGTTTCTTGACTCCCCTGAACGCCGCGGCGACGGCTGCCGGAGCGCTCACTACGACGCTGACGCAACTCGCGACGGACATCACCAATGACGACGAATCGGCAATCGTCAACGACGGCTTAAAACTTATCCAGGAAATCAGCAGCCTCATCTCGACGCTGCCGCAAATCGGCGCCGGGATTCAAAGTCTTTCAGGCAGCCTGGGCATTGACTCTACTGCACTCACGAACTTCGTGGAAAACCTTGCCTCCAACATACTGAGCTACGCTCTGATTTCTTATTTGGAAAGCACCCAGCCGGGCGCAGTGGCAGTTCTGAATCTGTTGGGATTGGTGAGTTACGCACCGAATCCCGGAGTTGCGGGCGATCCCACGCATCCTCCCTACATAGCGCGCAAGCTGCAGCTTTCGAATCTCGGCAACGTTTTGAAATCGCCCTCGGCCTTGCTGCAAACAATTTTCCAATGGGGCTTGCCTGGATTCGATGGCACCGTGCTGATACCTGCGTTGAGCGCTTCGTTCGACCTGATGGGATTTAATTCGACGGTGACCTCAACGGCGGCGCCCGCCGCGATGGCTGCGGGTTGGCTCGAGATTCAAGCCAATCCAGCTACGAATCCACCTGGATTGACGGCAACCGTGAGCGACAGTCTTCCGAGCGGGATCGATTTGACGCTGCCACTCACCGCGACTTGGTCTGTTCGCGTGCAGGCACAGGGAACATTCTCGGCCGGACTCGCGGCGACGATCGTTCCGCCCGCGAATGTGAGCTTGCAACCTCCCACGGGATCGTTGACCGGCCTGCTGGAGATGGATCTGACCGCGACCGCCCCGGTTGCCAATCAACCGATCATCTTGATCGGCCAGACAGGTGGCAGCGCGGTGCAAACCAACTCTTTCTCGTTGGGCGCGGCCCTGAACATAACGTGGAACACGACTGCGGCAACGGCGGATCCCTCGGTGACGTTTGCTGTCAAGGGCGGGAAAGTCATCATCGACACCACCGACGCGGACGGATTTCTGGCTGATGTTTTGTCGGGCGTGAATGTCCAGGCGGGATTTGATTTTGCTGCGACTTGGCGTGCGGATACGGGGATGCATATTACCGGCGGCGCCCAGCTGGAAATTGATTTACCGCTGCACCTCGATTTGGGGCCGGTGACGCTGCCGATTCTTTATCTCATTGGCGGCGTGGCGAACGGCGCGATTACCTTGGAAGTTTCGGTGGCGCTGGGCCTTGCGCTTGGGCCTTTTGAGATTTCGGTGGACCGCGTGGGAATGCTCGGGACGGTGACGTTCCCGCAGCAGGGCGGCAACCTCGGCCCGGCGAATCTTCAGCTGGGATTCAAGCCGCCTAACGGGTTGGGCATTGCCGTGGATGCGGGCCTGGTGGCGGGCGGCGGATATATTTCTTTTGACCCGAGCAAAGGACAGTACGCGGGAATCCTGCAACTTTCGCTCGTCGATACGATCGGGATCACCGTGATCGGCGTGCTCGATACGGTCATGCCGGATGGTTCGAGCGGGTATTCGTTTGTGCTGGTCATCACCTTCACCTTGCCGCCGCTTCAACTGGGATTCGGATTCACTTTGAACCGCGTAGGCGGGCTCGGCGGCGTGAACCGCACGATGAACACCGACGCGCTGCAAGCCGGATTTCGCGCGCACACCCTGGGCGCGATCATGTTTCCTCCCGATCCGATCGACAACGCTGCGCAGATTATCAGCGACATTCGCAGCTTTTTCCCGATTGCCGAAGGACGATATCTGTTTGGCCCGCTGCTGGAGCTGGGATGGGGCACACCCACGCTGATTACTCTGACCCTTGGCGTGCTGCTCGAAGTGCCCGACCCGATTCGCATCGCGATCCTGGGACTGATTGATGCGGGGCTGCCGACGGAAGACGATGCGCTGCTGGTGTTGCACATCGAAGTTCTCGGCATCATCGATTTCGGCGCGAAGACGCTTTCGATTGATGGCACGCTGTTTGATTCCAGCGTGCTGGTCTACGCGCTGGCCGGCGATCTGGCGCTGCGCGTTTCCTGGGGCAGCAATCCGAATTTTCTGTTCTCGCTGGGCGGGTTCAATCCCAACTTCAATACCGATGGCCTGGATGTTCCAAAGCTGGCGCGGCTTTCCGTAAGCCTGGGAAGCGGCAGCAATCCGCGGATCAGCGCCGACAGCTACTTCGCGGTGACGTCGAATACTGTGCAGTTTGGCGCGAACGTTCAGGCCTACGCTTCAGCCGGCGGATTCAGCATCCAGGGATATTTGGGTTACGACGTTCTCATCATTATTTCTCCGTTCTCATTCGAGTTCGATTTCTCGGCTTCGTTCGACGTGGCTTACGATGGCCACACGCTGCTGGGCTTGAACGTGAACGGAACGTTCCAAGGGCCCACGCCCTGGCACTTTCATGGAGACGCTTCCATCAGTCTGCTGTTTTTCAGCGTCAGCGCTTCGGTGGATCTGACGTGGGGCAGCAGCACGCAAGCGACGATTCCCGCACAACCTGTACTGCCGGATCTGTTCAACGCGTTCAAGAATCCGCAAAGTTGGAGCGCCGCGCTGCCGCCTGCAACGACCGTGGCTGTTTCCCTAGCGACGCAGAAACCCACCGACCAGACGCTTTGCGTACATCCGATGGGAACGCTGCAGGTGAAGGAAACGGTGGTGCCGCTCGATTTGCCGATCGCCAAGTACGGCAACGCCGCACCGTCCGACGGAACCGAGTTTTCGATTCAGAGCGTACAGATCAACGCGCAAACGGAGACGATTCAGACCATTCAGGATTACTTCGCGCCAGGTCAGTTCCTGAATCTGAGCGACGCGGACAAACTGAGCAAACCCAGTTTCGAGGAAATGGACGCGGGGGTGAATATCGGCTCCAGCGCGATTCTGAACGGGCAGGATTCGCCGCGCACGGTGGTGTACCAGGAATTTTACATCTACGATCCCGCGAACTTTTCGATTCCCTCGGGCCCGTATCGGATGCCGTCGAATATTCAGCTGGCGCTCAGCGCGCAGGGCGCGGGATTTACCTCGCAGGTCAAGAACACGGGTCTGCAAAAGTACGGCGCCGGGCCCACGACGCCCGCGATCGTGGTGGACGAGCCGCAATACGTGGTCACCAGCGTGCTGGACCTGAGTGTTCGCGCCGATATTCTGGCAGGCACCGGCAGCACTTACTTCCAGGCCCAAGCGGCGCTCGATTCCTATTTGGCTGCGAATCCGGCCGAGGCTGGCGATTTGCAAATCATGCCGCTGCACGAGGTGGCCGCATGAGCAGCGCTCCCACGCTCGGACGCTATCATTTTCAAGCGTGGGCGCGCCGCGGCATCGCTGCGAGCCTGAATAATCCGGATGGCGGCTCTCTGCCGAGCCGCGCGGGTTTGAGCGTTCAGTTATTTCTTGACGTGCAAGGCGGTGCCGCTCCGAATCCGGTGTTGCCGCCGGCGACGCCCGTGGCGTTGTTCGGACCCGGCGATGTCGTCGGCGTTGATCCGCGCATGGTGATTCGGACCGAACCGCGGCAGTTCACGGTTAATTTCGAGCCAAATTATCTGAGCGGCATTGAATTTGATACGCCGGATTTTCCCTGGCTGTTCACGCCCGCGGCACCCAATGGAGATCGCTTGCGGCCTTGGGTGGCGCTGCTTGTTCTCAAGTCGACCGAATTCACTGTGCCGTCTGTCGCGCCGAATCCTTTGCCCACGATTGTCGTGCAGACAATGTCAGCGCTGCAGGATCTTTCCGGCTCGTGGAATTGGGCGCACGTGCAGATCAGCGGCGATGCTTCGCTTGCGGATTCGCTCGCGAGCGCGCCGGGAAACGTAATCTCGCGGTTGCTATGTCCGCGGCGGCTCGATCCGGAGACTTCCTATTCCGCCTTCCTGGTGCCGGCATTTCAAAATGGCGTGCAAGCCGGGCTCGGCCAAGATGTCTCCGCCGTGACGACCTCTGGTCCCGCATGGACGCAGGACACACAGGCGCCGCTAACCCTGCCGTTTTATTTCCGCTTCGATTTCAACACGAGCGACGGCGGCGATTTCGAATCGCTGGTTCGCCAATTGACGCCCACCGTGCTGCCTGCGACCGTCGGCCAGCGAATGATGGATGTGCAGCATCCCGATCCAGGGATTCCTTCGGCGGGCGGTCCACTTGGCTTGGATGGCGCGCTTGTAAGCGTCACCCCCAACGAGACGCCGTGGAGCGGCGCGGACAAAGACGCATTCCAAGCCGCTTTGCAAACTTGGATTAACCAAACCGCTCCCGCGACAGACGATCCGACTGATCCGAATAAGTATCCGACTCCGCCTCCGGGCGATCCCGTAGTCGTGCCGCCGATTTACGGAAGATGGCAGGCGGCCGTACCCACCGTGAATCGCGCCGCGGCGGGATGGTTGAACGATTTGAGCCTCGACCCGCGCGATCGCAGCATCGCCGGCATGGGTACGCAAATTGTACAGGGCGAGCAGACGCAGCTGATGGCTTCGGCGTGGCAGCAAGTGGACGGCGTGCTGCAGGCCAACCAGATGCTGAAGGAAGCGCAGCTTGCGCGCGCAGTGAGCCAGCAGCTTTACCGGCAACATTTGCAGACGGCTCAGCCCGAAACATTATTCAATTTCACGGCGCCGCTGCATTCGCGGCTACTCGCGAGTCCGACTACGATTCTTGCGAAGATTCGCGCCAGCCGTATTCCGCAGCGAATGTTCTGCGGAGCATTCCGCAAGGCGGCGCGACTACCATGGCGATTGGGAATGGCGAAGAATGGCGCGCCTTCGCTTTTGACGCGCTTGAACAGCGGCAGCATCGCAATCGTGCCTCCGATTCAACCCCCCGCGGGAATGGTACCCATCGAACAGATCGCCAATCAGTCCGCCCCTTCCTGGGCTGAGAAGTCACTGAAATGGTGGAAATGGATTCTGCTCGGGTTGATTGTGTTGCTCGCGGCTTTGGTGGTGGTCGTCGGTCTCGCAGCCGGGTGGGCGGTGGCTCTCGGCGTTGGGGTTGTAGCTGTAGCCGCGGGCGTCGCTGTGTGGAATGCGGTGAAAAATTCGATTGCCAGCGCGATGTCCGCAAGCGCGCTGCAAGTTTCGAATCTCACGCCGGCGGTTGTGGCGGATGTTCCGGCACGGTCAAGTTTTCAAATCACGCCGCCGGGAACGCCGCAGCCGGCGGCAGGCTCAGGCGGCACGGATTCGACGCAAGCCGCCGCATTCCGCAAGGCCGCATCGCAAATCTTCGCCGACTATCAATCGCTACCTGACAATCCTGCACCGCTTCCAGCACTCGATCTCGCGACCCTGCAGAGCACAATCTTGACGCGCATCGACCCGGTCAGCACGATTCCGCAACGGATTTCGGGATTGCTGACTGTCGCCGAGAGTTTTCCGTGGCAGCCCGTTGATCCGCTGGAAACAATAATGGCGGCTCCGGAATTTCCGCAACCGATGTACGCGCCATTGCGCGATCTTTCGCAAGAATATCTTTTGCCCGGAGTCGAAAATATTCCCGCGAACAGCGTAGGCCTCCTGCAATCGAATCAAGCGTTCATCGAAGCCTACATGGTGGGGCTGAATAGCGAGATGGGCCGCGACCTTTTGTGGTTCGGCTATCCCACCGACCAACGTGGCAGCTATTTCCGCCAGTTCTGGGATGTGAGCGCGTACGTGCCGCAGCCGGGCGATCCGACCGACCCCACGCAGCTGTCGGAATACTTGAAGGATATTCCACCAATCAACACCTGGCAGTTGCCCTTGCCGCTCGGTCAGCACCCGAACCGCACGAATATCGTGACGAATAATCTGGTGCTGCTGGTCCGCGGAGAACTTTTCAAACGCTATCCAAACGCGATCGTCTACGCCGGAAAAGCCAAAACCCTCCTGAATGGCCAGCGAGTCCTGGACGATACTGCCGAACTCTATCCGCTCTTCCGCGGGACTTTGTCTCCCGACATTACTTTCCTTGGCTTCAATATCACCGCCGCGGATGCTCGCGGCGGGACCACGAATTCACCGGACGGATACTTTTTCGTTTTCCAGGAGCAACCCTCCGAGCCCCGATTCGGCTTGGAACCCACGCCGGATAGTTCTCCGGTACCGCACTGGGCTGATCTGGCGTGGACCAATTTCACAGCTTCAGGCGGAACGCCGCCGGAACCTGCGCCCACGATCGCCGGCGCTTCTCCTGCCGCCATCATGGCCACCAGCCCGTGGCGTCTTGCGTCCCAGGTATTTGCAAACGTGTTGCAGAGCACGCAGTTGCCAACTTTTCTGACGCCTACACTGCAACCGACGGGCACCGCAATCGTCTCCGACAGCGACAATCCGAACGACACAAACAATCAGTGGGGAGTGAACAGCGCGCAGACTGCTTACATCTTGCTGCGACTCCCGTTCCGCATTCTGATGCACGCGGATTTGATGCTGCCTCCATCATGACCACTCCGCCCAAACCGATCGCCACGAAACCAGTCGTCCCGAACCCTGTCGTCACAAAACCATCCGCGAGCCGGCAGCCCATTGGCCTCTCCGCGCAGACTCCGCTATTGCTATTGCCGGTCAATATCCAGACGCGCTTCATGAATCAACAGAAGGGCAGCGCCGAATTGTGGGTAAGAATTTATCCGGACCAGATTGCTGTGGATTCGCACGAGCCGGAGCTGACCAATCAAGAAGTTTCGGATGGGCAGGCCTACTGGAATGCGCTGTGGCAGGCAGGAAATCCTCCGTCCGATCCGGACGACGCCCAGGCGCCGTGGCGCACAATTGCTTCTCTTTATGGTCCGCAGCGAGCCGCATGGATTTGCTCGCAGCTCACTCCGACGAATTTGGCGCAGCAACCTGTCGAGCCGACGCCGAGCGGCACCGCTCCCGTCCCGGCGCCCCTATTTCCGACAGTAACCATTCGCAACTCATCGTGGGAAAAACCGGCCGTAGCAGACGCGCTGCCCGACGCATGGACCGTGGTACTCGTTTCCGGCGGCCAATCTTCGGTGTTCCGCAGCAGCCCGGTTGTAGTTCCGCTCGCCGTAAGCCTGACGCCCAACAGCGGCGCATTCCCGGCCGGAAACGTGGTGGACGCAGATTTGCAATGGATGGTGGATTTTCCGACGGCAGTGCAAGCGGGAATGGCGCTGAAGATTCCGTTGACGGCTGAACTGAGCGCGAAGGGGATTGACCAGATTTTCGTGTACGGATTGCGCGGCAGCGACTCGCAAGCGGGCCAAACTTTCGCAGCTTTGCTAAACGCGCATCATTACACGGACGGGCTTGCGCTGGTCCCACAGGGCTCACCGACCAACAACACGCCCGACGCCACGTCGGCCTACAGCCGCAAGGATCCCAATTACGAAATTAGTTTTGAGACCGAGCGTGAGGGGCCGTTAACGTCCAACCCTGCTTGCGACGGTGTGACGCTCGCAAGCCTGGTCGGAATCCCCTCGACCACTTTCGATCACGTGGCCGACGCCGACGGCACAGATTCACTGGACAGCACGGACATGCTGCGTTCGCTCTGGCCGGCGACGCTGGGATATTTCCTGAACCAGATGATGGCCAATGTTTTTTCCGCGGACGTGATCGAGCAAGCGCGCCAGTACGTGCTTGCGAACGCGTATCCGCGTGGACCGATCCCGGCGCTACGCGTCGGGCAAACTCCTTACGGCGTGCTGCCCGTCACGTCGTTGCGCAGTTACGCGGTGGATCCCAAGCTCGCCGGCCCGGTCGAGACGGGCCTGGTCAACTTTGTGCAGAAGCTCTGGCCCACGTGGCTGGCGAGTTCGGCGGGAGCGCCGCAGATGCAGAGGGGCGGCGATCCAGATCAAAATCTGCTGTCCGTGCTCGGTATGGATGCCAGCTCCATGAATTTTCAGGGCCGGCCGGTGATGGGCAGCCTATTTCTTTGGAATCTGCTCGGCTTCCTCGGCGCGCCGCAGGCTTTCCAAGCCACCTGGTTGCAGGACTTTCTGTCTCCCGGCCGCGCGCTGTTGAACAGCTATGGCTATACGCAATGGAATCCGCGAATTCTGACGCTAGGTTTTGGCCAGAACAGTTTTCCCGTCGGATTCTCCACGGTTCAAGACGGGCCGCTTTCGGAAACCGAAACGCTCAACGCGGATGCCACGTTGAGCGGAGGCGTCAAAGGAAAC
>Ga0070764_10000307_pt1 | contig 18563 bp, 17 predicted proteins | sample HubBroMetageWRM4_FD_67287 | JGI IMG/M metagenome (GOLD analysis project Ga0070764, IMG submission 67287) | Warmed soil microbial communities from the Hubbard Brook experimental Forest, New Hampshire - Hubbard Brook CCASE Soil Metagenome WRM 4 | ecosystem: Environmental > Terrestrial > Soil >... | reverse complement strand
GACCGGGAGATTTGATCTCGCGCCAAGTGCGAAGAAAGCCCCTGCCCTTGACCCAAAATAGCCGCAGGCCCAGGAGCACGATCAGCGCGTAGCTCACGATCTCGATGACGCGGACCGTGTCACCCATGATCTTCGCCGTGGCGCCGAGCAGCGCGGCGGCGACCCCGACGATGACGATGGCGGTGACGGCTTGCAGAATCGCGGAAGCAAACGACAACACAATGCCGCGCCGCCAGGTTTCCTCGTTGGCAACAAGGTAAGACGAGATCACCGCCTTGCCGTGCCCGGGACCGGCGGCGTGAAAAATGCCGTAAATAAACGAGATGCCCATCAGCGCCCACAGCGCCGAACCGTCAGTTTTAGCCGCATGAATGAGGCCCGACAGCGCGCGATAAAAGCGCGACTGTTCGGCGAGTATCCAGCCGGTGATGCCGGTAGGTGCTGGCTGACGCATACCGACGAACGGGTTGGTGTCGGCGATCGCGGATACGTGGGCACTCAGCGCGATCGCCAGAATGCAGGCCGCCAGCGCGAGCAACAGACGGTGGATGATAAGGCCGCGACTGGAGGGGTTCACGAGCACTTCACCCAAATCGTGCTGGTTGACGTCGTGACCATTCCGGCAATCGAACCGGGAGCCGGGGCAGCGTCGTCCGCCGACGTCTTGACCAGCGGCCGGCATTGCGCCGGCGCGCCGATCAAGTGGACGGGATCGAAGCGAGCGAAACTCAGATAGAAATACAATTGCGGATCGTAGATCAAAACTTCCAACGATTTCGCGGGCGCCGGGCTCTTTAAGGGCAGCATGAAGTTGAGCGTGATGGCGCCCCGCTTCGGATCGTAGTCGCTGAAATAATCCGCAGGCCCGGCGAAAACTTCGTTCTGCCGCTCGCCGTCTAGTCTGACGAATGTGAAATAGCCGAAGTCCCTCAGCCCATCCATGTATGTCTGCGTCAGCGGGCCAAGCTCCTCGCGCGAGAACGTACCTTGGGTCTTTTGCTCGATGCCGCGCGTGGCGAAGGTGGAAAACATTTCATCGAACGTCCACACTTGACGCACCCCGGTGATCGAACCCTCCGGATTGTATAGAAGCTCAGCAACAACGCTGATCCAGACATGTGGATGCGCGGCGACACGGCCCGGAGCCATGAGCGCGCCCGCCGCCAGAGCGGTGACGCCGATTGCCACGTGCACGAGGCGCTCTCTCCATTGTAGGCGAGCGCGCGGTGTTACAAGCATTTCACTGAACTCCGCTCACTTTCAGCTCAGCACGGTCAGGACGCCAGCGATAACCGTAACGATGGTGAGCGCGGCTGCGGTAAGAATCGCGCCGGGCGCCGGGTCGGTCCAAAAAATGACCGCCCACAACAGAATGGTAAGCGCGGCGCACGCGAATCCCAGCATCTTTATCGTCAATTCCATAGCGTTCCGCCGGTGAGTAAAATCGAATGACCGATCCGCAGGCGGCCGCGCTGACACGAGGCAATTGGGAAGATGCGTCACGCTTCGCGCATGCCGCTCTAACGCCAGCAATGTCGAAGATCAGCTGCCGCCGGAGCTTAGGCCACCGGCGGTGCGCGCGACTGGAACGCCAGCCGGCGCGGCGCGACGAGTAAAGCGGCGCCATAGTCGATATGAGCAATCGCGCTTGAAAGCAGCAGCGGCACCGGCAGAAGCGGCGGCAACGGAACAAACGAATTAGAGGCTAGAGTGAGGCTGGCGCAGATCGCGCAGTAGTCGTCTTTGTCGCCAGGTTGCTGCGCCGGCGGCGATTGCGCGGTGTGCGTCGGCCGGCCCGCTGCAGACGCGTTGGAAGAAATCCGGACACCGTCGAGGTGGACGTGCCCGAAGGAGACGGCAAGTTGGAAGGCGAGTGCAATGAGCGCCAGCCAGCTGCCGAATCTGCCGTCGTTGCAAAATCTACGCATGGATCCGCTGCATCACCGCCGCGTCGGCTCTTGTGCCGCGATCGAACGACTGTAACGACGGACCGCCAAGGAGTGCAAGGGCAGTACCGCATGCCAGCCTCAGCAGACCATCAGCGCTTGGTATTCGAAGCTGCGGCACATCGTCGTCGCCGTTGCCCGCGCCTTCAGCTCAGAAAAAAGCCGCGGACCGGCTTAAGCCGTGCCCGCGGCGGTCGATTTTTGACTCTTACTGCGACGGATCCTTGGGCGACCACAGCTTGATTGGCGAGGTCTTCTCGTAGGCCATGCCGTTCGGATAGCTGATGGCCTCCATTTGCAGACCCCACGGCGTGAGGAAATAGAAGATGCTCTGGCCGGCCGCCGGGCCCTGATCGACTGGCAGGTTGAAGAAGGTCTTCACGCCCTTGCTGTCGAGGTAGTCTTTTGCCGCCTTGATGTCGTCGACGTAGAAAGCAATGTGATAGCCGCCGATGTCGCTGTTCTTCGGCGTCATGTTCTTCTGGTCGGGCGAGGTGTACTGAAACAGCTCGATGTTGGAGCCGTAACCGCAGCGCAGTTGTACGATTTTATTGATCACCGCGCGCGGATTGACGTTGACCAGCTGCGACATGAAATCGCCCTTCTCGTCGGCAAACGGGCCGAACGCCATGGCCTCCTTGCAGCCGAGCACGCCGACGAAAAAGTCGGTCGCTTGTTTCATGTCGGGCACGGTGATGCCGGTATGATCGTGGCCGCGCAGGCCGGGCACACCGTCGGCGCGGGCTGCTGTAGCGGCTGCAATCAATGCTGCGGCGGCCGCCGCGAGGGCGAGATGACGACTGAAGCGATACACAGTTACCTCCTGTCTGTCGGGACTAATCTGCACATCGCGCCGAAGCTGCCCCGGTTGCCAGCGGCACGATTTTTCTTCAACCGGGAACGGCGGCCTCCGCCGCCGCACCCCGGGTGAGCCATCCCGGATCGACCGTCGGCAGCGGAATGGCGTCGATAAGCATGCGGGTGTAGTCGTCGGCGGGCGCGGTGAACACCCGTTCGCAGGGACCTTCCTCGACCACTCGGCCTTCGCGCATGACGACAACGCGTTGACAGATCGAGCGCACCACCGAAAGGTCGTGACTAATAAACGCCAGCGCGAGATGCATTTCGCTCGTCAGCTCTTTGAGCAGACGGAGCACTTGCGCTTGCGTGGACACATCGAGTCCAGACACAATCTCGTCGGCAAGCACGAAATCGGGCTTGAGCACCACCGCACGCGCAATACCGACGCGCTGACGCTGTCCGCCGGAAAGCTCGAACGAATAGCGCTCGACCGTATTACGCGACAGCCCGACGCGATCGAGCACGCCGTGCACCAGCGAAAGCGCCGCCTTGCGGCTGGTGGCGAAGCCGTGGAGCACGAGCGGCTCGGTCAGAATGCGGCCGATGGTGTGCCGCGGATTGAGCGACGACATCGGATCCTGGAAAATCATCTGCATACGGCGGCGCAGTGGCCGCCGTCCCTTTTCATCAATCGCGGTGATGTCGGCGCCATCGAAAGTCACCGTGCCCGCCGTGGGCTCGACCAGACCCAACAGCGCGCGGCCGAGGGTGGTCTTGCCGGAACCGGATTCGCCGACGATGCCGACGGTTTCGCCGCGGCCGACGCGAAGGCCGACGCCGTGCAGAACCGGGACTCGTTTGCGGGAGCCGAAAAGCTGCGCAGAACGGCGGCCATACGCCACCACGAGCCCGCGCGCGACCACGAGATCGTCAGCCATCGCGCGCCTCCCCGACCGAGCCGCCGGCATCGAAGGCCGCGATCTCGGCGCGTAAAGCGGCCACGACCTCCGGCGGTGTCGGCTCCAACCCGGTGTCAGGCCGATCGTAACGCGGGTTCGCCGCGAGCAAGGCCTGGGTATAGGGGTGTCGCGGGTTTTGCAGGATGTCGGCGGTGCGGCCCTGTTCCACCACTTTGCCCATATACAGCACGCTCACCCGATCGCAGATTTGTGCGACGACGCCGAGATCGTGCGAAACGAACAGCACGCTAGTGCCATGCCGTTCCTGCAGCGCGCGAATGAGACGCAGAATTTGCTTTTGCACGGTGACATCGAGCGCGGTGGTCGGCTCGTCGGCAATGACGAGCTTCGGCTCGAGCGCAAAGGCCGCGGCAATGAGCACCCGCTGGCGCATGCCGCCGGAAAGCTGGTGCGGATAACTCGACAGCACGCGTTCGGGATCGCGGATCTGCACCTCCGCCAGCAAGGTGCGGGCACGAAGCCTTGCTTCCCTCATCGACAATCCGCGCTTTAAACGCAAACCATCGGTCATCTGCGCATCGATCCGGCGCGATGGATTCAGCGCCGTTGAAGGGTCCTGCGGCACCAGCGTGATGTCACGGCCGAGGACGGCGCGCAGTTCGGTCGCCGGAAGCGCAAGAAGATCGCGGCCCTCGAACACGATGCGGCCGCTGGTGATTTTCACCTGCGCGGGAACGATACCGAGAATGGCTTTGGCGATGGTCGATTTCCCGGCGCCGCTCTCACCGACGAGCCCATGCACTTCCCCAGTATCGACGGTCAGCGACACCCGCCGCAAGATCGGCGCGCCAGCAGCGCGCAACGAAATCGCGCTGAGCGCTTCAATGACGAGCCGCGGCGCGATCATCGGCGCAACACCGGATCGAGGCTGCGCGCCAAGCCATCGCCGAGCTGGTTGAAGGCGACCACGGTCGCGAACAAGGCCGCAAGCGGCACGGCAAGCACCCACCAGGCCTCGTGCACAATCTGCCGTCCCTCGGCGATCATGCCGCCCCAAGTCGGCGTATCCGACGATACCGACAAGCCGACGAAGGAAAGGATCGCTTCGACCACGACTGCGATGCCCATTTCCAGCGTCAGGAGCGCAATGAGCACCGGAACGACGTTGGGCAGAACCTCACGAAACAACGTAGCCACGCGCGAGAAACCAATAGTGCGCGCGGCGACGACATAATCCATCTGCGCCTGGTTCATGGTCTCGGTGCGGACGACCCGGCAGAATCGCGTCCAGTCGATCACGACAATCGCGATGATGACCGAATGCAATCCGGTGCCGAGAATTGCGACCAGGAGTATCGACAGAAGAACCGGCGGAAAGGCCATCCAGATATCGACCGCGCGCGAAATCAAGGCGTCGACGAATGGGCCGAAAAAGCCGGCAAACAACCCGAGCAGGGAGCCAATCAGACAAGCAAGTCCTGCGGCGACGAAGGCGACCGTCAGGGACACCCGGGTGCCGAAAACGACGCGCGAAAGTACGTCGCGGCCAAGTCCGTCGGTGCCGAGCAAAAATCCGGGCTCGGCGTCCGGAAATCCGGCGGGCGGCAGCGTCGCATTGAGCAGGTTCTGCACCAGCGGATCCTGTGGCGCGATCAGCGGCGCGCCGATGGCAAGGATGATCAAAAAGCCGATGAAGCCACCGGCCCAAACCACCTTGGGGTCGCGCAACAACCGCGTGGCTACCGAAGGCGGCCGCGGGCCGGCATCCGCCGCTTGTACCGTTGATGGTGCCCAATGTTCCAAGCGGCCGATCCTGCTCAGCCGTAGCGCAGTCGCGGATTGAGGGCCGCCACAGCAACATCGACGCCGATATTGATCAGGATGAAGATCACCCCGAACAAGAGCACCAAGCCCTGGATCACCGGGAAATCGCGGTTGATCACCGCGTCGATGGCGAGATTGCCGATGCCGGGATAGGCGAAGATGCGCTCGACAATCACCGTCCCGCCGATCAGGAAGGTGAACTGCACGCCGGTTAGCGCGAGCGCCGGACCGATAGCGTTGCGCAACGCCTCCTGCAACACCAAGCGCAACTCGCGAAAGCCCTTGATCCGCGCCAGCAATACATAATCCTGCAGCATCGCTTCCTTCAGCGATTGTTTGAGGATGCGCACAATGACGGCGGCAAGTGGCAGCGCGAGCGCCAGCGCCGGCATGATCATGTGGCTCAAAATATTGCCGGCCACCGCAAACCGGCCGGTCAAGATGCTTTCGATCAAATAGAACCGCGTCGCGAAGCCTTCGGCCAACTCTGGATCGATGCGCCCGGTGAGCGGCAAAACCGGGAGTGCGACGGCGAACAAAAGGACCAGAGCGAGCGCCCAGATGAAATCGGGCACTGCGAGCAAGATCGAGTTGACACCGTCAATGATGGTTTCGCCGATGGTGCGTCGCATCAGCGTACCAGCAACGGCGACGGTACCGCCGATCGCGACGGCGATGACGAGCGCGGCGATTGCCAATTCAAGGGTTGCCGGCAAGCGCGACGCCAGCACCTCGGTGACATAACGATGCAACGTAATCGAAGTCCCGAAGTCTCCAGTGACGATGCCGCCAACCCAGATGCGGAACTGTTCCGGTATCGACGCGTCGAACCCGTAATGCGCCTTAAGCGCGGCGATATCGGCGGCGGTAGCGCCCGGTCCGATCATCATCGCTACCGGATCGCCGGGCACGACGCGCAGCAGAACGAATACAATCACCGCAACGCCCGCAAGCGTTATCAGCGCCATGGCCGCGCGTCTGAAGATGACGGCTAGCAGCATGCACGGTCCTTAAACCTGACGATGGGCCGCCGCGCCGCGTTCCCGGCGCGGCGGCGGACCGCATCGACCGGAATTACGCCTTCGAAACCAGCGTCGCCGGCTGCAAGGCGCCGGACGTGTTCGGCGTTACCTTGAGATCGGCCTTGTAGAGGATCGGCTGGTAGTATTGCAGCAGCGGCAGCACGTAGCCTTGCTCCGCAATATACCGATCGACCGCTTTCCAGCCGGCAATGCGCTTGGCCTCGTCCTTCTCACCCCAGAGCGGGCCGATCTTGGCGTCGAGATCATCCGAATGCCAGGCCGAGTGTGGCGACTTGGAGAACATGGCGTGACCGGTCGAGGTCGACGGATCGCCGATCGCATTGCCCCAGTTATAAAATGCCGCAGGCGCCAGCTTATGCGACATACGCAGCTCGAAATGCTTGGCGATTTCGTAGACTTCGATGTCGGCGTCGATACCGACGTTGCGCCACATGCCGACGACCGCCTGGATCATTTCGTAATCCTTCGGCTTGTAGCCGCGCGTCGTCTGGATGGTGAACTTGACCGGTTTGTCTTTGGAAAAGCCGCTCTTCGCGAGGAGCTCGGCCGCGAGCTTCGGATCGTGCGCGACCTTGATCGAAGGATCGTAGGCTGCGTATTCCGGCGCCTCGAGAGTGTCGATCCGCGCGCCATAGCCGCGCAGGAGCCGCTTGATAATCGCGTCCTTGTCGACGGCGTGACACATGGCGAGCCGCACGTTCTTATCGTCCATCACACCGCCATTGGTGATGAAGATCATGCCGATGTCGGAAATCGGCTTGCACTCACCCTTCAGGCCCGCCTTGACCCGCAGGCGGTCATATTCTTCGTAGGGAACTTCCAACGTGATGTCGGACGAGCCGCTTTCGATCTCGGCGACCCGACTGGTCGCATCCGGAACGAACTTGAATACCACAGTCTCGAATGCCGGCTTGCCGCCCCAGTATTTCGGATTGGCTTTGAGCCGCAGGTACGCATTGCCCTCGTAGGCATCAACCATGTACGGCCCGGTGCCGATCGGCTTTTTCTCGAAGCCATCCGGACCGACTTTTTCATAGTAATTCTTGGGCAAGACGTAGCCGGACAGAAAAGCCATCCACTTGAACAAGTCAGGCTCGAATTGAATGACGTCGGCCGTGATGCGCTGCCCGTCGATCTTGTAGTTGCCGATGCCCTGCCAAACGAACGCGACCATGTTCCCGTTCTTGGCGTCGGCTTCGTGCTGCAGGCTCCAGACCACGTCCTCGGGGGTGAACGGCGAGCCGTCGTGCCAGACGACATCCTTGCGCACGTCCATCCACACCTTGGACTTATCGTCGTTCCATCCCCAACCGGTGAGCAGGCCCGGCTCGAAGGCGAGGTTCGGCTTCTGGCCGATGTACTGATCGAAGATCGAACGATAGATCGCCTGAATGGTCGGATTGACCGACGACGGCCCCGCGTCCGGATTGAACGACGGAAGGTTCACGTTGTAGGCGATGTTAAGCGTATTGCCCGCAGCAGCAGCCGCGAAACGCTGTGGTGCAAGCACCGATGCCAGGATGCCGCCGCTCGTCGCGAGCGCCTGACGACGCGTGAGGTTGAACATTTAAACTCTCCCCGTTTGAACCGCCGCACGCGCCATGCCGCGCGCTCGGCACTCCCTGTGCACTTTAGCGGCCTGAACCGCCAGCAACTAATACTTTAAGTGTAAAGTAAAGGCCGGACAAGCTGAAGCCATGGGCTTTTTGCGCTATTTTAGGGCTGTTTGGAAGCTCAAGTGGCCGCGCCACCGGAATCTTCCTTAAGGCGCGATCGCAAACCTGCCCGCGCGCAAGCGACGATGCGCCGCCGTTGCAAGAGCTGCCGGAAACTCCCATAAATAATCAGAGTCGGTCGGCCGCGTTGGATCGATGGTCCGACCCGGAGGCTTTTTATGGCTGAACGCTCGTTTGCACGCGAAGTGCAAGATCTCAAGCTCGGCGAAGGCGACGAATTCCGCGGCGAAGGAATTCTCGCGATCACCAAGGCGTTGCTGCAATCGGGCGTGGCTTACGTCGGCGGCTACCAGGGCGCGCCGATCTCGCACCTAATGGATGTGCTTGCCGACGCCAAGGATGTGCTCGACGAGCTGGGCGTTCACTTCGAGAATTCGGCGTCGGAGGCAGCCGCCGCGGCAACGCTTGCCGCTTCGGTGCACTATCCGATCCGTGGCGCGGTAACCTTCAAGGCGCCGGTCGGCATCAATGTCGCTTCGGATGCGATCGCCAATCTCGCGTCCGGCGGCGTTACCGGCGGCGCACTAATTATAATTGGCGAGGATTACGGCGAAGGCTCCTCGATCATGCAGGAGCGCTCGCATCCCTTCGCCATGAAGTCTCAGGTGTGGTTGCTCGATCCGCGGCCGAACCTGCCGACGATCGTCAAGATGGTGGAAGAGGGCTTCGAACTGTCCGAAGCGTCGCACACGCCGGTCATGCTGGAGGTGCGCATCCGCGCTTGTCACGTCCACGGCCGCTTCACGACCAAAGCGAACAAGAAGCCGAGCTTCACGCTACGTCAGGCCCTGGAAAATCCCCGCCGTGACACCCAGCGCGTAGTGCTGCCGCCGGCGTCGTATCTTCACGAGCGCGAGAAAGTCGAGCAGCGCTGGCCGGCCGCGGTCAAATTCATCAAGGAGCGCAAGCTCAACGAATTCTTCGGTCCCGAAACCGGCGATGTCGGAATCGTCGTCCAGGGCGGCATGTACAATTCGGTGATGCGTTCGCTACAGCAGCTCGGACTCGCCGACGTCTACGGCGATACCGCCGTGCCGATCTATTGTCTCAATGTCACCTACCCGATGATTGACGACGAAGTAGCGGCGTTTGCCATCGGCAAGAAGGCCATCCTCATGGTCGAGGAAGGCCAGCCCGAATTCATCGAGCAGGCGCTCAATACCATCCTGCGGCGGCGCGACATTCAGACCAAGATCAACGGCAAGGATGTATTGCCGATGGCCGGCGAATACACGCCGCAGGTTGTCACCAAGGGCATCAAGGCGTTCCTCGAACTGCACGGCAAGAACTTGCTCGGCAATTCACCGCCGCCGCCGGACGCGTCGGCCGTTCTTGCCGACCCCAAAGTCATGGAAATGGTGAAGGCGCTGCCACCGCGACCACCGAGCTTCTGCATCGGGTGTCCCGAGCGGCCAATCTTCGCCGCCATGAAACTCGTGCAGCAAGAGCTTGGCGAACATCAGATCGCTGGCGACATTGGCTGCCATCTGTTTGCCAGCCTGCCGCCATTCAACGTTGGCGCCACCACGATGGGTTACGGCCTCGGCCCGGCCTCGTCGTCCGCCTTCAACGTCAAGGCTGACAAAAAGCCGATTTCCATCATCGGCGACGGCGGCTTCTGGCACAACGGCCTTTCCACCAGTGTCGCCAACGCCGTCTACAACAAACAAGACGGCGTCATCATGGTGGTCGACAACTTCTATTCAGCGGCGACCGGCGGCCAGGATATTCCGTCGTCGCGCGCGCTCAATCCAGAGCGCTCGACCAACAACGGCATCGTCGAAGCGGTCAAGGGCGTCGGCGTCAAATGGGTGCGCCATCTCGACCGCACCTATGACGTGGCGCGGATGCGCGATTTCCTGCGAGAGGCGCTGACCACGAAGGAAGGCGGCCCGAAAGTAATCGTCGCTTCGTCGGAATGCATGCTCAACAAGCAACGACGGGTGAAGCCGCTGTTTAACAAAGCCGTGCGCGACGGCGAGCGCAAAGTGCGCGAGCGCTTCGGCGTCGACGAGGACGTCTGCACTGGCGATCACGCCTGCATCCGCCTGTCGGGCTGTCCCTCGCTTTCGGTCAAGCACACGGACGATCCGCTCAAGGACGATCCGGTGGCGGCGATCGACCAAAACTGCGTCGGCTGCGGCAATTGCGGCGAAGTCTCGGAAGCGGCCGTGCTGTGTCCCTCGTTCTACCGGGCCGACATTATTCATAATCCGACGGCGTTCGATCGCTTCATGGCGGGACTGCGCCGCGCGGTGATCGGCTTTCTGCAGCGCCGCCGCGAAGCGCACCGCGTCGCGTTTGCGGATTGAGCATGAACGACCTCTCCGGCACGCCATCGACGACGCCGACGCGCTTCACCGCCGAGCGTCCGATCTGCGTTGCGGTCATGGCTATGGGCGGCCAGGGCGGCGGCGTGCTGGCCGACTGGATCGTCGAACTTGCGGAAGCCCAGGGGTGGCATGCGCAGTCGACGTCGGTGCCGGGCGTCGCCCAGCGCACCGGTTCGACGCTTTATTATGTCGAGATGTTGCCGCCGAAGGCCGGGCGCGCGCCGATCCTGTCGCTGATGCCGGCGCCCGGTGAAGTCGACATTGTCATTGCCGCCGAGCTCGCCGAAGCCGGACGCTCCATCCTGCGCGGTTTGGTGACGCCCGATCGCTCGACGCTCGTCGCTTCGACCCACCGGCTCTACTCCGTCGCCGAGAAGGAGAAGCCGGGCGACGCCACCGTCGAACCAAACCTGATTGTCGAAGCGGCCGGCGTGGCCGCAAAGCGCATTCTCGCTTTCGACATGGAGGCGCTTGCCAACAAGAACAACAGCCACATTTCGGCGTGCCTGTTCGGCGCGCTCGCCGCGTCCAACACGCTGCCATTTGACCGCTCGGCCTTCGAGGCGATTATCAAGGCTGGCGGCCGCGGCGTCGAACCGAGCCTAAAGGCTTTCGACGCGGCATACGATCAAGCCGCCGGCACCGCGCCCGTGGCGCTTCCCGCAGTCAAGCGTCCGGGCAAGCATTTCGCACCCTTGCCCGCGTCGGCCGGACGCGCCGACCTCGACGCGCTCCTGACCCGCATCCGCGGCTTTGCCGAACCGCTGCAGCCGATGCTGTTTGCCGGCGCCAAAAAGCTCGTCGACTTTCAGGATCCGGCTTATGCCGGCGAGTATCTCGACCGTGTCGCGAAAATCTACGAGCTTGACCGCGCGCAAGGCGGCGCCGGCAAGAATTTCGCGCTGAGCGCGGCGGCGGCAAAATACCTCGCCATCGCCATGGCCTATGACGACGTTATCCGCGTTGCCGATCTGAAAACCCGTGCCTCGCGGTACGACCGCGTGCTGCGGGAAAATTCTGTGGGCAGCGATCAGATCGTCTACACCACCGAGTACATGCATCCGCGGCTTGAGGAAGTCGCCGGCACGATGCCGGCGCCGCTCGGCCGTTTCGTGGAGGCCCACCCTGCCCTGTTCGGCTGGGCGTTCCGTAGCGGACGGCGTGTGCGCTCTGGGACCCTCCACTGGTTCCTGATGCTCTATGTGCTCGGCGCCTTAAAGCCGATTCGGCGAACGACATTGCGCCATCGGCGCGAAATCGCGCATCTGGAGAAGTGGCTCGCAGTCGCGACCGGGACTGTCGCGCAAAACTACGACGTCGCGGTCGAAGTTCTCAACGTGCGCCGCCTGGTCAAGGGCTATTCTGACACGCACGCCCGCGGTGAATCGAAATTCGAGCGCGTGCTGAGCGCCGTACCGGTGCTCGCCGCCCGCGACGACGGCGCCGACTGGATGCGGCGGCTACGCGACGCCGCTTTGATGGACGAAAGCGGCATTGCACTCGACGGCGCACTCAAAACAATCGCGACGCTTTAAGCACATACGCTGTCAATTTGCGGCGCGCGCGCCGAGGCTAAACTCAACGCTAATCTAGAGTGCAGCGCGGTGGACCAGCGTTCGGTCTGCCGTCGGCCGCGCGCGCAACAGCAGATAGAACGCAACGACATGCGTGATCATCAGCGCAGGCACGTAAATGATCGGAATTGCATAGGCGGCGCCCAACTCACCCGCCAACGTCGGCAGGCCGAGTTCGTTGCCGTGGTAATAGGCGATGAGGAGATCGACCGCACCCACGGCGTTGAAGACGACAACAAGCAGCCAGAATAACGGGCGTATTCTCACCGTTAGCAACGCCAGCATGGCGAGGATTCCGGTGGCAAAATCGCCGTAGGCAGCGTAGCTGGCGAAGCCGGCCGGTAAGTTGGCGCCGACCACGCCGGGAATGATGAATGCGAGTCCGAAAAAGCGAAAGCTGTGCAGCGTCGCGATGACGCGGTGCGCTTCGATGTGGTCCATCGATCTGAGCCACGGCCACCCATAGGCGGCGAGGATGAGGAGCCAAGGGACATAACCGAGAACGAGCTGTGTTTGGAAGATCATGGCCGGCGACATTTTTGGTCTCCATTCGATCTTGTGTTTACGTCGCGAAGCTAGTAGTACCTGTATATGCAGATATCGGACTTCGGTCAAGTTGGAGCCCCGCGAACGGAGTGGTCCCAAGCACCAAGAAGGCCGTGACTCTTAAGGGATCGCAGCATGAGAAAATCAAAGACGGACAACGACCTTCAAGACGTCATGGGCTGTACCTGCCTTCGCATCCGGCGAACCACCCGCCTGATGACGCAGATCTACGAACACGCCCTCGAGGGCATCGGATTGACCATCAATCAATTCGGGCTGTTGGCAAACCTTTATGGCGTCGATCACTTTCGTTCGACTGGATTGTCGATGGGCGCACTTTCCGAACGCTTGGGAACAGATCCGACAACGCTCAACCGCACGCTTAAGCCGCTCGCGGCAAAGCGTTTGGTCAAGAACACCCCCTCTCCCGAGGATGCCCGTGTCCGGATCGTTTGCATTACCGAGGACGGAAAGCGCGAATTTCTCGAGGCAATCCCGTCGTGGCGGCTCGCGCAAGCGCGAGTCGAAAGCGCCCTTGGAACAAAAACAAAATCCGCACTGAACGACCTGCTCGATCTGTGCAGCGACGCGCTGTCGCGTAGCGAGTGAGCCACGGCCTCATTACCGGCATACCGGATGCGAGGCCGTGAGATGCTTCCACCACCGCTATAAATCAAAACCCTGCATCGGCAGATCGAAATAGGCCTGCGCGATGCGGCTGGCGACGAAGTCGGGCTGGTGCACCGGATTATTGCGGAAGGTGGCGAAGTCGCGGAAGAAACGCTGCATCGGCTCGCCGTCCCTGATGCTTGCCGTGCTCGACGCGCGGAACAGATCGTAACCGGCTTCCCAAGCGAGCCGCGATGCCTGATGCTGCATGCCCATGACCAGCATGGTTTCGCGCGGACCGAATTGGCCGGTGCCATCCATCCGCGCCTTGGCGAATTCGACATAGAGTTCGGCGGTGCGCAATAAAACCGCCTCGGCCGCATTCGTCGTCGTCAGCGCCAGACCGAAAATGCGCTGCCAATCATAATGCTGGTATTTCATGATCGGTTGCGCGGACAGGAGCGGCTTGGTGGTGCGAATGTGCTTTTCAAATTCCTCGAGGGCCGCCCAGGCGGCACCGACCTGCGAACAGGCAAGCTCGCCCGCGCCGAACGCCATGAAGATGCCGTTGTAGAGTGGATTACCGTGCAGTTTCGCGCCCGGCGTCAGGCCGGTGCCGTCGTCGCCGATAATGGTCTCGTCGACGAAATCCTCCGGAATGAATGCATCGCGGATGACGACGCTGTTCGAGCCAGAGCCTTTTAGTCCGAACATGTCGTGCCAGTCGTCGAGCATCTCGAATTGCTCGCGCGGCACCACGACCGTGACCATGGGGCGCGTCGGTCCGCCGGGATGCGAGCCTTTCAGCGGCGCCATGCCCATGAAGTGCGTCGCATAGGGCACCCCCGAAGCGTAGCGCCACTTGCCTTTGACCCGGTAACCGCCGGGCACGGCGACGCATTCGGCATCGGGTGACGGTCCGCTCGGCGAATAGGGCGCGATGAAATGGCCGTCGGCGCCAAAGATTTTTGCTTGCGTCGCTTCGCCGAAATTGGTGGCGATTTGTAGCGCGTGGCCGCAGGCGAGCGTCAGGCCCCAGCCGATGCCGGGATCGCCGCTGGCGATTTGTACCATCGCCTTGAAGAAAGTGCGCATGTCGAATTCGTAGCCGCCGAACATCCGCGGTTGCAGGCAGCGATAAAAGCCCGCTTTAGTGAATTCGCGATGCAGCGCTTCCGAGTAATAGCCGCGCTGCTCGGCCGTTGCTGCCTCCTCCCGCACCTTCGGCCGCAGCGCTTTCGCGCGCGCGATCATGTCTTCAGGTTTCAGATTAGGTTCTGGCATCGGCACGCGCGTCGTCACGCCTGCATCCATGATATTTCCTTCCCTCAACCGAGATTTCCCCGGCAAACTTGAACTTAATGTAAAGGATGAGCGATTTTACCGCGTCCGGGAAGGGCCACCCTTGGCGCGCACTTGTCGCCTGCGGCAATGGCGCGTTGTAAGAAGGCGCGCGAGGCAACGTCTTAGATTGAGCGCCAGCTTGCCGCTGACTCAGAGAGAGGGACTTACACGCGATGCCCAGCCAACAGGAACCACCGGTTTCGCCGTCGCCTGCGCACCCGCCCGCGGAAAACGGCCGCTTTGACATCGCGGCAATCGCGGCGTCTTTGCCGGTGACTTCGGAGACGTTACTGGCGGACCATTATCTGACCGATCGGCCGGAAGCGAGCGCGCGAGTGTTTCGGGTTTATCGCCCTGTCCCGCCGCACTATCACGCCACTTGCCACGAATATTTGTATGTCTTCTCGGGCCGTGGCACGTTTTGGATGAGCGACGAGACGACGGAAGCAGAGTTTGCGCCTGGCCAGCTCCTGTTCTTCTCACGGGAAACGGTCCACGCCATTCCCAAATTGTTCGAGCATCCGGTGGTCTTCCTCTCGGTCGATACCCCGCGCCGCGACCCGCTGGATGTTATTTTCGTCAATCCGCAAGACGGCACACCGCAGACTTTCATGGCCCGCAACGCCGCGAAGGAACCGGGAAGCTAAGGGACTGAGTTCAACCAATACCGAACGTGGTCGACAGATTAGATCGCCGCCTGCGTGCCGACATAGGCGGCGATGACCGCGGGATTGTTCAACACCTCGGCGGCGGAGCCAACACCAAGCGTGCGCCCGTAATCGAGCACGTGGATGCGGTCGGCGAGATCGGCGACCATTTGCAGATCGTGCTCGATCCAGATCATCGCCAAGTTAAGTTCGCCCTTGATGCGCAAGATGAGCTGCGCCAGGTCTTCGCGCTCGGCGCGGTTTAATCCGGCCGAAGGTTCATCAAGCAGGAGAAGCTTCGGTTCGAGCGCCAGCGCGCGGGCAAAGCCGACAAGTTTCTGAATGCCGAAGGGCAGCGACGCCACCGCCGCGTGACGATGGCGAGCCAAACCGAAGAAGGACAGCACCTGCTCGACCGCTTCGCGATGGCGCAGTTCCTCGTCGCGGACGGAAGGCAAAAAAAACATCTCGCTGAGCACATTGGTCGAAATGCGTGAATGCCGGCCGGTCAGCAAGTTTTCGACCACCGTCATGTGCGGAAACACCTCGCCGTGCTGGAACGTGCGGGCGACGCCGAGGCGGGCGATGTCGTAGGGCGCGCGGCCGTTGATGTCTTCCCCGCGTAATCGGATGGCGCCCTCGCCGCGATAAATGCCGCTGATGCAGTTGAGAACGCTGGTCTTGCCGGCACCGTTCGGGCCGATCAGCGCGAGCAGTTCGCCAGCTTCCACGGTGAGCGACACGCCGGTGAGGACGGCAAGCCCGCCGAAGCGCAGCGATAAATGCTCGACCGCAAGTTCACTCACGCGGCCGCTCCGTCAGCGTGGGATCCTGACGCACGGCGCGATAGGAGCGCCGTTCCGCGCCACCGCTCTGGCCGAGATAGGCTTCCTGGACTTCGCGCCGGCCGCGCAACTCCGCGGCCGCGCCTTCGAGCACGACACGCCCGCTCTCCAGGATGTAACCGTAATCGGCGACCGCGAGCGCGACACTGGCGTTCTGCTCCACCAAAAGAACGGTGATGCCGAGTTCTTGACGCAGCGCCGAGAGGCGCCGGATCAGGTCCTCGACCACGACCGGCGCGAGGCCGAGCGAAAGTTCATCGACCAGCAGCAATTGCGGATTGCACAACACCGCACTCCCGATCGCCAGCATCTGCCGCTCGCCGCCGGAGAGCAGCCCGGCGAGCCGCGAACGCAAGCTTGTCAACGCCGGAAAGAACTGGAACACCACTTCTTCGAGCCGCCGGCGTTCCGCGGCATTGGCGCGGGCCGACGACGACGCGGTCAAATTTTCGGCGACGGTCAGATTAGGAAATACCTTATCGCGTTCTGGAACGAGCACAATGCCGCGCGCGGCGTTAGCGTGCGGCGGCTGGTTCTCGATCCGCTCGCCGGCAAAGCGGATAGAGCCGCCGACAACCGCAGCATTATCGAGACCGATAAAACCGGAAACGGCGCGCAGCGTCGTCGTCTTGCCGGCGCCGTTATTGCCGAGCATGGCGACAATGGCCTGTGGCGGAACGGTTAGTGACACGCCATGCAGCGCTAGCGCGTTGCGGTGATACGCGACCTTGAGCCCCTCGATGACAAGAAGCGGCGTGGTCATTGCGGTGCCGTCGTGGATTTGGCGCCGGCCTGGCGCAGCGGGAATGAACTTTTCAACCGGTGCCACAAGCCAAGCAGGCCTTCGGGCTCGAGCAGCAAAAACAAAATCATCACCACACCGAAGGCGGCGTAATCGAGCGCGAATACCATATTGCCGAAGCGCGCCGGCAAATAGGCAGCGACGGCTTCGATGGCGTACGGGAAAAGAACCACGAAGGCCGCGCCGAGAATGGCGCCAGGGAGCGAGCCCATGCCGCCGATAATGATCATAGCGACATATTGCACCGTCAGATAAAGCGAAAACGCATCGATGGAAACGAAATTGCGGAAATAGGCGAACAGCGCGCCGGCGGTCGCTGTCATGGACGCGCTGATGACAAAGGCCAAGAGCTTAAAGCGCGTCACGTTGATGCCGAGCGCGGAGGCAACAACGTCGCGCTCGCGCAACGCCCGCCACGCTCGTCCGGTGCGCGTACGCTGGAAATTGAAGCTGATGAGAAGCGCGAGCGCGGCGAAAGCGAGCAATACGAAATACCAGGCCCGGCCGGAGCTGACGGTGAAGCCGCCAATCGACGGCGAGTCCACCATGATTCCGGTCGACAGCGTCTGCCGCGCCTCGTACTCGCCGCCGAGATAGACCACGACGAAATGCAGTCCGAGCGTGCTGATGGCGAGATAAAGTCCGCGCAGGCGAAGTGACGGTAGGCCAAAGATCAAGCCGAGAGCGGCGCCGACCACAGCCGCGGCCGGAAGAGTGACCCAAAATGGCGCGGCGATCTCGCGGAACAGCACGCCGACAGTAAAGGCACCCGCAGCGAGCAGTCCGGCGGTGCCGAGCGAGATCAGGCCGGCAAAGCCGGTGAGCAACATCAGCGCCAGCGAGCTGATCGAAGCAAGCAATACCTGGTTCAACAGGTCAAGTTGAAACGGCGTCGCTAGGAACGGCAGCACCAGCGATACCGCGAGCGCGAGTGCGAGGCGGACGCGGCGCGCCGGCGTGCCGAACAAAGAAAGTTCTTTGGCGAGCGTGCTTCGATCGCTCATCTCACACCCGATCGAGCTGTTCGCGGCTGCCAAACAGGCCCCAAGGCCGGATAGCGAGAATGATGAGTAGCACAATAAACGGCACTACGTCGGACAACAGCGGATCGACATATTGAATGGCGGCGATCTCGGCAGCCGCCACGATCAATGCGCCAAGCGCCGCGCCGGGCAAGCTGTCGAGCCCGCCGACCAGCGCCGCTGGAAAGGCCTTCAAGCCGATGGTCGCCATGTTCGAGTCCACACCGGCGTCGAGTGAGAGCAGCATCCCGGCGAGCGCAGCGGTGAAGGTCGAGAGGCCCCAGGCCAAGGCGTAGATACCGTGAAGGCGGATACCACGTTGTTCGGCGAGCAACGGATTTTGCCCGGCGGCGCGCATACGCACGCCCCATCGCGTGAAGCGTAAAAAAATGAGCAGCCCGAGGTAAACGACGACGGTCAGGCAGACGAGCGCGGCGCTAGCAGAGGAAATCTGCACGCCGCGCGCCAAATGCACCGGCGGATTGCGCCAGCCGAACGACGCGCCGGGATAGAATTGCTGCGTCGTCCAGATCAGGATGGTGAGCCCGCGCAACAGAATGCCGAGCGCGAT
>Ga0070764_10000304_pt1 | contig 18630 bp, 13 predicted proteins | sample HubBroMetageWRM4_FD_67287 | JGI IMG/M metagenome (GOLD analysis project Ga0070764, IMG submission 67287) | Warmed soil microbial communities from the Hubbard Brook experimental Forest, New Hampshire - Hubbard Brook CCASE Soil Metagenome WRM 4 | ecosystem: Environmental > Terrestrial > Soil >... | reverse complement strand
CACCGACCCTTACGTGACCGTCGACCCGGACCTGCTGCCGCTTGATGAGGTGCTGGCCCGGTCGGACCTGCTCGTGGTGGGAGCACCGCACCCGGAGTACCGGGGGTTGCGGACAGAAAAGCCGGTGGCCGACATCTGGGACGTGCTGGGAGACGGTGTCCGGGTATGACCGAGAGGCCTCGCGTCTCGGTGGTGGTTCCCGCTTACAACGAGGGCGAGCACGTGCTCAGCGTGCTTGACCGGCTGTTTGAGTCGGTGCACCTGCCGTGCGAGGTACTTATCGTGGTGGACTCGGCCGACGACACGACCGTGCCTGTGGCCGAGGAGTACGCGAACAAGGAACCCAGGCTGAGGTGCGTGGTCAACACCTACGGCCGCGGGCCCGCCAACGCGATCAGGTTCGGCATCGATGCCGCGGCCGCCCCGGTGGCCGTGGTGACGATGGCGGACGGGTGTGACGACGCCAGGCAGATCGACGAGCTCGTCAAGCTGGTCGAACGCGGGGTGGCGGTGGCGGCAGCGTCCCGCTTCATGCCCGGCGGGCAGCAGGTCGGCGGTCCGGTCGTCAAGGGCACGCTGTCCCGGCTGGCGGGCCGGTCGCTGAGAATCCTGGCCCACGTCGGCACCAGGGACGCGACGAACTCCTTCAAGGCCTATTCGATCGAATTCGTCAGGCGGGTCGGCATCGACTCCAGGGACGGGTTCGAGATCGGCATCGAGCTGACCGCCAAGGCCAAGCGGCTGCGCCTGCCGGTGGCGGAGATACCGACTATCTGGCTGGACCGTCAGGCGGGGGTGTCGAACTTCAAGGTGGCCGAGTGGGTGCCCAGTTACGTCCGCTGGTATCTGTTCGCGTTCGGACCCCGGCTGACCGCCGAACAGATTCGCGACCGTGTTGCCGTCCGTCAGCCGGGCCGACAGGAGAAAGGCTAGGAGGCCTGATGCAGCGGGTTCTGGTCAGCGGGTCCGCGGGCTTCATCGGCGGGTACGTGGTAGAGGAACTGCTGAAGCGCGGCTACACGGTGGTCGGCCTCGATAACTTCACCAAGTACGGGAAGATCAGGAAGTCTTACGACGAGAACCCGCGGTACCGGCTCGTCGAGGGCGATGCCAGGGACGTAGGCCTGATGACGGAGCTGCTGGCCGGCTGCGACCATTTCATCGCGGGCGCCGCGATGATCGGCGGCATCTCCTACTTCCACACCTACGCCTACGACCTGCTGGCCACGAACGAGCGGATCATCGCAGCGTCTTGCGACGCGGCGATCGCCGCCCATCGTGACGGCCGGCTGCGCAAGGTCACTTACCTGTCGTCTTCGATGGTCTTCGAGAGCGCCGACGAGTGGCCTTCCTACGAGGGACAGCAGCGGGAGATCCCGCCGCCTTCGTCGTCCTACGGATTCCAGAAGCTGGCCGTGGAGTACTTTGCCCGGGCGGCCTGGGAGCAGTACAAGCTCCCCTACACGCTGGTGCGGCCGTTCAACTGCGTGGGCATCGGCGAGAGCCGGGCCCTGGGTGACCGGGAGATCCTGTCCGGGAACGTCGAGCTCGCGATGAGCCACGTGGTCCCCGACCTGGTGCAGAAGGTGCTCAAGGGCCAGAATCCGCTGCACATCCTCGGCTCAGGGGATCAGGTAAGGCACTACACCTACGGCGGCGACCTGGCCGTCGGCGTGGTCACCGCGATGGAACACCAGGACGCCCTGAACGAGGACTTCAACCTGTCCACGGCGGAGAGCACCACCGTTCGCGAGCTGGCCGGGCTGATCTGGCGCAAGGTCAAGGGCGACGGTGTACCGCTCCGGCTGGCGCACGACGCGCCGTTCGAATACGACGTCCAGCGCCGGGTCCCGGACACCGAGAAGGCGAAGAAGATCCTTGGCTTCGAGGCCACCACCACGCTGGAGGAGATGCTCGACGAGGTGATCCCCTGGATCGACGCGGCCGTCCAGGCGGGAACCATCTGAGCGGAAGGGGCACGCGCGGATGAGGGTGGCTAGTTCCCCGGCGGCCACCGGCACGGGCGCGGTGGTCGCCGCGGCCTCCGGCCGCCGGCCCTGGTGGGTCTGGGTGGTCCCGTCCGTCCTGCTGTTCGTCCTGCTGTGCGCCCGCAACTGGTTCCTGTTCACCGCCCGCCTGTACGAGCAGGGCGACTCGGCCGCCAATTCGATACTGATCGCGCAGGCCAAGCACTTCACCCTGCTGGTGGGCAACTACTCGCGCGAAGGCTTCAACCATCCCGGCCCCGCCTACATGTACGTGCAGGCCGTCGGTGAGTACCTGTTCCAGAACTGGCTGCACGCGGTGCCTACCGCCTGGAACGCGCACGTGCTCGCGGTGTTCGCCCTGAACGGCGCGTTCGCCGCGCTGGCCGTCGGCGTCGTCTACGGCTGGACAGGCTCGCTGAAGGGCGCCGCGGCCTGCTTCGCCGTCATCGTCGCCTTCGCGGTCGCCCATCCGCCGATCGTCGACTCCGCCTGGATGCCCTACGTATACGTGCCGACGTACGTGGTCTTCCTCATCGCGGCAGGCTCCGTGGCGGCCGGGCGCCTGGCGGACGCGTGGATCCTGGCCCTCTCCGGCTGGTTCCTCATCCACGGGCAGGCGTGCTTCCTGCTGTTCGTGCCGGTGGGAACGCTGGCCGTGCTCGCCGCGCTCGGCTGGCCGCGCCGGCGCAGGCTGCGCGCGTCGGCCCGGTCCTTCTTCGCCACCCGCCGCGACGTCTGGGTCCCCGTCGCGGTGATCAGCGCGGTGTTCCTCCTCCCGATCGTGGTGAACCTGGTCCTGCACTGGCCGGGTGACTTCGGCAAGTACATCTCCTACGGCAACTCCGCGCAGGCAGGCAAAAACAGCTTCGGCCGGGTGATCGGCTACGCGCTGTGGTACTGGTGGCCGTACCGTGTCGCGTGGCTGGCCCCGGTGCTGCTGCTTGTCCTCGCGCTCGCTGTTATCCTGCGGCTGACCAGCGGATCGCTGCGCAGGTTCCTGCTCGCCCTGCTCGCCGTCAACGTGGTCTCGACGCTGACCTTCCTGCTGTACGCCACGGTCGGCATCGACATCCTGGCGCGGTACATCGGCTACTTCTACTGGTCCGCGCCGCTGGTCATGGTGCTGATCATCGTGGTGGCCGTGGTGGAGGCGCTCCGCCTCCGGCTCGGTACCCGGCGCCCCGGCCGCACCCGTTCCGAGAGCGGCCCCTCGGGCGCCGAGCGGCGTTCCCTCGATCTTGGTACCGGTGTGGCCCTGCTGGCCGCGGTGGCCGCGTTCACGACGCTGGCCGTGATACCGGGGACGCGGACGAGCACCGCCGACATCGATGGATCCCTGCCGAGTGTGGTGGCCACCCTGGCCGCGCGCGCGCCGGGCCGGACGATCGTGCTGGGCCTGGACCACGTGGCCTGGCCCGAGGCCGTGGGCTTTCTGGTCCAGGCCGAACGTACCGGGGTCCGGGCCTGCATCGCCGACCCGTGGTACAGCTTCATCGTGACCAGCCAGTTCATCTGTACCCCCGGGCAGGCCGCGGCGGGCCAGCCGTACTGGTTCTACGCGCCGCCCGTGCCTGCCGGCACGCGGGTCCTCGCGCGCCTGAACGGCGTCGCCGTCGTCGCCGCGCCGTCATGAGCCAGACGTGAGCGCGGGCGCATCCGCGCCGGGCTCCCGCCGCGCGGATCGCGCCGTCCATCGCGAGGCCGCCGAGCCTGCCGCCACACCTGCCCCCAGCACCCCACCGGCGCCCGGCACCCCACCGGCGCCCGGCACCCCACCGGCGCCCGGCACCCCACCGGCGCCCGGCACTTCACCGGCACCCGGCACTTCACCGGCACCCGGGACCCCACCAGTCCCCAGCACCTCACCGGAGAGCGGGACCCCATCGGCACCCGGGTCCGCACCGTGGCCCGGGATCGGCCGGGCCGGTCTGGTTGCGCTGCTCGCCCTGGCCGTTGCGGTCTTTTTCTTCTGCTACTGGCGTCAGTCCCGGTCGGTTCCCGTGTCGTCTGACGGCGCCTCGAACGTGCTGCAGGCGTGGGACATGCTGCACGGGAACCCGCTGCTGCGTAACTGGTGGGTCTCTGACGTGTCCTTCTATACCACCGAGCTGCCGCAGTACATGCTGATCGAGGCCGTGCTCGGGCTGGGCGCCTGGGTGGTCAACGTGGCCGCGGCCATGACCTACACGGTGCTCGTGCTGCTCGCGGCCCTGCTCGCCAGGGGCAGTGCCAGAGGGGCCGGAGGACTGGCCCGCGCGCTGCTCGCCGGGGGCATCATGCTGGCCCCGCAGCTCGGCGCCACCCCGATCCTGCTGTTCGCGCCGGATCACATCGGGACCGCGGTGCCGCTGCTTGCCATCTGGCTGCTTATCGACCGTGCCCGTCCCCCCGGTCACCCCGGTTCCCCCGGACTGCGCGGGCTCGTGGTGGCGGCGGTGGCGCTCGCGTTCGCCTGGACGATGGTGGCCGATTCGGTCGTTCTGCTCACGGGCATCGTGCCGCTGGTGCTGGTGTGCGCCGTGCGCGCCTTGCCAGGGCAGGTGAGGAACGGCCCGAGATGGTACGAGGCGTCGCTGGCCGGGGCGGCCGCGGTGGGCGGCGTGGCCGGCACGTTCGCGCCGCGGGTCATCGCCGCGCTAGGCGGGTACCGGGAACGGCACGTCGGGACGGCGACCGACCTCGGCCAGCTGCCGCACGGAGCCTGGATCACCTTCCAGGGCCTGCTCGAGCTCTTCGGGGCGAACGTCTTCGCCGCGGGTTCCCCGGCCGGATTCATCCTCGCCCTGTGTCACCTCGCCGGGGTGGTCGCGGTGGCATGCGGCCTGGGTATCGCCGTGGCGCGGTTCTTCCGCTCCGCCGACCTGCTGGTGCCGGTCTTCGCCGTGGCCATCGCGGTGAACGCGGGCGCGTACCTGATCAGCCCGCACGCGCGCACGCTGCTGGGGTCCCGCGAGATGGCCGCGGTGCTGCCGCTCGGCGCGGTGCTTGCCGGACGGACTCTCGGCGAGCGGGTGCTCGCGGCGGCGAGGGCCAGACGGTGGGTGCGGCCCGCGCTCGCGGTCATCTGCGCCGGTTACCTTGCCAGCCTCGGCTACGGCGCGGTGCAGCCGCCCGCGCTTCCCGCCAACCAGCCGCTGGCGGCCTGGCTGGTGGCGCACCGGCTCGGCGACGGCCTGGCCGGCTACTGGCAGGCCAACAGCACCACGCTGGATAGCGGGCGCCGAGTCATCGTCAGCGCGGTGACGCTGGATGACCACGGCGGGCTGGTGCCCTACCAGTGGGAGACCGACGACGCGAACTACGATCCCGCGCGGCACTACGCCGACTTCGTCGTGGCCGGCGGGCCGGCCGCGCTGCCCGGCATGCAGGCCGCGGCGACACGCACCTTCGGCAGGCCGCTGCGGGCCTATCGCGCCGACGGCTACACGATCCTGGTGTGGGACACCAACCTGCTGGCCAAGCTCGGCTGAGCGGTCACATGTACAGGATGCGGCGCCTGGCGACCACGAGCAGCGCCGGGATGACGCAGGCCACGACCAGGCCCAGATAGCGCCGCGATAGGTAGCGCTGCGGCGTGGCGAGCAGCAGGACGAGCGCCATCAGGTAGGGCTCGATGAGCGGGCGCCCCTCACCGAAGGTGCTGTTCCAGATCTGGCCGGACAGCAGGCCGAGCTGGAGCACGAAGAAGACGAAGGCCAGCCGCTCGTGCGCCGGCGCGGTCGTGACGAACAGCACGGCCAGCCCGGCGAAGATGATGATCGCCAGGGTGGCGTACTCCAGCAGGGCGATGTCGTAGGGGCTCAGGTGGCTGGTGTTGATGTTCGCGGTCTCGACCTTCAGCGCGTGCAGCATGGCCTTGAACGGCACGGTGAGGTTCCTGCTGCTGCTCGCCAGCAGCGGGAACTCGCCCTTGACCACGAAGTGCACGGCGACCTCCAGCGCGCCGTACACGGCCGCGGGGACCACCCAGGTCAGGTCGGCCAGGCCGGGATTGGCCCGGCGGCGCAGGATCGCGATTATCCGGATGACGGCGATGGCCGCGGGGGCGAACAGGATGGTTTCCCTGGTGATGGCGCCGACGGCGAAGAGCACGGCGGTCAGCGCATACATCAGGCGCGGGGAACGAGCCGAGGACTCGGCGCGGCGGTAGGCGAGCAGGCCGCCCAGCATGCAGGCCTCGGCCAGCGGCTCGGCGGTGTCCCTGCCCACGCTGATGACCAGCCCGAAGTAGGCGGCAAAGGCCAGGCCCCACAGGGCATGGCGGCCGGAATCGCGGGCGAACATGCCGCCGAGGAAGGCCATCACGGCCACCGCCACCAGGTTGACGACCACCAGGGCGATCGGCACGAGCTGGTGCTGGCCCGCGGACACCAGCCAGGCGAGCACCGGGTACCCGATGCGGGTGTACCGGTAGGACTGGTCCATGGTGATGCCGAACGCGGTCTTGTTCCAGTTAGCGGGGTCCAGCGCAAGCCGGTAGTAGAACTGCCCGTCGTAGCCGTCGGAGGGGACAAGAAGCAGGCCGCGGGGCAGCTGGGCGCGGTTGGTGTAGACGCGCCCGGCCATGATGAACAGGCTGAGGTGTCCCTTGGCCCAGACCTGCCAGCGCGCCAGGGCGAAACCGAGCCAGCCCAGGAAGGCGATGACACCCGGTACCAAGGGCCGGTTCATCCTCGACCACAGCGACGGTCTGGTCGGCCCGAGCGACTTATCCTCTTGCGAAGTCGAAGTGAGCTGCAACCGGGGGCCTCCACCAGGGCGGTCTCAGCATGAAGGGGCGAATTGTTGGCCAGGCGGGCGCAGCTTACCAGAGCGACGCCATACGCTGTGTCAGGCCGCGACTAATGCGCCCGGCCGCACACGGCAAACGACGAGCTCGAAAGGACATGGTGGCTGCCGTGCCGAGAAGCGGGACACCGGAGACGTCCCCCACCGCTCCGCCGTCGCCCACCCCATTCGCACCCGCGAAGGCCCCGCCGGCCCGCAAACTGTCGCCGCGCAGGCGCCTGCTGGTCTCCGCCGCGGTCGTGCTCGCGGTCGCGCTCCTGTTCATCGCGTACCTGCACGTGTCCCGCACCTATCCAGAGAACTCCGACGAGTCCAACGACCTGCTGATGGGATGGGACCTGCTGCACGGCAACCTGCTGCTGCACGGCTGGTACCTGTCCGACGTCTCGTTCATCACCACGGAGCTGCTGCAGTACGCACTGCTCGTCGGCCTGCTCGGGCTGCATACCGACACCGCTCACGTCGCCGCGGCGATGACCTACACGCTGGTCGTGGTCTTCGCCGTGCTGCTGGCCAGGGGCAGTGCCGCTCGGGTGCCCCGGCGTCAGGCCTGGCCGCGGATGCTGCTGACGGCCGGCCTGATGTTCGCCCCCCAGCTGGGCGTCGGCGTCTTCATCCTGCTGCTGTCCCTCGGCCATGTCGGCACCTCCGTGCCGCTCCTGCTGATCTGGCTGGTGCTCGACCGCGGCGAAAGGTTCAGGCCACGCTGGCTGGTACCGGTCCTCGTCGGGCTGCTGATGGCCTGGGCGGTGATCGCCGACCCGCTGGTGCTTATCGCGGGGATCATCCCGCTGGTGGCGGTGTGCGCGGTCCGGGTCATCCGCGAGGCGGCGCGCGCCGGGCGGCAAGCGGACCGGGCGGGCGGGACGAGCAGGGAGGTAGGGGCGGACCGACCGTCCGGCTGGCTAGACAGCCTGCGGGAGCAGTGGTACGAGGTGGCCCTTGCCGCCGCCGCCATTCTGGCCGAGGGCCTGGCCTCGCTGGTCAACTGGCTGATCCGGGCCGGCGGCGGGTTCCTCCTGCACCCGGTCGGCTATCAGCTGGCACCGGCCCACACCTGGCCCAAGCACGCCTTCGTGACCGGGAAGGGGCTGCTCGCGCTGTTCGGCGCCCTGCCGGAAGGCGCAAGCTTGCCGGCGCCTGCCACCGCCTTCGCCCTGGTCCACCTGGTCGGGGTGGCGCTCGTCGCGTGGTCCATGTGGCGGGTAGCGCGGCACTTCCTTAGCTGGCCCGACATGATCAGCCAGATCCTGCTCGTCGCCATTGTCGTCAACGTGGTGCTCTACGTGCCGAGCACGCTCGCGGATGCGACCGACCTGAACGCGCGGGAGTTCGCGGTCGTGCTGCCGTTTGGCGCGGTGCTGGCTGGCCGCACCCTGGCCGCCGGCCTGCGCGGCCGTGCAACAGGCGCGAAACACGCGACCGAGTGGCCGGGCTGGGCGAGATGGCAGAAGGGCCTGGCCGCGGCCCTGCTGGCCGTCTACGCGGCCAGCCTCGGCTACGCGGCCGCCCAGCCGTCGGTCCCCGCGGCCAACACGCAGCTCGAGGCGTTCCTCGCCGCGCACCACCTGACCAGGGGAATCGGCGGGTACTGGGAGTCCAGCGTGGTCACCGTCACCAGCGGCGGCGCGGTCGTGATCAGGGCGGTGGGACCTGACCTGCTCGAGCCCGACATGTGGGAGTCCAAGTTCGCCTGGTACGACCCGGCGACGCAGCGGGCGACGTTCCTGGTCACCGACAGCGCGTCCGGATTCTTCAACCACTGGGAGCCGAGGGCGAGCGCGCTGGCGAGCCTGGGCCGCCCCGTGCGCACCTACCATGTCGGCACATACACGATTTACGTCTGGGACAAGAACCTGCTGGCCGACCTGCCCTAACCGGCGCCGGACACATCCCGATGCTGTTGTCAGCACGCGACCGGACGTAGCCTTGGCGTGTGGATCGGCGAATATTCGGGGTGGAGAACGAGTACGGCGTCACGTGCACCTTCCGCGGGCAGCGGCGGCTGTCGCCGGACGAGGTGGCGCGGTACCTGTTCCGGCGGGTGGTGTCCTGGGGCCGTAGCAGCAACGTGTTCCTCAGGAACGGAGCACGGCTCTACCTCGACGTGGGCAGCCACCCGGAGTACGCGACGCCGGAGTGCGACAACGTGCTGGACCTCGTGGCCCACGACAAGGCGGGGGAGCGGATCCTTGAGGGGCTGCTCGTGGACGCCGACCGGCGGCTGCGCGAGGAGGGCATCGCCGGGGACATCTACCTGTTCAAGAACAACACGGACTCGGCCGGAAACTCCTACGGCTGCCATGAGAACTACCTGGTGGGCAGGCACGGCGAGTTCGGCAGGCTGGCCGACATCCTGATCCCGTTCCTCGTCACCAGGCAGATCATCTGCGGCGCGGGCAAGGTCCTGCAGACCCCGCGCGGCGCGGTGTACTGCGTCAGCCAGCGGGCCGAGCACATCTGGGAAAGCGTGTCGTCGGCCACGACAAGGTCCCGCCCGATCATCAACACGAGGGACGAGCCGCACGCTGATGCCGAGCGGTTCCGGCGGCTGCACGTGATCGTCGGCGACTCCAACATGAGCGAGACCACGATGCTGCTGAAGGTCGGGTCGACCGACCTGGTGCTGCGGATGATCGAGGCCGGCGCCATGATGCGGGACCTGACCCTGGACAACGCCATCCGGGCCATCCGCGAGGTCAGCCACGACATGACCGGGCGCAGCCGGGTCAGGCTGGCGAACGGGCGTGAGCTCAGCGCGCTCGACATCCAGTACGAATACCTGAACCGGGCCAAGGACTTCACCGACAAGAACGGCGCCGACGCGGTCAGCAAGCGGGTCCTCGACATGTGGGAACGGGCGCTCGGCGCGATCGAGACCGGCAACCTGGACCTGATCGCGCGGGAGATTGACTGGGTCACCAAGTACCAGCTGATCGAGCGCTACCGTGCCAGGCACGACCTGCCGCTCTCCTCGCCGCGGGTCGCCCAGCTTGACCTGGCCTACCACGACGTGCACCGCGGCCGCGGCCTGTATTACCTGCTGCAGCGCGCCGGAGCGGTGGAGCGGGCGGCCCGCGACATCGACATCTTCGAGGCCAAGTCGGTGCCGCCGCAGACCACGCGGGCCAAGCTGCGCGGCGAGTTCATCCGCCGCGCCCAGGAGAAGCGCCGTGATTTCACCGTGGACTGGGTGCACCTGAAGCTGAACGACCAGGCCCAGCGCACCGTACTGTGCAAGGACCCGTTCCGTTCGGTGGACGAAAGAGTCGAGAAGCTCATCGCGGGCATGTAGCATCGGCGGGGTGACGTTCTTACGGGCCCCGACCGCTCCGCGGTGCCAGTAGGCTGGCTGGCCTGACTCCCACACGACTGAGGTTTTCATGCGACGTTTTCTCGCGCTCATCGCTATCCCCTTGCTGGCGTGCCTGGTCCTCGTCGGCTGCGGCTCGTCGAAGCCGAAGCCTGCGGCGCCCGCGGACAACACGAACCTGGCCGTGACGGCGACAGGGGCCTTCGGCATGTCACCCAAGGTGACCATCCCCAAGGCCAAGGCGGACAACGCACTCACGGTCAAGACGCTCATCAAGGGCAACGGCCCGGCGCTGACCAAGGCGGACTCGCTGGCCGCGAACTTCGTGCTGTACTTCTGGAACGGGGCCACCGCAGCACTGAAGGCGGACACCTACACCTCCAACCCGGCGGTGATCGGCGGCACGATGCTGCCAGGGCTTGAATCCGCGCTGATCGGCAAGAAGGCCGGCAGCCGGGTGCTCGCGGTGATCCCGCCCGCCGAAGGGTACGGCGCCTCAGGTGACTCCGAGCTCGGCATCACGAGCAAGACCACGCTGGTCTTCGTCATCGACGTGCTCTCGGTTTACTCCAACAACGCGGCCGCGTCCGGCGCTCAGGTCTCCAACGGCGGCGGCGGGCTTCCGACGGTCAGCGCCAAGGCCGGCAGCGCGCCGGTCGTCACTATTCCGGCCAAGGTCACGCCGCCGACCACCCTCCAGGTGAAGACGCTGATCAAGGGCAACGGCGCCAAGCTCGTCAAGGGCCAGTACGTGATCGCGCAATACGTCGGCTACATCTGGCGGACCGGGAAGGTCTTCGGCTCCTCGTGGACCAACTCCTCCCCGTTCGGCTTCGTCCTCGGCGCCAGCCCCTCGCAGGTCATCCCCGGCTGGGACGAGGGCCTGGTGGGCCAGACCGTGGGGAGCCGGGTGCTGCTCGTGATCCCGCCGAAGGATGGCTATGGCAAGACCGGCGCGTCCTCAGCGGGCATCAAGGGCACCGACACGCTGGTCTTCGTGGTCGACATCATCGACGCGATGACCCTGCAGTCCGGCGGCTGAGCGCTCGGCTCAGCAGTCGGGAGGAGGCTGTAGCAGGCGGCCGGCGTACCGGCCGGCCGCCGCCGCAGCCAGGAAGTACGCCATGTCCTCGGCCAGGCAGCGTCCCATCGTGGACAGCGGAGCCGGGCAGGCCCGCAGCGCCTCGGCCAGGCCGTCGACCGGCACGGTAACCACAGCGTGCCTGCCGTCAAGCGGGGCCGCCTCGGCCACGATCCGCGCACCGAAGTCGCCTGGCAGCATCGGCACCACTACGTCCGCCCTGGCAAGCGCCACCCGCCCGTAGGCGGTCAGGCTGTGGTGCGAGACGCCGCGGTGGCGCTCGCGAGGGTCCGCGTCACTGACCCGCAGGCAGGCCACCGGACGCCCGGCCAGCGCCGCCACGGCGTTGACCGCCTCGCCGGCCGCCACGCCGGAGAAGCCCCAGCGGGTTCCTGTGCCCAGGTTGCCCGGCCCCTGCGCGACCACCGCGACGTCGGCTCCGAGCACGTGCCTGGCGGCGAGCAGGCCGGTGTGCAGAGTCACCGTCTCCAGGTCCCCGCCGAACGACTGCCCGGTCGTCACGGTGGCTGCCAGCCAGCCCGCGTCCTTAAGCGCCGCACAGGTGCGGGAGAACCAGGCCGGCAGCGCCCCGCCGTCCTGCATGACGTAGACCACGGTGGGCGTGCCACCAGATCCCGGACGGCCCAGGCCTGCTCGTTCTGCCCAATCAAAGAGCCCGGCCAGCACGGCGGGGAGAGCCGAGTGCAGGTCGGCAACCACGACGGGCATCCCGCCGACGTCATCCGCGTCCCGCAGCACGTCATGGTGCGGCGATCCCTGCTCGTCCGCGCCGAGCACGGTCGCCTGCAGCGGCGTGTAGCGAGCCTTGACGAGGTGGCCGGCTAGCTCGGGGTCCGGCGGCAGGCGGCCGGGAACCGCGACCACGAGGGCGTAGCCGCCGGTGCCGAGGCCCAGGTCGAGCGCCGTGGTGTTCAGCAGCACCTCGTCTCCGGGCTGCGGCCGCCCGGTCAGCGCCGGATACGCAAGTGCCCGCACCTGCGTGCCGTCCACCGACACGTCGAGCTCGACCGCGCCCGCCCACTCCCGTCGCGTCCCGCTAACCGCGCCCTTCCGCCAGGTGATCATCCCGGCACTTTAGCGTGGCGGTCAGCACCGCACACCACGCCATGTGCGGGACAATATTCTGGAGTCAACTCCTGGAGGGCAGATGTCGAAGCGCAAGACCGAGCGGCTGCTCGGGCTTGTCGTGTGCCTGCTCTCTACCGGGCGTTATCTCACGGCCCACCAGGTCAGGCAGGCCGTGCCCGGCTACCCGGAGCAGGACGACCTGTTCAAGCGGATGTTCGAGCGGGACAAGGAAGACCTGCGCGAGCTGGGCGTGCCGCTCGAGACCGGCGTCAACCACCCGTTTGACGAGGAACCCGGGTACCGGATCAGGCAGCAGGCATACGAGTTGCCCGAGCTGCGCCTCGAGGCGGACGAGGCGGCGGTGCTCGGCCTCGCCGCGCGGGTATGGCAGCACGCCGCGATGGCCGGCGCGGCCGCGGGGGCACTGATGAAACTGCGCGCGGCCGGCATCGAGGCGGCGGACCCCGACGCGGCCGGCGGGGATACCGCAGGCGATCGCCCCATTGCCTACGGTATCGAGCCGCGGCTCAGCACGCCCGAACCCGCGTTCGGGCCGCTATGGGAGGCGGTCAGGGACCGCAGGCCGGTGACGTTCAGCTACCGCGCCGCGGGCCGCAGCGAGCCGCAGCGCCGTGAGCTCGAGCCCTGGGGCGTGGTGAACAGGAAGGGCCGCTGGTACGTCGCTGGCAGGGACCGGGTACGCGACGCTACCCGGGTGTTCAGGCTCAGCCGGATCGCTGGCCCGGTGCGGTTCTGCGGCCCGCCGGGGAGCGTGACCGTTCCGGACGGGGCGGATGTGCGCGAGGTGGTCAGCGACTGGGATTCGGTGCCCGCGCGCGAGCACACGGCGGTGCTGCGGGTACGCGCGGGGGCGGGCGTCGGCCTGCGGCGGTATGCCGTCTCTGTGCGCGCCGACGGCAGCGACGAGGCGGGGGACTGGGACCTGGTGACGACGCGCTTCGCCGATGTCGGGTCGTTCGCCGACTACGCCGCATGGTTTGGCCAGGATGCGGTCGTGCTAGACCCTCCCGACCTGCGTGAAGCCGTGATCGCCCGGCTCAAGGGAGCCCTCGCATGAGCGCCTTGGTCACCTCGACGGAACGGCTGCAGCGGCTGCTCGCCCTGGTGCCCTACGTGGTGAGCCGGAAGGTGGTAGGGCTTGCCGAGACGGCAGCGGCGTTCGGGGTCACCGAGCGCGAACTCGTCGATGACCTGAACCTGCTGTGGTGCGTCGAACTGCGCGCCCCCGACCCCTACTGTCCGATCGACTTGTCCTACGAGGGCGGCGAGATCGTCATCAGCCAGGCCGAATCCATCGGCAGGCCGCTGCGGCTTGCCGTCGACGAGGCCAGCGCGCTGCTTGTCGCGCTCCGGATGCTGGCCGAGGTGCCCGGGCAGCAGGACACGTCGGCCCTGTCCAGGCTCATCGCCAAGCTCGAGGCCGCGGCGGGCGAGGCCGCCGCGGCGAGCGCGCAGGTCGCCGTTCTGGTCGAGATCGCCGCCGCCGAGACCGACGCGCTTGCGGCGCGGATCCGCGCCGCCAAGGACGCGGGCCGCCGGCTGCACCTGCGGTATTACGTGCCGGGCCGGGACGAGGCGACGGAGCGGGACGTGGACCCGATGCGCCTGCTTGTGGTGGAGGGGCGGCCGTACCTGGAGGCCTGGTGCCTGCGCGCCGAGGCAATGCGGCTGTTCCGGCTTGACCGGGTGCTCGACCTCGAGGTGCTCGAGGTACCGGCTTCGCCGCCGCCCGAGGCCACGCCGGTTGACGTTGATCAGGGCCTGTTCCGGCCGTCGCCGGACGACGTGCACGTGGTCCTCGAGCTGTCGGCCGAGGGGCGCTGGGTCGCGGAGAACTACCCGTGCGAGTCGGTGACCGAGCTCACCGACGGGCGGCTGGAGGTGGTGCTGAGCACGCCGGATACCGGCTGGGTCCGGCGGCTGGCGCTGCAGCTCGGCGAGGACGGCCGGGTCGTCTCGCCGCCTTCGCTGGTGGCCGAGGTCCGCGACGCCGCCACGGCGGCGCTCGCGAACTATGTCGTATTATCGGCAGCCGTACGCTGTCCACCTCGCGGAACCTGCGGAAACTGACTGCTGCTAATGTCACCGTGTAGACTCGCCGAAGAAGGACGTCTCCCTGCTGAAGAGGACGGACATGATTGGTGACCTGTTCGACAGCCCCTGGAAGGTGCTGATCGTCGCCATTGTTCTCATCGTGCTGTTCGGGTCGAAGAAGCTGCCGCACGCGGCGCGTTCGCTTGGCCAGTCGATGCGCATCTTGAAGACCGAGGTGACCGGCCTTCACCAGGACGAGACCGAGGAGAAGACGGCTGGCCCGCCGCCCGCCGCCCAGTTCGCCGCGGCCGAGCTCACCGCCCCGCCGCAGTCGGACCAGCAGTCACAGATCGATACGCTGCAGCAGCAGATTCGTGACCTGCAGCGCGCCTCGGCGATGGACCCGGTGACCCCGGCCGGCACGTCGGCCGAGTCCCGCCCTAGCCAGCCCAGCTAGCCCGATCTCACACCGGAAGCCGACATGGCGAAACTCCCCGGCGCCATCCAGGGTGCTCGCATAGTCGGCGAGCGGTACGTCCGCTCGCAGCGGCGGCAGAACCCTGAGGGCCGGATGCCGCTCATGGATCACATCCGTGAGCTGCGCAACCGGGTCGTCAAGATGGCGCTGGGCCTGGCCGCTGGCATGGTCGTCGGGTTTATCTTCTTCAGCCAGGCCTGGCATCTCATCGAGCGCCCGCTGTGCACGTCGACGATCCGCGGCTATACGGGGTGCCATACGCTCGGCGTCAACGAGCTGGTCCTCGACGGCCCGCTGGACACGTTCTACCTGCGGGTGAAGGTCGCCTTCATCGTCGGGGTGATCCTGTCCTCGCCGATCTGGCTGTACCAGGTCTGGGCCTTCGTCGCGCCCGGGTTGTACGCCAGGGAGAAGCGGTGGAGCTACATCTTCGTCGGCACCGCCGTCCCGCTTTTCCTGATCGGGATCACGCTGGCGTACTGGTCGCTCGGCCGGTCCATGCACTACCTGCTCGGGCTGACCCCGCACGGCGTCGCGAACCTGATCGACGCCGACCCCTACATCGGCTTCGAGATGACGATGCTGCTGGCGTTCGGCATCGCGTTCGAGGTGCCGCTGCTGATCATCATGCTGAACCTGGCCGGGATCCTGACCCACGAGCGGTTCCGCAAGTGGCGGCGGGTGATGATCTTCTGCGTGTTCCTGGTCGCCGGGATCGCCAACCCGAGCCCGGACCCGGTGACGATGCTGATCCTGGGCGGGTGCTGCGCGGCCCTTGTCGAGGCGGCCGAGTTCATCGTGTGGTACAACGACCGGCGCCGTGCCCGGCTGCACCCGGATCCCTACGGGGGCCTGGCCGACGATGAGCTGTCCCCGATCGAGCTCGACGACGCCGACAACAGGGTCAACTAGGATTCCGCCTAGTCTTAACCCATGACCACTCCGGCGGACCGGTACGCCGCGTTCCGCCAGCGGCGGCGCGACCCTGAAGACCCCCAAAGGCCCCAGTACCCCGAGGACCCGCAGTTCGGGGCCTTCACCGCTCTGTACGACTTCGACTTCGACGACTTCCAGGTGGCGGCGTGCGGCGCGCTCGGCGAGGGCAGCGGCGTGCTGGTGGCCGCGCCCACCGGCTCGGGCAAGACCGTTGTCGGCGAGTACGCGGTGCACCTGGCGCTGGCCCAGGGCCGCAAGTGCTTCTACACCACGCCGATCAAGGCGCTGTCCAACCAGAAGTACGCGGATCTCGTGCGCCGCTACGACAGCCACACGGTCGGGCTGCTCACCGGCGATAACAGCATTAACGGCGAGGCGCCCGTGGTCGTGATGACCACCGAGGTGCTGCGCAACATGCTGTACACCGGCTCGCAGACGCTGGCCGGCCTCGGCTACGTCGTCCTCGACGAGGTGCACTACCTGGCGGATTCCTCCCGTGGCGCGGTCTGGGAGGAAGTGATCATCCACCTGCCCGAGTCGGTGCGGGTCGTGGCGCTCTCCGCGACGGTGAGCAACGCGGAGGAGTTCGGCGAGTGGCTGGACCAGGTACGCGGCGGCACCGCGGTCGTCGTCGACGAGCACCGGCCGGTACCGCTGTGGCAGCACGTGCTCGCCGGGAACAGGCTGTACGACCTGTTCACCGACGATGAGCACAGCAGGGTCAACCCCGAGCTGCTCAGGGTGGCCCAGCGGGACACCTGGATCGAGCGGAAGGCTCCGCAGCGGCCCGGCCGGGGCGGCAGGCGGCCGCGCAGGTTCTCGCCCGCCTACCGGCCGGACACGATTGCCCGGCTGGACTCCGACGGACTGCTGCCCGCGATCACGTTCATCTTCAGCCGGGCCGGCTGTAACGCCGCGGTTGAGCAGTGCCTGGTCGCCGGGCTGCGGCTGACCACACCGGAAGAGGTGGAGGTGATCCAGCAGATCGCCGAGCGGCGCACGGCGGACATCCCGCCTGAGGACCTGGCCGTCCTGGGGTACGGCGAATGGCTGGAGGGGCTGCGGCGCGGCATCGCCGCGCATCACGCGGGGATGCTGCCCGCCTTCAAGGAAGTGGTCGAGGAGCTGTTCAGCGCGGGCCTGGTCCGCGCGGTGTTCGCGACGGAGACGCTCGCGCTCGGCATCAACATGCCGGCCAGGACCGTGGTCATCGAGAGGCTGGATAAGTGGAACGGCGAGACCCACGCGAACCTGACGGCAGGGGAGTACACCCAGCTGACCGGGCGCGCCGGGCGGCGCGGCATCGACGTGGAGGGGCACGCGGTCGTGCTGTGGCAGCCGGGCATGGATCCAGGCGCGGTGGCCGGCCTGGCAAGCACCCGGACGTACCCGCTGAACTCCAGCTTCAGGCCGTCCTACAACATGGCCGTCAACCTGACCGGCTGGGCCGGAAGGGCCCGGGCATCGTCCCTGCTCGAGTCCTCGTTCGCGCAGTTCCAGGCGGACCGCGGCGTGGTCGGCCTGGCCCGGCAGGTACGCAAGAACCGGCAGGCGATGGCCGAGCTCGCCGCGCAGATGACCTGTGACAAGGGTGACTTCGCGCAGTACGCGGCGATAAGGCGGGCGCTGTCGCAGGCCGAAGGCGAGCTCTCGAGGACTCGTGCGACGTCCCGCCGGGCCGAGGCAGCCAGGTCGTTGTCGCAGCTACGCCCGGGCGACATCATCCGGGTGCCCGGCGGCAGGCAGGCCGGGGTGGCGGTCGTGCTGATGCCGGGGGCGGCCGGCGGAGGCGGCGTGACCGGGGCGGCCAACCCGGGCGCACGCAACGGCCGGGGTGAACGTAACGGTCGCCCCGCCCGCCCCGCCCACAGCGGACCAGGGCCGCTGGTGCTTACCGCCGCTCACCAGGTCAAGCGGCTCTCGGCGGCCGACTTCCCTGTGCCCGCCGAGGTCATCGACAAGATACGGATCCCGGGATCGTTCAGCCCGCGTTCGCCGCAGCACCGCAAGGACCTGGCGGCGACCGTGCGGAACCGGGTGGCCGGCCGGGAACTCGGCGCTCCGGCGCGCGCGTCGGACTGGGAACGCGGCGCTTCCGATGTAGTCGCACCTGAGGTGACGGAGCTGCGCAAGCAGATGCGGCGGCATCCGTGCCACGATTGTCCGGACCGCGAGGAGCATGCCAGGTACGCCGACCGGTTCCTGCGCCTGAAGCGGGAGACCGAGGCGCTCGAGCAACGGGTGGCCGGCCGTTCGCACGTGATCGCGCGCACCTTCGACCGGGTGTGCGGTGTCCTTGACCGCCTCGGGTACCTGGCCGGGGACACGGTCACCGCCGACGGGCGGCGCCTGGCAGGCCTGTACACCGAGCTTGACCTGGTGGCCGCCGAGTGCCTGCGCCGCGGCCTGTGGGACGGCCTCTCCCCGGCCGAGCTCGCCGCCTGCGTGTCCAGCCTCACGTTCTCCTCCCGCCAGGCCGACGACGTCCCGGCGCCGAGGCTGCCCAAGGGCCGGGTCCCGGAGACCCTCAACGCGATGGCAAGGACCTGGGGAGAGCTCGATCAGCTCGAGAAGGATCACGGGCTGTCCTTCCTCCGCGAGCCCGACCTGGGCTTCGCCTGGGCGGCCTACCGCTGGGCCCGCGGCACCAAGCTGGAAAACGTGCTCGCCGAGTCACCCGACCTGACCCCCGGCGACTTCGTCCGCTCGGTCAAGCAGCTGATCGACCTCCTCGACCAGATCGCCGCCACCTCCAGACCCGCTCCCTCCGCTCCCGCCGCCCAGGAACACGCTCCTGCCTCCCCGGAACCCGCTCCTGCCGCCTCGGGACCCGCCGCGGCGGCCCGCGCCGCGGTCGAGGCGATGCGCCGCGGCGTGGTCGCCTACTCCGCCGTCGCCGACT
>Ga0070764_10000301_pt1 | contig 18666 bp, 16 predicted proteins | sample HubBroMetageWRM4_FD_67287 | JGI IMG/M metagenome (GOLD analysis project Ga0070764, IMG submission 67287) | Warmed soil microbial communities from the Hubbard Brook experimental Forest, New Hampshire - Hubbard Brook CCASE Soil Metagenome WRM 4 | ecosystem: Environmental > Terrestrial > Soil >... | reverse complement strand
CATAGAAGTGGAATCCGCCACTTATGTCGTGTCAACTCGGCATGTCTCTATTGACATTGTAAACCGAAGCTACAAAGTGGGTCGCGTAACCGGGTGGGAGCTGAACGCCAAAGGAAAGAAAATCGCCAACTCTGGCTTTCCGTTGCTTCCTGGTAGTCGTCGACATCTTGATCTTCAGTGGGATTCGCCAAACATACCCGATAAGCTCTACCTGCAATTTGACCGTTTCGTAATCAAGAATGAAATCAGCGTCCGACAGGCCGAATGACTGGTGATTACAAGGGTGTTGCACCAGTTGTGCGGTACCGAATACCGTGTTTGGTATTGATAGTTCTGGAAGTCCTGCTCCTTCTCGTCCCCCTCGCGCAAACCCAGGTTGTACAGGTCGCCGGAGGAGCGTCATCCCTCTTTGCGGCCGATGGCGGCTCAGTGCAGGTTCATGCAGAGGGGTGGGAGAGTGGCGTTGGCCTGGGCATCATTGACCGAAAGCGCGTTTATGGCGCTTTTCTACGACGCAGATGGAAGAGAGCGATCCTGACTGTCGGGGACGAGCCCATCCCGATTCACTTTCCGACGGATCTATTCGACAACAGCCACTACTTTCTGGCCAGGGGAGCCAGTCTTGAACTAAACGAAGGCCGGCTCAAAGTCTTCGGCTTCGGCGGCACGACTTCGGATGGTTATAGCGTGCCGTTCTTTGCCGGAGGGACGTTCGAGAGACCTGCCGGAGCACTGTTTCTCGACTATGACGTATCTCATACCCTGGCATTATTTTCCCGCTCCGTTCTGTCATCGACCCAGACAACGATCTCTGGCCTTGATTGGCATCCTTTCTCTCACGTCCGCACAAGCAGTGGTGGCGGAATCGGTGCAAATCATGGATTCTTCAGCGCGAGTGTGAACGCTGATTCCACATTGGCTTCTTTGAAGTTTGGTTACACGGCGACTTCAGCGGACTTCCAACGAATAGTCGTCTCGACGCCCATCAGCACGGAAAACATAGGCCCGAACATTCTCCTCGCCATTCATCCCATGCATTCCTTGGAATTCACCGCCACTCATATGGAGTTTCAACAGCCCCCAATTCAGACGTATCCATTGAAGGCCAACCTGGACCAACTTGCGACGGCCTTTCGAACATATGGCTTCAACCTCTCGGGTGCCCTGTTCAAGTCACAAACCACGAGTCTCGCCAGTACTGGTACGTCCATCTCCATCTCCCGCACAATTACGGACCGCCTGCAAACCGGGGTATATCTGTTCCACAGTCGACTCGACCACCTTTCGAGTCTGACATCGCAAGTGGGCATGCTAAGAGAAGTGGTCTCGTCTCATTTGAGCCTCGTAGAGTTAGTCAACCATTCCACCGGAGGGACGACGGTCTCCTGGGGTGGCGAGTTCATCTCAAACCCGCTCTCCTTCGGGGTTAACTATGAAACTGTGTATTCGGTCTTCACTCCCCAGAACCCCTTTCGGCAGGTCCTGCTGCTGAACGTGAGCTTCCAACCCCTCTCCATGTTTCAGATCAATGCCGGCACGTACGTGGGACCAGATGGCACCGTCAAGTACACCACTTATGGTCAGGCGTCGGGGTATCGTGGATCATACGCGCCGGCCTCCTCACTCTCGTACAAGTTTCCGAAATACGTCATCAGCGGACATGTTCTCGATGAGAAGCAGTTGCCGCTTTATGGCATTGCCCTTCAGATTAACGAGCAGCTCGTATTTACAGATCGAAACGGCTATTTCTTTGCCCGGATCCGAAAACATCGCCCCGCTCGTCTGGCAGTGAGCCTGGAGGAATCAACCTTACCCGGACACTTTGAGGTCGTATCCTGCCCAACATCAGTCCTGCCCGCCATCGCTTCTTCTTTGGCTGATGTGTTAATTGTCGTAAGGAAAGTAAACTCAGCGGCACACGCTCCCTAGAACTTACGTTAGCCTATGCCGTCGCCGTATACATACACTCAATTACAACGATCTAGGTTGTATCCCATGTGACATAAGTGCAATTACCCTGGTAAGCTTTACTTGTTACTCTGGCACTCTTACAATTTAGTCATACGGTACTAACTAGATCTGGAGAGGCATATGGCAGAAGCATCGGGGCACGCGCTTTCCTTGCCGCACAGCAGTGAGCGAGAGAAGCAAATTCAGCAGCTTGCGCAAAAAACGATTCTTCTAGGCGAACTCGCGGCAGCCACATCCCATCAGTTTAATAACATCATGATGGCCGTCACCAGCTACGTCGAGGTTGAACTCAAGAAAGCCCCGAGCTCGACCAAGCGTAGTCTGGAATTGATTCTAAACAATGCATCGCGAGCTGCCGCGTTGGTCCAAAAGATTTTTGCTTTGAGTAGGTCCGATAGTCCGTTTCCTCAAGTCGTACAGTTGAATTCAGTGATTAGCGACTTGTCTGAGGTGCTCCGACTGCTCGCCGGTGGAAACGTCGAAGTGAAGGTGGATCTTCAGGGAGACTTGCCTAAGGTCAGAGCCGATGTCAGGGAACTGGAAGAACTGTTAATGAGCTTGATGATCCATATCATTGCTACGACAATTGGAGACGGCGTCGTATACAAGACAAGATTCGTCAAGGTTGCCTTTCGCGAAGGAGATCAAGGGCGGTCGCTGAGACCGGGGGGCTATGTAGCGCTTTCTCTGCACAATCTGCAACTAACAGGAGACGCCGTTAAGGGCCATAAACGCCACACCGAGGACGGACACATGCATGCTCTTCGGTGCGACTTTCTCGCCGCGGCGATCAATCGCTCGGCAACAAATGCGGATGCATTCCTCGAGTTGAATCGGGATACTAAAGAAAGCGACTTTTACACCATCTACTTTCCTGTTGCGCAGGAAGTGCAGACCGTCTCCGGAGGATTCGCAATCAAGACTGCTGCGACCGCCAAGACAATCCTAGTGGTCGAAGATGACGACGCGGTCCGTATACCTGCCGCGGAGTTTCTAAAAATGGAGGGTTTCAAGGTGCTTCAGGCAAAGAGTGGCCAGGAAGCAATCAAGATCGCGGAGAAGAATTCAGGACTCGATCTCTTGGTTACTGACATCATGATGCCGGAAATGAGCGGGCGGGAGGTGGCAAAGGAGCTTTTACACTCAAACCCCGGGCTTAAAGTCCTGTTCATGTCAGGAGATGGCGCCTCGGGGCCTACCCCAGACTCGGGCACGCAAGTTCTGCATAAGCCGTTTCGTTTGGAAAAACTTAACGATAAAATCCGAGCTTTGTTCGAAGGTGGCGGTGGTGCTTCCTAGACCCCTCGCTGGGGAAAAGGTATCGTCACTGTATTCTTCATGGCAGGATCCGACCCCCTAAAAAGGGAACATGCTTCACTATCCGGGCACAAAAGAACTCAGATGCGCCGGGCGATCCCGGTCGACGGCGTTATTCGTCTAGACGCCCGCGGGAAGATTCTCGATTGTGACGAAGTTTCTGAACAAATATTCAGATGTTCCCATCACCCGATCGTGGGAAACCATCTGCATAAGACGTTCCTATGGGGGTCGGTCGAGTTCCGGAACTTTTTGGAAGAACACTCCAACCGAATTCCGAGTGCGGCACAATCCCTGGAAACGACCTTCGTTCGACCCGACGGCAGCAGGTTGTTGTGCAAGCTAACAGTGGTTGAGTCGACTGCGGAAAGAGACTCTCTCACTTTGCAAGTCAGAGATATTTCAACAACGAAAGCGTTGGATGAGGCCTGGCTTGCCGCCATCGTCGAATCATCACGTGAAGCGATTATCGGGATTGATCTCAAGGGCAAGGTCGTGAGTTGGAACCGGGGTGCGGCGGAGATTTGGAACTACACCGAAGAAGAAATCGTCGGCAAAGACAGTTCCCTCCTTATCCCAACTGCGCAGGCCTCCGGTTTTTCAACACTTGTCAATAGTGTAAAAAGCGGACACCCCATTCCCTGCCTTGAAACCTTTGCGGCAACGAAGAATGGTTCACGGATCATCGTTTCACTCACGCTCTCTCCCGTGTATGACGCGACTGAACGCACGATTGGCGTCTCGGCAGTGGTTCGGGACATCACTACGACAAAGGTTGCCCATGCCGCGCTCCGCAAGGCGAGTGACACAACGATTCAGTCGTCGCCAATTCCCGTAATCGCCGCAGACAGAAAAAATCTCGTCACCACATGGAATAGAGCGGCAACTGCAACTTTTGGATGGAGCGAGCACGAGGTGATTGGAAAACCGCTGCCGATCATCCCTCCCGAAGAAATCAAACGCGCCCACGAGTTGCATCGTCGGCTGCTGGCCGGCGAAACCTTGACCGGCATTGAAGTCCAACGGCGAAAACGAGATGGGACTCTTTTAACGGTTAGTCTCTCGGCAGCACCGGTCTGGGATGAACACCACCAGGTAAAAGGCATCATTGGTTTTCTGACTGACATCACCGAGTGGAAGCGATCTGAAGAGGCACTACGCCGGACCGAAGAGAAGTATCGCAGCATCTTTGAAAATGCTGTGGAGGGCATCTACCAAGCGACTCTCAGTGGCAAGTATCTATCTGCCAATCCCGCGCTCGCCCGAATGTTTGGTTACGATTGGCCGGAGGATCTGATCACAGCCCGAGATGACATTGGGCGACAGGAATACGCGGATCCACGGCTAAGACTTGAATTCATCCGTCTGATCGAACAGCAGGGGATCGTCAAGGACTTTGTTTATGAGGCTCGCAAGCGCGATGGGAAGCCGGTATGGCTTTCCGCAAGCGCTCGCGCAGTGCGTGCCAGCGACGGGCACCCTCTGTACTTCGAGGGCACGGTAAAAGATATTACGGAGCGGCGGGAGCTTGAAATCCAGCTCCGCCAAATGCAGAAAATCGAGGCCATTGGCCGATTGGCTGGCGGGGTAGCACATGACTTCAACAACATTCTTATGGCCATCAGTAGCTACTCGGAGTTGCTGGCCAAGAAAACGAGAGATGAGAGTCTCCATCCCTATTTGGAGGAGATCACCAAGGCGGCCGATCGCGGTGCCTCATTGACGAGAGCACTCTTGACGTTCAGCCGTAAGCAGACATCTTCTCCCGTACTGCTGAACCTTAATTCTGTAATAAGTGATCAGCTCGGCATGCTTCGGAGGCTCATTCCTGAGAACATCGAAGTCAAGTTCTTGCCTGATGAAAGTATCCTCAGCGTTAAGGCAGACCCGACCCATATGGAACAAGTAGTAATGAATCTCGTCATCAATGCGCGAGATGCCATGCCAGATGGCGGCTCTGTGACGATCGAAACCGGAATGACATCGTCCGAGCAAGCCCGGGACTTGGGCTTGTTGAATCCGGGGACGGAGTACGTTTACCTTTACGTCAAGGATACAGGTTGTGGAATGACAGAAGAAACGAAGTCACACATATTCGAGCCCTTCTTTACCACGAAAGAGCAAGGAAAAGGAACGGGGCTGGGGCTTGCAACCGTACTGGGCGCAGTGCAACAAAACATGGGCCAGATAACAATCGAAAGTCAACTGGCGAAAGGTACAATTTTCAAAATATATCTTCCCTCGGTCGAAGGATCAGCGCCCGAAGTACAACGATGCGGCCCTATTGAAATTCGCGCCAACGGGGAGACCATTCTCCTCGTGGAAGATGAGCTCTCTGTTCGGAATGCAGCTGCTGATTTTCTGTTGGATTGCGGCTACAGAGTTCTGGCGGCCGGCAGCGGAAACGAGGCGCTCCGAATCGCGGAACGTCACGACGGATCTATCGATGTTTTATTGACCGACCTGGTGATGCCGGGCATGAGCGGTATAGCGTTGGCAGACGAAATTGTGAAGCGAAAAGCAGAGACGGTAGTTATCTTCATGTCAGGGTATTCGAATGATGTTCTGTCGGAACAAAGACTCCACGGCGAGCATCTTTTGTTACAGAAACCGCTGCGCCTCCGAATCATGGGAGAACGCATCCGGGGGGCGCTCGCTCACAGAAAAAAGGCTAGCACGAAACCATGATCTTCTCGGACTAATGATATCGATTGAATGGGGGGCGAATCGCTGCGCCCACGTCCATGTGCATCCTCGGCGCGCTATTTCTACGAACGCCATTTCCGTTTATTCTACGACGGAAGCCAAACGGGCGCACGATCCGTGCGCCCGCAAGGCCCCCTCGTTCTCCCTTGAACTGTTTCAGGCAGCCTTCTGTTTTCGGCTGACTGCTTGGATTGCCTGGTTCAGCTGGCCAGTTCTGATTCCACACGCGACCGTTCCCGTTTCAGATGCTCCGGTACCGTGCCTATTTCGCTCATGCGTTCTCTCCGGGAGGGTTAACTATCAGGATCGAGAATACCCATCCCGACAGAAAGAATGTGAATCACTGCTCCTGACTTACTGTTACGAATGGTCCGCGAGCTATTATGGCGCTCAGTTCGCTCGCCGGGTTGCGGCTGCAAAGGATATGACCTTGGCTTTTTCCTCCCGATCGTGTCTCGGTGCCGGGGTTTTGTCTCCCCGTCCATGAAGTCCGATCCGAGCCCCAGACCGTTGATTCTTAGACTCGGGGGTTCCTCTTCCCTTTTTTCTATATTTTGCGGATCGAATCTTCTCCAAAGCGGAGATTGCCTTGTCTATACGACGACGCTCCTTCTTAAGTCTGGCCAGAATGAGCTCAAGACTCAAGTTTTCCACTCTCTCTCAAGTGGCGAGCCCCCGATACACCACTTCGCCGATTGCCGCTAACAATATTTCGCATTGGTTACGCTTTCCGAACAACCAGGACCAGGTTCTCGTTCCTGGCAAGCACGACCGTAAGCCTTTCGGCCCAAATCATAGCTGGAACAGGCAGCCTGGTCTCGCTGCGCCGCCGACTGAATGGCGGAGATGGAGACATTGTCTTGCAGCGATTACCCGCAAGTCACAATCAAACACCAGTTTGTTACGAACTCGGAACGAGTTCGCAAAAAACGCGAGTGTTCTTGGCGGTGTAATTGCGATGGCGGGCGATTCGGAGCCTGCGAATATGGCCGTGGGCCTATGACTTGAAAACTATCAAGTATGACACGAACAAGCTCGACGAAACGAAAACTTGTTAAACACACGACATTTTCGGAAATTTCCAAACATTGGCGATGTATCCATCCGCTCGAAAGCGCTGCTTGAATTCAGGATTGAGCGAAAGATGAGCAGGAAGAATCTTGATGGCGAGGGAGTGATTCGAGGCGGGTGTCGGTGGCGCGGTAAACTTCCCCCGTGCGGCCCGGCGCCCAGCGCGGTCCGATGGCAGAGTTCAAGGAGTCGTTTCCGGTCACTCTCGGTCAGCGGACTCCGGCCCCAACCGGCTGCACCCCTTATACCACAATCCCTGAGTGGCGATGTTCCGGCGGTATGATCCGCGCATGGCTAGGACGCTGCAAGATGTAGCCTACGATGAGGCCGTTGCCATCTTCGGGCGCTGCAGCCTATGCGAGAGGACATTCTCAGCCGACAAGGAGTCAGACGACCAGGGCCAAGTGGCGCGGGCTTTCTATGATGCCTCCGCAGAACACAGATGCGAAAATGAAGCATCCTGAACTTCGCTGGAATCCAGAGCTTCATGAATGGTTTTGCGTGAGGTGCGGCCTAACCTCCGAATGCCCCACGCGAGAGGGCGCTGCGGCAGAGTTGAACCTGGCGTTCGAGTGCGAACTTCCAACCATCAGCGTGAGCGGTGAGGCAGAACACGACTAGGCCCTTTGGTTTGCGAAGGTGATAATCTGAACTCATTTGTCCTGGGTTGATTCTCTCACGATCCGGGCATGGCCTCCCGATTGCAGTTGTGAGCGTCGAACTCAGTGCGTATGCTCATGACCGTGCCGTCGGCTTTCTCACCAATCTTGGGGATGGCTCAGAACTGGCGTTTACGGGCAGCGCATCGGGCCGTCATAGTTCTATCAGGCCTCATTTCCGTAAACTCCAACTCGGGGGTGTGCTCCTTCATGCCCACAGGTTCCCACAGGCCGGGAGGGATTACCATCCCCGTGGATTTCAAACTGCGCGACTCCCGACGAGTGCAGTGTCTTGACGCAATACCAGCCAGCGGATACTATCGGGCCGGAACCGCAGCCAGGCCGACCGCGGCAGTATCATGGAGCGAATTGACCGCCTCCGCCGTGAAGTTTCCACCAGCCAGACCGCTAAACTCGGTTGGCGCATCAGTCTGACCCTTTTCTGCCTTGCCGTGGCGATCCTCTTAGTAACAGTTTTTGCGACACGACTCCATAGCATTGACCTCTCATCCATGTTGTTGGGGATTGCTCTGGCTGCCTTATGCGTTGTCTTTTTCTTCCTTTCCAGGTCTTTGTTGCTTTTGCGCCAACAGCAGCAGGCGACCGCCAAGGCCCTTGATACCACGGAAGCATGGCTGCTGGAGAGTGAGGAGCGGTTCCGGCAGATGGCCGACAACATTCAGGAAATCTTCTGGATGATTGACGCTGAAACGCGCAAGCCTCTCTATGTGAACCCGGCCTACGAAGCTATCACTGGGCGTTCCCGCGCAGCACTCAAGGAAGACCCACTCGCATATGAGGAAATCATCCATCCTGACGACCGGATCGAAGTGCTCGCCAAGCTTGGAGAAGCCACGCAGACCGGCGATTTTGACCGACAGTTTAGGATCGTTTTGCCCGATGGCGATACACGCTGGATCTGGGCGCGTGGGTTTCCGGTCCGCGATGACAGGGGCAGGATCCGCCGGCTTGTTGGAACCGCACTCGATATTACGACGCAAAAACAGGCGCAAGAGGAGGTCGCCAAAAACCTGTCCTTGGCCGAATCGGCCCGATCTGAAGCCGACGCGATGCGCAATGCGACCCTGGCGCTGACTCAAGACTTAAGAATGGACAACGTTTTGGATACTCTCCTGCAGTCTCTCTTGGATTTGGTCCCTTACGAGTCCGCTCAGATCCTGCTCCTCGAATCGGACACTATGTTGTTCGTGGCGCGGGAAGCGGCTGACTCTGACGAACCAAAACCTCCTATCGACTGCCCGACGACCCTCGACGCGGCAAACTTCCCCCTCATCCGACAACTAATAACGAACCAGAACGGAATCCTGCTCTCTGATAGCCGGCAGGAACGCGACTGGCGCGCACTAGGGGGATCAGGTCAGGTTTGTTCGTGGCTTGCCGTGCCACTAGTTGCGTCCCACCAGACGCTGGGACTGCTGTCCTTGGGACACTCCATGCCCGGTAGTTTCACTGCGGAGCATCTGCGACTCGCCACGTCGCTCTCCATTGCAGCCGCAGCGGCAATCCAGAATGCCCGTCTGTATGAGTGTGCCAAAATCTATAGTTCAGAACTCGACAAACGAACTTCGGATCTCCATGAGGCGCAGGGCGCACTCCAACGTTTCCAGAACCGTCGCCCTTCCTAACAATTTTCAACTCGCCAAGTGCACCAAAGAGCACGCGCTTCGACCCGGTTCGCCGCCCCCCGCCGCAACCGGGCCTGCTGGCCGGCATCGCGACCGGCAGAAAGAAAAATGTGTGTGCTTGCCGGACCTTAGTGCAGGATGTATTTCTTCCTCCGAGAGACGTGCGGGGAAGTGAATGCCAGGTCGGCGCGCGCGACCATCGTCCTAAGATTTCGTTTTTGGAGACCAAGCATATGTCCGCGCTTAAATCCAAAGCCTGGTCTGCCAGAAATCGTTTCGCCGTGGGCATGGCCGTGCCCTTGTCATTCCCGCCATCGACTCGCGCCACTAGCAGGTCGCTGGTGCAGTATGGGCAGTTCTGATCCGATTTGGTGGGATCGAGACGTCGACCGCGCCGGGAGAACCCTCCGCCCTGACGTGCGTGCCGCCGCGCACGCAATCTGGCGAAGTGCCAGCAGGCAGGCACAGTCTGTCACTTCCGACTGCAGCCAGGCTGCCGATCTCATGGAGGGCGCCGTCGTCCAGATATCACGGTATCTTGACCACCGCGGTGTCGTCCCGTTCTCGCGGGAGATTCGTGGCCTCCTTATGCTTGCGTTCCAGAGGACCCTCCGTCGCCGAATGGCCAGGCTGAGGCGGTTCGAAACTCTTGGCGGGACGGCAGAATTGTCCGGACGCGCTGTCGATCGCGAGTGGGCGCGTCAGGTCCATGCTCACCTCGAACTCGAGCAGGTTGTTGGCATGCTTAGCGACAGAAGTCGCGAGATCTTGGCCTTGCGCTACGCCGGCTATACATGGAAGGAGACTTCGCGGATGCTTGGACCGTCAGTGTCCGCCGTGCGCACTGCTTTCTGGCGGGATGTAGCACGAGTGAGAAGCGAACTCATGAACAATCGTTGCAACGGAGTTGGACGCAAGGCCCGGGGGGACAGTGCTGTAACCAACGATCCAGGGCATTAGGCACGCGAGGTTGCGAAGTCTTCACCTTCCTCTGCGTCACCGTTTGACTGTAGATCCATGCATTGCTGCCCTTCGTAGGCTGCTCTCTCCTTCTTGCTTTCCCTGACGGACAATAAGTCGGCGTGGCTTGGGGGGAATACAAAAGTTCTCACAAAGTTAAGCCTGTCGAGGTTGAGCCGTCGCCCGATGATCTCTCTGCCGTGTGTCTTGCAGAACTCTGAGAAGTCGTCCGCATCGATGATTTCCCGTTTTAGCTTTCCCGTCTGCACCAGGCGACATTTCAACCAGCCCAGTGATATCCAGCGCTGGACCTCGTCAGTCCGAATGTGAAGGACATCGGCGAGAGTGCATTTCGTGAACCAGTCCTGGCCGATCCGGGCGCTCGCGCCCAATCGGTGCAACATGGACCGGATGGATCCCGGCGACCGACCCATCGTAATGGCAACCTGGGGTAATGGTTGAACCGCAATCAGATCCAATAGACGCTGTTGGGATCGTTCGGGCCATCGCAGGTAGGATCGCTTGTCCATAACTCCCGCCTGCCGCAGAAACCTCCAGCAGGCGTCTCTTGGGTTGCCGGACACCTCAACCAACTTCGTGACCAGACGTCGCACGTCGATGCCAGAATTTCGTCCACGCGATTGCGACCGCTGGGCGTTCAAATGGGTTCGCCTCAACTCTCGGGCCTCTTTTGACCAGCGGAAGCTGCGGCGCCTCCTACCAACGTATTCCTCAGACATGGCGCAAACCTCGCGACCGAAAGTCCCCTCTTCTTATATATGGCGGCATAGCTTCGAAGTATCGCTTTGTCAGCTTCACGAATTGAGATAGCTTTCGCCACGGGAGAACCGTATAAGAGTGAATCGCAACTCAGACCAAGGGCTGCAACAATTACGCAGGGACTGACGGTGGGCCGCAAGGAAAAACTGGACGACTTTATCGCCGCGTTTGGCTGCCGACTACGAGAGGAACACCCCAATCCCGAACGCGTCGGTTGTCCGGGACAGGCGGCTTTGACTTGGCTGGCGACGGAATCAACCCGCCTGGGGCCAAACTCCATTCTCGATCATGTCCGGCGGTGCGCACCCTGCCTCGACGAGCTCAGAGAACTGCGAGCGTCGAGTAAACACCCGAAACAGTAGACCGGACAGGCCGTCTCTCTCGATCGGAACTAATCCAAGACTTTCTCGCGACTTCCGAGCGCAGGACAACGCCCAATTGTGAGGAAGGCGCTAGACGACCCCGCCCGAATGTGCCGTTGCCCAACATAGGATGTCACCCGGGACCACCCTTAGGGAGCTCCTGCGGCTCCGTTATTCGCATCGTCACGGCGGTGACTCGGCCGACAATGTCCCCGTCGGTTGGATAACGAACCTGACGGATCTGCCCTCGCGACTGCGGACAGGGAACCAGAATGAGTTGGTTCCCGTCAAGTTCACACCAGCTACAGGCATAAGCGTCTCTGAGTTCGACAAAATAGATAGGACGGTCGAATTCGTTCTGCCAGCCGCGTGGCTTTACCTTGTTTTGCCGGGCATCAATTTCGACGAAAGACCCAGGTCGAATGAGCGGAAAGAGTGTGTAATCCTCAAGTCCGATGTATCCACAAAGACAGTGCTGCAAGTCCATTTGCTGCAATAGCGCGACTGGGACCTCACCCCAGGTTTCAAACATACGGGACACTAAATTGGTCCGCGCGAGCTCGACGTTCCTGCGCAGTTCCAATGGAAGCATAATCGTCTGTCCGGGAGTTTCAAGACTTGAACCTACCAAATGAGTGTGGGGCAGCCGGACCAATCTTTGCTCCCGGGCTACATCCAGGATGTTGATCCCGAAAAAGCTGACGATCTCCAGGTAGCTGCACTTGTAGATAAGGCTCAGGCTATAGAGCTTGTAGATGCTTGGAGTAAACTTTCCGTTTTCAACATCGGTGAGCCAGCCGTGAGAAATATAGTAATCCTGGTTATTCTTCTCACGCGCAACTTCGAGGCTTAGGGCCTGGACTGCCCGAGTCGAGAGACGGACGCGCAGACGCTCTGCTCTGAGCCGCTTCCCAGCTTCCGGGCTCGGTGTCGACTCCAACATCGCCGTCGGTATGGTACAGAGAACTTCCTTCTCTGGGCGGACAGATACGTTAGCGTTGTTTCCACAGACAGTTTAAAGACGAAGGGGAAGCTCCAAGATAATACTCCCTTCCGAATCGAGCGGAAACAGGCTTTTCGCCGACGGTCGCTAATACGACCGTTTCTAGTTAGGAAGACCCTAGGGTATACCCATTCACATTCTGTATGTTTTCTGGTCGGAGAGACGGTCACTTGCGACAAACTTGTCGAAGGAATCGCACTTCCCGTCTATACAGGCAAGTCCTGTGAACAGACATTGGGGCAACCAACTTATTCGAGGAAGCGAGAATCCGTTGGCGGAACTCGGGAACTCCGGTAAGCCAGATCTCGTGGAGCGTCTCAAGGCAATCCTGAGAACCAGGGGCCTCACACTGCACAAAGTTTCACAGAAGACGAAAGATCTATATGCCCGGTCGTCACCTCATTTCCTGCCGCACAACCTCTATTATGACCTCGGGCTCGGGACCTTCAGTCCCAGCCTCCATCAACTCTTTGCCCTGAGCAAGATTTCGGACTACCGGTTCCACGACTGGTTACGAGTCTTCAAAGTCGATCCTGAAAACATCGTACGACTTCAGCTTCTTCTTTCTTGCAGGCGCACGATGCTTCTGGACTCTTCGCTGTGCGATCCCGCCTCCACGATTCCATGGTTTCACGATAAGCCGGGAAACTTTCCGGCCCCCGCGCTCGCGCCAATTGGGCGACTGCTCGCCCTTGCCTCCCCCAAGCGCCTCGGTTCCTTGCAACCAGGAAATGCCGACGACTTTGTATACGCGAAAATTGGACTGGAAGACGCTCTCGCCTTTCCCGACCTGATCCCCGGAAGCGTGGTTCGCGTAAAGGCCTGGCCGGTGAGACCGGCGCTCACCCGAGGGGGCTCAAATTGCCTGTACCTCATCGAACACGCTAACGGGTTTTGTTGTTGCCGGATCCAAGAGGTAGGCACCCATCGTTTCGTGCCGATCAGCACGCAATTGCCCTATGCACAGGTCGAACTAAAGATCCCCACGGAAGCAAGAATTCTTGGAGTCGTGGATCTTGAAATACGGTCTTTGCTCAAACTCGAGCCACCGGAGGTTCCGAAGGAATTGGCGATGCATTGGAGACCGCTGCACCTGGGCCCACGGGAAATGAAGCTGAGCCAGATGCTGCGCGCCGCCAGGTTACGAGCGGGTTTGTCATTTCGGGCGGCCTCGGCGATGAGCCGCCTCATCGCCTCAGAGTTGGGGAACGAGCATTACTTCGCCGCCCCCGGCTCGCTTTCGGATTATGAGGCGACCGACATCCCCCCACGGCACATTCATAAAGCGATCACGCTCTGTGCGCTGTACGGTCTGCATTTCTCGACTTTCTTGAAAGGCATTGGGCTGCGCGCCGAGGAAGGCGGCTCACACCCTATTCCTGACAATCTTGTTCCTCGCGATCTTCCGATCGAGCCACGCGGCACCGAACCAGATGCTCAGGAAGCCAACGGCTTCTTTAACCATCTGCTGCGGAAATCGGAGCATGTGCCATTCTTTCTACGAAACTCTATCTCAGGGTTTGCGGGAACGATGAGTGCTTCTGTAAACGACTTTTTCTGGGTCGGAGGGGATCAAAATCCTCTTCACCCTCTTCTCGTAAACGGCTTGATCGTGGTGGTAAACCGACATAAAAAGAAGGCCATTCATTTTCGATCGAAGCCACTGTGGCAACAACCGCTGTATGTCCTGTTAAGACGGAACGGGACATACCTATGTGGGTGCTGCAGTCTAGAAAAAAACACCTTGGTGACCCACCCGTATTCACAGAGTGGCCGCTCGGAACACCTGCGAAATCATGAGGACGCAGAAGTGGTCGGTCAAATTGTAACCATCGTAAGGGAACTCTAGTATTTCCAGAACTATCCCCCTTCATTAACCAAAGAGCTGTAGCGAACAGAAAAATCCCAGGTTAACTCTGACTGTGTTTGAACCGCCGCTCACCAACGGTTTCAGGGGATTGTAGCTACCCTGGCTGCCAACGGAACAGAGGTCTTGCCGTGCATTGGGAGTCATCGATGAGACCTAGCACGGGCCTTGGTGGGAGAGACCTTCCCGTACCAAGTCCCGTGTCTAGTTCCTGTTCTCAGTACTCTTGGCACTTTTCGCAAAGCCTGTAACCACCAGTACCCGGACGCCTTTCGCTCACCGGAATATCGCGACCGGGAGCACATTGAGTCTCGTTGTGATAGACACGATGCGCAGCAGGTTTCGCGCTTTCGTTGATTGAGTGAAATGCTGGCACTTTGGCCATAGGTTGCCTCTTTCTCCCCTCGCGTTAGGAATTATAGGAAGAACTCCGTGGGGCCGTTAATGGCGCTTTGGTGCTATTACACGGGTGCCATTGCTTGTTTAGCTTCTTGCAGTGCATGCAGACTCGATAACCCCCAGTTCCAGACTCCCGCTCATTCTTGGGAATTTCGGTCCCGGACGACAGTTGCGGTTGCTGTGGGCTCGTTTGACCATGGGTTTCGTCGCCTCGTTTACGGAAAGGAACACCGTAGCTTTCGGCACGATAGTTCTCCTTTTCAGCACCCTTTCCAACAGCCCCGACAATGCGGGCCGCTTTGACACTGGTTTCCACAATTATTCTCGTTGCAGTAATAACTTCCACAGCCGTGACAGCACTTGGTTCGATCCGCACTGTGGGATTCCGAAACCGGGATCATGAAACACCCGATGACCAGCAGCATGGTGAAGATTCGAGTACTCATTGTCAGCGCTCTCTGTCGACGAAGGATTGTGTTAGGACCGACTCACCCTGGAGAACGCGAGAATTATCCCACAAGGGCGTAATCGGAGGACGAGCTTTCACCGTAAGGTACTCTTCCAAGAGTTTGTCCATCCCGTTCATCGATTCAGTAGCGATCTGGGGGAATTGACTCACGCGCAAGCGGGAAAAGTAGAAAACCGCCGTTATCTGTCTCGCGCACTTTTACGAGGGAAGACAGCGCCGGGCAAGCCGACTGAGAGCAGGCTAAAGTGGTTCGCCTTACTACTACCACGTCTAGTTTGTAAGATCGCCATGGACGCTGAAGGTGACACCGAATTCTTCTTTGCAGATCAAATACGGACCACATTCCCCATTGCGGAAGGCGATGGCATCGCCCGGAACAGTGCTCCAATGTCCAGATCGCGAACACTTTGAGTGAAGCGTTGAACCCTCTTCAGCGTCGGCATAGGTTACTGCTGCATATGCACCGGGGCGATGGTACGTCCCTGTTGTGGCTGCGTGATCGGCGTGATCTCGCGAATTCCTTCTGAAATTCGTTGGCTGTTCCGGCAAGTGCGCCCATTCCTTCGCTGGCATATGGCCAGCTTTTTCTGCATCTCGGCCGGCAGCCTCCTGGCCCTGCTGTCCCCACTGGTTTTGAAGTGGCTGATCGATGGGATTCTGCCGAGTCGACGTATCGACCTTCTGATCGGCTGCGTGGGCCTGATCCTCCTGTGCCACCAAGGCAGAGCGGTATTGGGAAGTGTAGGAAGCTATCTGACCATGCTCGCGGCGGAGCGGGTCGCGCTTTCCATCCGGCTGCGGTTGCTACGGCATCTCGACACGCTCTCCGCCGACTATCACGAAGGCACGGCGGTGGGCACCTCGATGTACCCCCTCAATGAACCCGTCGATGAGATCTCGTATTTTGGTTCCGATCTGCTGCCCTCAATCCTGCGGACGTTCATCGCGGCAACCCTGACGCTGGGAACTATGCTGATTCTGAATGCGCGGATGACTCTGGCGGTGCTGCCGCTTGTTCCCGTCTTCCTGCTTGCAAGAAAGCATTTTCGTGGCCTTCTCGAGGAAGGCTCGAATGCGGTTCAGCGCCACCGAATTGCCTGGAGCAGGTTTCTGCAGGAACACCTTTCGTCAATCTTGGCGCTACAACTTCTTCGTCAAGAACGGCGACGCGAGCGCGTGGCATTCCTCCTCTTGGGGACGACGGTTCGCTCGTTTAACCGACTCTTCAAAACCGGAGTCTGGTTTACCTTTTGTACGAGCCTGACCATCGGGGTCGCAACGTCAGCAGTCATCGGATTGGGTGGCTGGAGCGTTCTCACCGGTTCACTGACCGTAGGCGGATTGGTCGCGTTCTACAGCTATCTGGCAAATCTCTTCGAGCCGCTCAGCGGGGTCGCCGAGACGTACCTGCGCGCACAGAGGACGATCGCGAGCATCCGCCAAGTGCAAGCTGTGTTGGCGATACCGCCTTCGATCCAGAGCGGCTGCCCAGCCACAACGTTCCCTCAGACTCTCCCATGGAGGATTGAACTTGCCGATGTCCGTTTTGGATATCCGAAAAACCGCGGGCCGCTCTCGATTCCGCATCTGACGATTGAGGCCGGCGAGCAAGTCGCCCTGGTGGGAGAAAACGGTGCCGGCAAGAGCACATTAGCAAAGCTGTTAGCCCGGCTTTACGACGTGAGCTCGGGATCAATTTCCATCGCCGGCCAAGACTTGCGAAATATCGAGGTCGACAGTCTGAGAGAACACGTGTGCTATGTCCCTTCTCAACCCATCCTGTTTGACGCAACGCTTACGAGCAATCTCAGGCTTGCTAAAGTGACGGCCTCGAAGGTTGATCTTCACGAGGCAATCGAGGTCGTCGGGCTCAAGGATTGGGTGGGCACGCTGGAAGCGGGCCTCCATCAACGGATTGGCCCGGGAGGATATTCTCTCTCGGGTGGCCAACGCCAGCGCATTGGGGTTGCGCGAGCGATTCTGCAGAGCCCTCGCATCCTGATTCTGGATGAAGCGACATGCTCCCTCGATTCCGTTTCTGAGCAGAGACTGCTTCTCGATCTGCGTGGAATTCTGCCGCGCAGCACGATCATCGTCGTTTCTCATCGGCGGTCCGCACTTCTCTGCGTTGGCAGGGTGATCGTCCTCGAAGCGGGGCGCGTTGTCGAGGATGCCAGCCCGACTTCCCTGCTGGGAAACGGAGGCGCCCATTTTCGCTTATTCAACGCCGATGCTTCGACTCTGGTGAGTTATCGCGCCAACCGCCAAACCTGATCGACCAACCCTGCAGGCCGGATTTCCGCAGAAAGTCTGGCTTACGAACGGTCGCCAGTGTCGTTTCATCGTCGAGCCTTGAATGCTTCTCCTCGTTCAGTCTAGGGGCTTGGTTTTGGCAGGATGTTCTGCATGATGCGATGGGTGCGCGCGCTTTCTTCTCGAATCTCGATCCGCGTCGCGCGGTTTGCGGGCAATGTCGAGGCCAGATACTCCTCGTAGAGGAGGTAACCCGGCGCGACCGCGTCGCGAAAGAAATCGAGCAGGATTCTGTTCACGCGGCTCGCTAAGTCCGTGTCCCTCTGAAACTGTTCATCAAAATGGCGACTGAACATAGCCAAGTCCGGCTGGTTCTTGACAATGGCAACTACGTCAGCCGCGTGGGTCCGGGCTTCCTCTCTATCATGCCGCGATTCGTGGGGACCGCGGACATTGTGGTAGCGGTCGCACAAAGCCAGCAGTTTAAGCATAACCAGGGCGTGCGGCCGGGTGACACGCACCGTGGCGGCGAATGGCTCTCCGTTCGGCAAGCTGCCTTCGAGTGGATAGTCATCCGACTCGGCAATGGCGATGGTGCCACCTGTGCAGGCGCGGGCGTGAATCCCTCCTGCACATCCACGCGGAAATCGGTTGACCGCTTGAACTCTTCCGGCGCCATGAACTCGATACGCATGGTTTCGACACTATTGGGAACGGGTTTTTCAAACTGGAAATTTCGCGCCGCTGGGACTGCGACGTACCCCAACCGCATCAGCAGCACGTGCAGTTGGAGTGGCTCAGCCCTGAGGGCAATCACATCGAGAACAAAATCGACATCCTTGGTCCCGCGCGCATCCGTGACCGCGAACTTGATGGCTTGTGCGCCGGCAATGACGAACCCGGTCGCAGCCGGCCCCAACGCCGCCATTAATTCGAGCACATAGGTCCGTTGCGGCTCCGGAATCACGCAATTCTCCAGTGCGGCTCAATCACATTGCTCAATAAATAGTCCGCCTGCTTGAGGTCCCGCCCGCCCCGCGCATAGAGATCGAGATAGGCCTGCAGGTTGGATACGATCGGCACGCCCCCTTCCTGCCTGCAATACAAGAACACGCCATTGTCATAGGGATAGATCAATTGTAGTTTGGGTCCCATGGATTCGCGCGCCGCCAGTTTGCGCAATGGCGCCCCGCTCTCGTCGCT
>Ga0070764_10000298_pt1 | contig 18738 bp, 20 predicted proteins | sample HubBroMetageWRM4_FD_67287 | JGI IMG/M metagenome (GOLD analysis project Ga0070764, IMG submission 67287) | Warmed soil microbial communities from the Hubbard Brook experimental Forest, New Hampshire - Hubbard Brook CCASE Soil Metagenome WRM 4 | ecosystem: Environmental > Terrestrial > Soil >... | reverse complement strand
CGCCACCACGACGGTAGAGTGCCCGAGCGAGAAGTAAAAACCGACGCTCACCGGGCGCTTGCGCTCTTGGATCATCTTGCGCGTCACGTTGTCGATAGCGGAGATGTGATCGGCGTCGACCGCATGCCGTAAGCCGAACGTATACGCGAGCACGGCCGTCCCCAGCAGAATTGGACGCGGCCAAAAGGCCCATAAAGCCAAGGCCCAGGCTACGGCATTGAACGCGAGCAAGAACGCATAGATGCCGAAGACCTTGCGCATCGTCAGCCGCCGATCGATCGGGTTTATTGTAACACGGGTACCGCCGCCGCGATAAACGCGAGGAGGTCCGCGTTGACTGCATCTTTGTGCGTTGAACAGAGACCGTGCGGCGCGCCCTTGTAGATCTTCAGCTCCGCGCCTTTGACCATTTTTGCTTGCAAGAGGGCGGCGTCGGCAAACGGAACGATTTGGTCGTCGTCCCCCTGGATAATCAACGTCGGGACGTCTACTTCTTTGAGATCTTCCGTGAAATCAGTCTCCGAGAAGGCCTTGATGCAATCGTACGCCGCTGGGAATCCCGCTAGCATGCCTTGCATCCAGAACGAGTCGCGCAGGCCCTGCGAAACCTTGGAATCGGGGCGGTTCGCTCCATAGAACGGTGCGCTCAAATCCTTGAAGAACTGCGATCGGTCCGCATGTACTCCGGCCCGGAGTTGATCGAAGACGGACATCGGCAAACCGCCCGGATTGGCCGGCGTCTTGCGCATAATGGGGGGGACCGCAGCGATCAGCACGGCCTTGGCGACGCGCTTGGAACCGTGACGGCGGATGTAGCGAACGACCTCGCCGCCCCCGGTAGAGTGTCCGACGTGGACCGCCTCGCTCAGATCCAACTCCGCCACCAGCTCGGCAAGGTCGTCGGCGTAGGTATCCATATCGTTGCCGTCCCACGGCTGGTCGGAGCGACCGTGACCGCGACGGTCATGGGCGACACAACGGTATCCATGCGACGACAGAAAGAACATCTGGTCCTCGAAAGCGTCGCCGTTCAGTGGCCAGCCGTGACTGAAGACGACAGGTTGCCCCATTCCCCAGTCCTTGTAATAAATCTGCGTCTTATCTTTGGTCGTAAATGTACTCATGGTTTAAGCTCCTCGCATTTTCACTTCACGCATTGTGCGGCGGTCCGGCGTATGGAAACTCGGCAAGCAGATCGGTGTGGGGTTTGAGACCGTCTCCCGTCACCTTTCCATTCGTGAGCACCGGAAGGAAGTATGCCTCAACGTCGTCGGTCAATGCCCGGCCGTTGGTCGGGTACGATACTTCGCGTCCCGGCTCATACGGCAGCACGTCGGGCAACTGGGTCGCCGCCACCCGCGTCGCATCCTCCGGCGTGTAACCACCCGTGTGCTGCAGCGAGTGCGCGAAAACGGGGACGAACCGTGCGTCATGCACCGGCTCACCGGTAATGTATGCACTCTTCTCGTCCGCTGCCAGGAAGGGTTCCTGCGACGCCCGAGCGTTTCGGTCTGCCTGCGTGTAACTTCCGGATGCCCCATCCATTGTGCGGGCCCAGAGGTTCATCTTAGAACCGAGTTCAGCAGTAGGCACTTCCAGCACGATGGAAGCGACATTTTTGTCGGCGAAGAAGTCGTGGCCGGTGAATTTCATACCGTTTATGGCGCCCTGCGCGTCGAAAAAGAACGGATCGCTGCGCCAACCCGCAAAGAAGCGGTAGTCGCCGGCGTTCGTAATCGTCGGCTGGCGCCCCGTCGAGACGGCCGCCCCTTCGACGATAACTACCCCTTCGTCGCCCGTCCGCTCCGACTTCGTACCGTCAATCCGACGAACGCTTGCGATGAGTCCCCCTGCCTTGGACGCCGCGAAACGCACGCTGTAGGCGATATCGGCAATTACGTCACCATTCGTGTCGATCATCACCTCATACAACGCGGTGGTCACGAACGGATTCGTCGTCGTAGGGCCTGGCGGATTCACGCCGACGGACGGGTGCGAGTTCCACAGCAGGATCGTTTTGCTGGCATCCCCACGCTTTGGGAACACATACAGATCCGTACAGTTTAAGCGGGCGTCCCCGCCGGGAAACCCAAGGTTTGGACCCGAGTAATGATGGGACATAACGTACCTTCTCCTTCGCGATGAGATATCTCAGAATAAATGCTCCGGGTTTCGGCGACGCTGTTACTGGCCAGCCACGATCGCGCGATTACCAGCGTTAGCTGCTTCTTTTTCGCAAGCGTAAGCGCCGTGTTTCGTGCGCCCGTAGCGCCGATCACCTTTATGATAATAGATGCCGCTTTCGGTATCGAGCCATACGACGGCACTTTCACATATAGACTCGCGCCAGCCAGTTGCTTCCAGATTCGCGTCAACGCGCACGCGCCTCGCTAGCGCTTCCGATCTACCTAGCAAAGGCTGACTAATCGCGATGACGCCCGCAGCTGCCGCCGCCGCCATAAAAAGATCTCTTTTCATATCAACTTGCTACCGCCTCGCCGCCCCTTCTGGCATTTGTCATATGTTTTTCTCCTCGACAGCCCGGTGTACGAGCGTAGCACTCCACGTGAGCGCTGTCTGGCCAGCAAAAGTGAGCAAAACTTCGGTTTATGACTATGAGTACGCCGGCTCGAGTGCTGAGGCGGCGTCGAGTGAGACAATCGCGCTTGCAATCGCCGGAGTCATTCCGGGCCGCACAATGAGCCAGGCAAGAGCAAATTGCGCGGGCCTCGCCCCTAGCTCGCCTTCGGCCATGTCGCCGCCGACTTTCGTCGCAAGGACGACGCGGTCGCGTTTGTGATTACGAGCTAGCCACCTGCCGATGATTATGTGTGCATTTACCTAGTACGGTCGATGTTGAATATGACGCGTTCGAACATCGCATGGAGATCCTCGAACTCCGGGACGAAGTACGCATATTCGGGGCTGATGAAGCGCGGGATCATGCTAAGAGCAACGAGGCTCCCCAGAATGGCGCGCGACGTTCCCGCCGCATCGGGTATCACCGCGATGCCCGCGACCTGGAGCCTTTTCAAAAAAGCCTCGAGAGAGTCGAGCGCATTTACCGCCAGCAGCGAGCGCTCAAACCGAATCGGCATTTTGCCGCGATAACCGTGTGAGATTGTGTGAAGGATTGCGCGCTGGCGCCCGACCAAGGAAAAGCGCGACTCGCACCACCGGCGGAATGTCGCGCGCGCTTCTTCAATCGTTCGCACCGAGGTATCAAGGGAGGGCAGCGACAGCAGAAAGTCGTCGCAAATCTTTAGCAGCGCGGCGTTAAACACTTTTCGCTCGTCCGGAAAGTAGCGGTAGAACGTGCTTCGCGATATGCCGGCTTCTCTCGCGATGACGGACACCGTAACGTGCTCGGGGTCGCGGAACTCCAGCAACTTTGCAACCGCTGCTACGACGTCGCCCTTCGTCACGTGCTTGCGCGTCCGGGCGACGGGGGCTCGCAGACCATCGCCGTCGAGTGCGCCGACATAGGTCCACTTCGTCTTTCGGCGCTTGGTTTCCGGATCGCGGTAGCTCTCCACGACGTAACGGTAGTCGTGTCCTTTGATCCGTTTAGTAACCTCGTAAGCCATAGGACCTCGTCCTCTGCAAGCTATCCCGGTGGGCCCGACGAGGTAACGAGACCGCCCGCCGCTCCTCGTTCACGCTTACCTCGAATCTGCATCACTAAGGGCCGAAACCCGCCTCGTCGTCCACGTGGATGCGCAAAGGGCAGATGTCGTAGAGTTCGGCACGCGGCGGATGCTGATCGTGGCAGCTGTGATGGCCGCCACCTTGATGCAGACGCTCGACTCGACGATCACGAACGTCGCGCTGCCGACGATTCAGGGCAACGTCGGTGCGGGCCAGCAGGAAGCCACCTGGGTCATAACGGCTTATACCATCGCCGCCATCGTGGTAATCCCATTGACGCCCTGGCTCCAAGACCGGTTCGGCCGTAAAAATTACTACGTCGCGTCGATCGCCGGCTTTACGCTGGCCTCGGTGATGTGCGGCATGTCGTCTTCGCTCGGTACGCTCACGTTTTGGCGCGTCATTCAGGGGGCTTTCGGAGGCGGCTTGCTGGCGACCGGGCAGCTGGTTCTGCGCGATACGTTTCCACCCGAAGGCCTCAGCGTGAGCCAAGGAATCTTCACCATCGGCGCGGTCATGGGTCCGGCGCTGGGCCCCGCGCTTGGCGGCATTTTGGTTGACAATTGGTCGTGGAACTGGTGCTTCGACATCAACGTCGCGCCGGGAGCCTTTGCCGCTACGGTCTTGTTCCTGCTGCTCAAGGATCCGACAAAACCGCGGAAGATGCCGGTCGATGTTGCCGGAGTCGTGCTTCTCGCGCTCGCGCTCGGCACAATGCAATACGTGCTCACCGAGGGCGAGCCGCATTACTGGCTGCAAGACCCGGTCAATGCAGTAATGGCCGTAGTCTGCGTGATCAGCCTCGTGGGCTTCGTCGTCTACGAGTTACAGTTCACGGCAACTCCGATCGTCGATCTTCGGGTGCTGGCGAACCGAAGTGTCTGGTCGGGGTCGCTGCTCGCGCTCGCGTTCGGCGGCGCATCGCTGGGTTCGACGTACGTCCTGCCGCAGTTCGTTCAAAGCTTGCTCGGTTTTACTCCGACACTCAGCGGCTTGCTCTTCATTCTACGGGCGGTGCCGCTCGCGCTCTGTGTGCCCTTCGTCGTCAAAATGGTCGGCAAGATCGACGCGCGCGTGTTACTGGCGTCGGGCTTCATTGCCAGCGGCGTGGCATTGCTCATATTAGCGTTCCACACGACCTTGCAGGCATCGTTCTGGACCTTCGCTATACCCCTTGCGCTCAGCGGCGCGGGCAGCGCTTTGCTTTTCATTCCGCTCACGGTCGCAGTCCTGAGCGGCACGCCGCCGCGCGATGGGCAGAAGGCCGGAGCATTCATCAATTTGGCAGTGCAGCTCGGAGGATCGGTCGCGGTCGCGTTACTCGACGTCGTCATCGACCGGCGCACGGCGTTCCATTCGACCGTTCTCGGCGGCGCCGTTAACCTGAAGGCGCCCCCTGTTATCGCATTTCTCCAATCGCATTCTTTAGCGCAGCTTTCCGCGCTCGTACAAGGCCAAGCACTGATCCTCTCCTATGCTGATGCTTCCTTGCTCGTCGGCGCCGGTTCGCTGATCTGCATCCCACTCATACTCTTGATGCGCCGGCGCACCGCCGCACCCTCAATGGCAGAGATCGAAATCGGCGGCTAGCGCCGCCGGGTCACCGTAGGACGTACTGCGCGTTGACCGAGGCAAAGATTTTCGACGCGAGCTTCAATACGGGTGCCGTGTAGTCGCTCATCGGCCCGCTCGCGCCGCTAGCGACCCACACATCGACGGTCGAAGCGTAGGCGGTCGTGACCGCAGCAGTTACCATTTGCGCAACGACTGCTGCGGAACGCGGTAGACGATGAGCCAGTGCGTTCGCAATGTCGCGACAATGGATCGTGCGTACGGCGTCGAGGCGCCCTTGGAGCTCAGGAGACTTCGCGATGACCCGGCCGGTCAACCGGATGACCCGCTGCGCGTCGCTGGCGCGCACCGACTCCTCGAGCGCCGCTATGAGGGCCGTGACCATGCCCTCACCACGGGGACGTGCTCGCAGCGCCGCGACGGTGGCGTCGCGCGGCAGATCGTACCAGCCGAAGAGCGCATCGTCCTTCGACGCAAAGTAGCGAAAGAACGTGCGCGGCACGACGTCCGCTGCAGCAGTGATCTCGTCCACTTTCGTCTGTTCGAAGCCACGCTCCGCGAAAAGCCGCACGGCTGCTTCGGTCAGCTGCTCGCGCGTTCGTGCCTTCTTTCGCTCCCGGTGCCCCGGGCTAGGTAACGGAACGCCTTTTTTATGTCTGTCCATGTATTTTGTCATTCATTGACATTATTCACGCGCTGGCGATAAGCTCCTTCTGCAACACCAAAACCGGAGAACGAACAGCATGGGTATTCAAATCTTCCCCACCGTCACCGCGGCAGTCCGCGCCGGATACTTAATCGAGTCCGTCTATCCCGATCCCGAGGGGTTTCTCCACGCGCGAATGCACACGCCAGTGGGCTGGGCGCAGGCGCTCGTCCGTACGAGCAGCGCATCGTGACCGCCGCGGTGAGCATCGGCGATTTCGAGCGCATAGTTCTCGAATATCAGGCAAAGCTTCGCGCCTTTGCGCAGCGCATGGCTGGAAACCGCGAAGACGCCGAGGAGATCGTGCAAGACGCATTCGTCCGTGCCTACCGCGCGCTCGAGCGGATGCCGGAGAGCCTGCGGCAGGACCTGCGCCTGAAGGGCTGGCTCTACACGATTACGCTGAACGTCGCGCGCAACCGCCTGCGCAAAAAACAACCGGCCGTCGTTTCGTTTGACACGGTCGAAGATCCAGCGACCTTTTTCTCGCAGTACGTCGAACGCGACACGCCCGAATCCGCGCTGGACGAACGCGCGAGCGTAGAGGTAGTCGAAGCAGCGCTGCGACGCATTCCCGAACACCTTCGCTCAACGGCGCGGCTAAAGTTTCTCGAGGGGCGCACGCACCGTGAAATCGCCAGCAGCTTTCGCCAGCCGATCGGCACCGTGAAGTCCCACGTGCGCCGCGCCGCCATTATTATGCGGCGTCACCTCGCCGAGCAACATTCGGACGCCGCTTAGGTCACGCTCTGCTTCAGGGAGAACTTCATGTTCAATCATATCCTCGTCCCGATCGCCCCACCGTATCTGCCGAAAACCACGCTCATGACGGCGGCTGCGCTTTCGGTCGAACAGTGCGCCGACTTGACACTGGTCTACGTTTCGGACGAGCGCGGCGGCTTCTTGACGCCGCTTCTCTCGCTGCTCCCCGACGAGAATCGCAGCCGGCTCAATCGGTTTCTCGGCGACGCTTTAGCGATCGTTTCCGAATACGGCGCAACAGCGTCGATCAGAGTCGTCCGCGACGCGCCCGTCGCCAAAGCCATCAAAACCGTCGCGGACAAAATCGGTGCAGATGCCATTTTCGTTGGAACGCACCAACGCAACCCTGCGGGCTCTGCAAGCAATGCCGCCATCACGAAGGCGCTGCTCACTGAGACGAGCGTACCGGTCTTGGTGATTCATGAGTCGCCGGTTTCGCACGTGCGCCCGGTCGCCAACGAGCTGGCCTCATGAAGCGCGGCTTCGGCAGAATGGTGGTGGTCGTAACGTCGCTCCTCGTTGCGACCACCACCCTTCCCGCCGCGGCAATACCGGAAGCGACGCCTCGGGTGGCAATCGTCGAGCGCGGAGCGAGAATCGCAACCGTCACGATCGAAACCTACGGAGTCGTCAAAGAGCCAATCGTGCGGCGCTATCTTTCGCTGCGCGCAGGTGACACGCTCGAACAGGCTGCCGTCGAACGCGATTACAACAACTTAACAAGGCTCGGTGGCTGGCGCGTCCGCCTCGCCATTCGCAGCGATCCCTCGACCGCCAGCGTCTCCCTGCATTGGATCGTCATGGCAAGACAATTTGAGCCGACCGACCATCCGTACTACGCCGATCAGCCGCTCTCGACGCCGATCGAAGGCGTCGGCTGGATTGCAAAATCGTCGCCTCTCGACGACCGAGGCTCGACGGCCTCGACGACCTCGCAACTCTCGCGGCGAGCGAACCTCTTCCACGCGGCATACACGACGCCGCTCTCAGTCGATTCGACGAGCGGTCGCGAATCCGACTTTATCGTCGATGAGTTTGGCGGGCGTGGCGTCTATCGTGCGAGTCAACCGCTTGCGGTGAACGTCTACAGCTGGGCGATGGGCGCGGAAGCGCTCTATTTGATGCGCTATACGAACGGAACGCAAATCGAGTTGGGTGCCGAAGCGGTGCGCTCGACGAGCGCGCAACCGACATATATCGTAGCCCCCTCGCTGTACGACACCTACTACACGCCGGTGCGCAACACGCTGCTGAAGGCCGGCGTTTCGCACAGCTGCCCGGTGCCGCCGGCCCAATGGCACCCTCCGTACTGCTACCTGCAGTATCGCGTCGAGGCGGTCGACGCCATCGGCGGTCTCGGCGCCAACACCGAATATCGCGCGGTCCTTGCCGACGCGGCGCAGTATACGCGCGTTGGTTCATCGACGCTCGTGCTACATGGCGGAGTCTGGCGCTCCGGCGGAGTGGTTCCAACGAGCGCCTTGGTTTGCGCTACCGGTTTGCGCGGCTATGCAAAGGGCACATGCGGTACGGACGCCGATGTATTGCAGGCGGAGTATCGCATCGCCGACGCGCGTCCGGGGAATTGGAAATTCATTCTCTTCACGGAGACGGCCGCGAGCCGCGTACGCGGCGGCGATCAATCATTCGCACCGCCCGCATTTGCGTGGCACGGAGATTCGGGCGTCGGGGTGATGTATCGCGGTGTGCGCTTGAATTTGGCTTATGGATCGCAGGGCGGCCGTCTCACCTATGAACTTCAAGGTCAGCTCTTCTAGCACACTGCGACTTTCGTCATCTGAGTTAACGAGACATTTGCGCGTTCGCATTCCAAATGCGAGCCTTCCGAATCCGTCGATCCTTTCGCGCAAATCATTAACTGCAGAGAACCAAAGAAACGTCAGGGAGAAAAAAGTCTTGTCGAAATTTCACGAGTGCGTCGCAGCGACGCTGTCAATCGGGGTGCTCACGACGACCATCGCACAGGCGCAGCAGATCTTAACCCTGCCTTTGGGCAGCCAGCCGGTGCCGACCGCGACGACGCCGACCACTCCGACACCAATGCCCGAGGCGACGACTGCCGCAACAACGAGGTTGATCCCGCGATCTCAAATGGCGTGGCACGGTGGGCGCGGCGCAGAGTATTTTATCTCGGGCGATTACCTGTTTGACACGCAGAACGTCAACGAGTTCAATCCATCGGGCATCAGTGGTTCGGGCTCGTTCGCGGGGCGCGTCGGCGCTTCGTATCCGGTCGGCAAGCTTGCCGTCATGGCCGAGGGAACGTGGGATCAGTACGAATACACCCACCCGACCGGTCCGGTGACGGTCATCGGCGGGAACGGTCAGGCGATCGTACCGTCCTTTTTCATTCACTCCAATGATTGGGATGCACGGCTTGGCGTTGGGCTGCAGCATCCACGGGTGTTCCTAGTGGCCAGTTACGCCCAACGGTTAAACAACTACGGCTATCCGAATCTTCAGGGCTATGGCTTCGGCATCGAAAAGCTGCCGGACTTTAACGATAAAACCGTTTCATTCTTCGGCAGCTACCTGTGGTATCCGCAGTTCGGCGCGGGTCAATACCTGCAATACGGCTTTTACAAGTACCAAGCCGGCATCGAAGCCCACTCGAACAACCGGTATAATCCCTTGTTCGTCGAGGTGGGCTACATGGGCGACTACGGATACGGTAGGCTGAGCGTTCCGGCGAGTATCTCCGATCACGGTGTCTTTGCCGGCCTCGGCCTCCACTTCTAGGTCGCGACGATGCCGATAGAACTCGCATCCGGTTTCACCATCGAGCGCCTTGGCGTGGTGATGCGTCCCGACCCTGCTCGTACCGAAGAGATCGAAGGCGTCCTTAATCCGGCGGCAATCCGCGGACCCGACGGTGAACTCTACTTGTTTCCGCGCCTCGTCGGCGCAAATAACTACTCGCGTATCGGTATCGCACGCGTGTTGTTTAACGATGAAGGTATTCCCACCGGTGTCGAGCGTTTAGGCATCGCGCTCAAGCCGGAAGAGCCGTACGAACTGCGGCCGCGGGAAGCTACGGGTGGCTGTGAGGATCCGCGCGTGACGTTTGTCGAGCCGATCGGGCTCTACGTCATGACGTACGTCGCCCTTGGTCCTCGCGGCCCCCGGGTAGCGCTTGCGATTTCCGAGAATTGCCTCGACTGGGAACGGCTTGGCCTGGTTGACTTTCAGCCTGATGCGCAGGCACATTACGGCAAGCCTTTCAATAACTACGATAACAAAGACGCTGCGTTCCTACCCGATTCCGTACACTTCAAAGACGGGCGCGCGGCCCTCGGCATGTTCCACCGTCCCTTGTACGACGCGCATAACGCGCCGCGCGGTATCGATCACCCGGTTCCTGCCATCTGGATATCGGGATGCGACCTCGATGCGGCCAAACGTGATATTCGCCAGCTTCGTATCATGAATCGGCACGCCCGCGTCGTTGAACCGTCGGCCGACTGGGAGTCGTTGCGCGTGGGTGTCGGCACTCCGCCGGTGCGTACGCGGCTTGGATACATGATCGTCTATCACGGCGTCAACGGCGTGCTCGCGCAGGCACCCGGAGAGTTGAACCACGTGACCTACGATGCCGGCGTCTTGATCTTTCGACGCGAGCAGAATCGCCTGCTCCGCTATCGCTCGGCGACGCCGATCCTCATTCCGGAAGTTGAGGACGAGCGTGACAACGGTCATAACGTCGTCTTCCCAACCGGCATCGACCAACGTTCAGATGACGTCTTCGACATCTATTATGGAATGGCCGATCGATACATCGGGGTTGCACGACTACGGCTTCCCGAGACCCTGCAATACGAAGAGCAGCCCTCGACGCTCGAGTCGCGTGTGACAACTTGATACAGCCCTTAACGGTTCGTCTTGTTACCTTGCCTGCGTTGAACCGCCGGCAACTGCTGCGCAGTTTCAGGTGACATGCAAACCATATCTGTCGCCACGATGAAAGCCGTCCGCGCTCACGGCTACGGCGATGCCGGCATGCTCAGTTTCGAAGACGCGCCCCTGCCAAGCCCCGGAGAAGGCGAAGTTCTCGTGCGCGTGCACGCGGCTAGCGTGAACCCCGCCGATTGGAAGCTCCGGGCTATCATTCCGGGGCGTGACGTTTCCGGCGTCGTCGAGGCGGTTGGACCCGGCGTTACGCGGTTCGCGCACGGCGACGCCGTATTTGGTAATGCCGATGGCGCATACGCTCAGTACGCCGTCGCTAACGAAGCGGCACTCGCCCGTAAACCGCTAACCGTCGACCACATCCACGCGGCTGCGATTCCGCTAGCGGCACTCACGGCGTGGCAGGCGCTCTTCGAAATCGCCGGTTTGAAGGAAGGCCGGCGTCTTTTGATTCACGGCGCCGCCGGCGGCGTCGGAAGCTTCGCCGTGCAACTGGCGAAATGGAAAGGCGCACGAGTTGCCGGAACCGCTTCGGGCCGTAACCAGCTCTTTTTGATGAGTTTGGGCGTCGACCAGGCCATCGATCACTTCGGGCAGCGATTTGAGGATCTGGTCGGCCCCGTCGACGTCGTGCTCGATACGGTCGGCGGCGACGCCCAACGGCGCTCGTGGAACGTGCTGCGCAAGGGTGGCATGCTGGTTTCCACCGTCGCGCTGCCCTCCGCCGAAGAAGCACGCCGGCGCGAGGCGACGGCGGCCATCTTCACTTCGCGTCCCGACGGTGCTCAATTGGCACAAATCGGCGAGTTGATCGACTTCGGGTACGTGCGGCCGGTTGTCGAGACCGTGCTGCCGCTATCGCACGCAAAGCGCGCGCACCAGATCAGCGAAGCGGGTCACGCGCGCGGCAAAATCGTGCTCTCGGTCGAGTAAGCCGATGGACACTATTTTTGGCGGCCAGGGGCAAAACTTTTTTTACGACGATGTCGCCTTCGCGCTTTCGCTCATCCCTTTCGTGCTCGTCGCTGCACTGATCGTCGCTTCTCGGCTCGAAGAGCCGCTGCGAGTTCGCGCCACCATACGCAAAAGGAAGGGCAACCCCAAATAACTTCTCCGGCGCAACTCATCGGGGCAGGAGTTTAGACTTTCCTCATGATTGCGGCCTACGATGGAAGAGATGAGAGCGTGCTGCGCGTGCGCGATCTTCGCGATCTTCGTCTATGCGGGGTGTTCACCGCGTTTCGCGAGCGGGTCGGTTACGCCAACGATGCCGAGCGGCATCTTCAAGATCAGGCATATCGTATGGATCATGCAGGAGAACCGCAGCTTCGACAACCTGTTTCAAGGCTATCCCGGCGCCGACACGCGTTCGAGCGGTGAGGACTCGCAGGGCCGCGTGGTCCCGCTCGCGCGCATCGCATTCACCAGGGGTTACGACATCTCTCACACGTCGAACTCCTTTTTCCGAGCTTGCAACGGTACGTCGAGGCTTCCGGGGACGCATTGCCGCATGAATGGGTTTGATCGTGAGCAAGTGTACTGCTTCCGCGCGTGTCCCCGGGATCCGCAATATGGTTACGTTCCGCACTACGAGACGCGGCTCTATTTCGAGATGGCGCATCAGTATGTCTTAGCGGATCGGATGTTCGCCTCGAATTTGGATATGAGTTACGTCTCGCACCAGTACATGGTTGCCGGCCAAGCTAACCGCGCCGTCGATTTTCCGAGCCGCACATGGGGATGCACCCCGGGTCGCGACGTCATCAATACGCTGACGGATGCGCGCGCGTATGGTCCGACGATCCCGGTTTGCCAGAATTACCGGACACTGGGTGACGAACTCGACGCGGCGGGATTGAGCTGGAGGCTCTATAGCTTTACCAAAAAGTATCAATGGATGGGCTATCGATCGATTCGGCACATCCGCTACGGACCGGATTGGAGTACCAACGTTATCGGGTCATCGCTGCAGGTGATTACCGACGTCGCAAACGGCAAGCTTGCCAACGTTACCTGGGTTACGCCGAGCTGCAAGAACTCCGACCATTCGGCGTGCGGCAGCGCGTCGGGCCCGCAATGGGTATCAGACGTCGTGAACGCGATCGGCGAAAGCCGGTTCTGGAACTCGACGGTCATTTTCGTGATGTGGGACGAGTGGGGCGGCTGGTACGATCACGTTAAACCCCCGTACGTTGACTTCGACGGCCTGGGGCTGCGCGTGCCGCTCCTGGTCATCTCACCGTTCGCCAAGCGCGGTTACGTCTCGCACGTACAGTACGAACATGGCAGCATCCTTAAGTTCGTCGAGGATCGCTTCGGCCTCGCCCGCCTCGCCGCGAGCGACACCCGGGCGAACTCTCCGGCCGTCGATTGCTTCGATTTCTCCCAACCGCCACGCCCGTTCCAACCGTTCGGGTCACGCAAGCGCCCACAGGACGTCCTACGGATGCTTCACGAGGACCGCCCGCAAGACCCCGATACCCAGTAGCATCGAGAGCGAGGTTACGCGGCTTCGGGCTTTCTTAGCAAAGCGACGAGCGGCAAGTTGAGCAGCGAGACGAGGGCCACGACCTTCGAGTTGTCCATGTAAGCAAGAATGGACGCCTGCTGATCGACGAGGTACGACATCGTCGCCGCCGCCGGTACGGTATCGATCGGCACTAAATGGCCCAACGTGGCGCCACCCGCGAGCAGCGCTTGATACCAGGCCCAGCTGTGGTCGTAGACGACGGCGAGGGCGGTAGAGGCAACGGACCCGCCGAGTAACAACACGATCTTAAAAATTGCGACGCCCTCGGCACGTACTTCGGCGGGGAGCGAGCGTACCAGCACGTTTGCAATCGGTGAGAAAAGACACGCAAATCCGGCACCCGAAATAACGATGGCAAGCGCAAACGTCGCGAAATCCGATCCCGACGCCGTATGCGTCACAAGTAACACGTAAGAAAGCGGCACGAGCAGGAAGCCGATCACGACCGGGATCCTCACGTCGATCTTGTCGGCGTTTACAAGGATCACGACAATCGGCGCCACGAGCATAATCGCCGGGATTCGCAGCAGCAGCAGCGCACCCGCGGTCGACGGTGGAAAGCCGAGGCTGACTTGTGCATACTGCAGGAAGAGGTTCGCGCCAAAGAGCGGCACGCCGAGCCCGAATCCGAGGACGCTCCCGACCGCGAGATTTCGGATATTAAATAACCTTAACTGGATGAAGCCACACCGATCTTCACATAATTCGCGCCAGATGAATCCGGCAAATCCGACGGCGGAGAGGAGGCAAGACCAGAAGATGTCTGGGCTCGAAAGCCAATCTCGGCGTTCACCGAACGACGAGGCGTATTGAAAACAGAAGAATGCGAGTAAGGCGAACGAGATGCCCGGGACGTCGAAGCGCCCCGTTGATCGCGGGCCCGGCGCTTCCAGCAGCGTGAAGACGACTACCCCCGCGAAGGCGGGGAGTAGAGCGTACAAGACAAACGCATCGCGCCAATATGCGTGGTCGATAAACCAGCCACCGATGAACGACCCCGCTGCCGCGCCTGAAAGTGAGATAACGGAAAAGAACGAAAATGCTATGCCGCGCAGCTTGGCAGGGAAGAGCGTCAACACGGTTACCACCGAGCAGACGAAAAACGTTCCTTGCGCCATTCCTTGAAAGCAGCGGCCGAGGATGAAGCCGCTTAACGAAACAGTCATTGCGAGGTAGAGCGAAATAACGCCGAACGTCAGATGTCCGAAACCAAAGACCGGTTTACGTCCAAACCGGTCGATGAGCCACGGCGTGAGCAAAATCGTAACGTAGTAGAATGTACTGAATCCAATCAACGTCCAGGGCAACTCATCCGCGCTCGCACCGAGGCTGCCGCCGGCATACTGCTGGATCGATTGAAACACGCCATTGAAGGATTGATCGACAAAAAGCGAGATCAAGGCGGCGAGCATCACGAGGACTTTGCTGACGCTGATGCCTTCAGCAAGCTCGATTTGAAGGAACGGCCGGCTACGCGCCGCGATCATCTTGCGCGACGGTTTCGCCACGGTGGCGCATGAAGCCGCCCAAAAGCCGGCACGCCGAGCCCGGACCTTGCGAAACCCTCGGCGCGCTCAACCAGTTCTTGCTGGGCACAATACGAAAGCCACCGGAACGGAGAGAAACCTTGGCTTCTTTTGACACGTATAATAATTCGTTCCCTCACGCAAAGCTCACGCGTTCCTCGAACGGCGTACTCGAGGTCGTTTTACACACCGCCGGCGATACGCTCGTCTTTAACGGATATACGCACACCGAGTTCGTCGAACTTTTCCACCAAATTGGTGCGGATGCCGACAATCGCGTCGTTATCCTCACCGGCGCCGGTCGAGCCTTCATCGACAACATCGACCCGGAGGGCTTCGACTTCTTCACGCCTCGCGGTTTCGACAAGATCTATCGCGAAGGAAAGAAACTTCTCTGGAACATCCTGGACATCTCAGCACCCCTGATCGTCGCGCTCAACGGACCGGCGACCGTCCATTCGGAATACGCGCTGCTCGCCGATATCGTCTTCGCAACGCCCGACACGATCTTCCAGGATAAGCCGCACCTGAACTTCGGCATCGTGCCGGGCGATGGCGTCCATTCGTTGTGGCAGGAGGTCATTGGGCCGATTCGTGGCCGGACTTTTCTGCTGACCCAGCAGATCATCGGCGCCGACGAGGCTAAGACGCTGGGAGTCGTTAGCGAGATCGTTCCACGCGACCGGTTGATGGACCGCGCTCGTGAGGTCGCAGAGCAACTGACGAAGCTCCCGCCGCTCACGACGAGCTACGCTCGCGTGGCTTTCACTCAGAAGCTCCGCCGCCTGGTCGATGAAAGCGTCGGCTACGGACTCGCGCTCGAGGGCATCTCCGCCGCCGACGTCGCCCGCATGAACGCCTAATCGGCCCGTCGCGTCTTAACTATGACAAACCGACAGGTGCTCGTGCTCGCCCTTCTCCTCACGTCAGGCGTTATGGCGCAAGCAGTCTTCTCGCGAGTCGCGCAGGCCGACCGACCCGCAACGGTGCCGCGATTCGAGCCGGCGCCGTGTCCGACGATCCAGGACGTAGAATGGCTCGCCCACGCGACCTGCGGCTACCTTGTCGTGCCGGAGGATCGTCGTAGACGCAACGGCCGCACCATCAAGCTGATGGTTGCAAAATATAGCGCACCATCTTCGGAAAAGCGGCCCGATCCGATTCTGTATCTAGAAGGCGGCCCCGGCGACATAGCACCGCTTGAAATCGACCAGATTATCAAAGCGAACTTCATTCGCGACCGGGACATCTGGGTGGTGAGTCAACGCGGCACCTGGTCCTCGCAGCCGGCGCTGATCTGTGCGGCATCTAACGACTTCGCTAGAGAACTTGTTGGCCTCCGCTTCTATTCCGAAGCAACAAAGCGCGCCCACGTGGCTGCGACCGAGGCCTGCCGCCGCGAGCTCACTGCCACCGGCGCAAATCTCGGTGCGTACAATTCAACCCAAAGCGTCGCCGATCTGGTCGACCTCCGTAAAGTGCTCGGCATTAAGGAGTGGAACGTTTACGGGAACTCGTTTGGCACGTATACGGCCCAGACGCTTATGCGCGACCATCCCGAGGGAATTCGCAGCGTCGTCATCGACTCGGTCCTACCGACGAGCTACAGCATCCCGGTAAACTGGTGGAACGCGCGCTACGCGTTCAAAAACATCTTCGCGGCCTGCGCATCACAACCGGCCTGCAACACGGCCCATCCCCATCTCGAGCAGACCTTTACCGGAATGGTCAACAAACTCGAAGCCAGGCCTTTGACGCCGACCATCAGTGACCCCAATACCCGCAAGAACATTACGGTGATGATTGACGGTGGCGCGCTAGTCGACTGGTTGCGCAACCAAACATACGGCATTCCCACGCTCCAAGCCGCGCCCGATACAATTACTGGGCTCGCTGCCGGGCGCCGCGATTCCATCGAGGCGATCGCGAAGGATCGCGCGGGCCGGGCGCCACCCTACCATCCGGGCGTACCCGCGCTCGGTGACGGGCTGGCCTTCGGCACCACCTGCCGCGAAGATGACCTCGGGACGCCGCAAGAACTCGCCGCGGCCGGTCGAGAAGCGTTTCCTGATTATCCGGTCTCGATAACACGCGAAGGCGTCGGCGGCTGGGCGTACGTTCAAGAAGATTGTCGCGACGTTTTGAAACTCCCGCGCGCTCCGAAATCGATGCACGAGTCCGTCGCCAGCAACATTCCAACGCTACTCGTGTCCGGGACGTTCGACACATTGACGTCACTCGCCGGAGCAAGAGCGGCAGCAGCGCGGCTATCCCGTGCAACGATCATCAGCGTCCCAGGCGTCGGGCACACGGTCTCGCCCTGGTCTCCCTGTGCTCAAAAGATCGTCGTTTCGTTCTACGCTGCTCCGGAGAAGGCGCCCGATACATCTTGTATCAGCCGACTCAAGCCGGCCAGCTTCATACTCAAGGGTTCCTCCGCAAACGAACTTTACCACTGAAAGGAAATAAGAAATGACCAAAATCCTCGTTATCGCGAAGTGCAAAGATCAGGCAAAGTGGGAAGCGGGCTTCCGCACTCACGCCGATCTCTTTAGAACGGTGTACGGCGTCTCCAAACCCATAAGCTACGGAATGGGCGAGGACAACTACATTGGCGCCTGCTTTGAGACGAGCGACCTGACGAAGGCGATGTCGGCGATATCGTCGCCCGAGACCGCCGAAGCGATGGAGAACGACGGGCTGCTCCGCGACACGGTAAAGGTTTTCATATTTGACAAAGAGCTCGCCGTTTAGCTCCGAGTTGGCCCCGGGGGCCGGCAGGACGGCCCTTGAGCGTGGCGGCTTTAGGGGCCCGGGTGCCCTTTGATTCAGCCGGGATTAAGGTTGGCCCCAGAATCGTGCGATACCGTGAATAGTGTGAATTGCGCAGGGGCGCGCATCGCCGTGATTGACGATGAAGAGGATATCCGTTGCCTCCTTTCATCCGAGCTCGAGGCGGCAGGTTTTGAGGTCCGTACCGCGCGGGACGGGCCTTCTGGATTAGAGGCGGTCAAAGATTGGGAGCCTTCGCTCATCCTGCTTGACGTCATGATGCCCAAGATCGACGGCATCAGCCTTTTGCCCCGGCTACGGTCCCTCACGCAAGCACCAATATTTGTTTTGAGCGCGAAGGGCGAAACGGGCGACAAGGTGCTCGGCCTAGAGCGCGGCGCCGATCAATACCTAGCAAAACCATTCGAAACGCCCGAGCTCATTGCTCGCATCCGTTCGGCACTACGTCGACCGCAGCTCGATGCTCCTGAGGTCTTGACGCATTCCGATCTAGAGGTGGATCTTCGTGCGCGACGAGTGCGCCGGGGAGCACGTAATATCGTACTCACGACGCGCGAATTTGCGTTGCTGGAGGCCTTTATGCGCTACCCGCGGCGGGTCTTTAGCAAGAATGACTTGATCGATCGCGTCTGGGGGTACGATTCCGAGGTCTCGCAGAACTGTGTCGAAACGTTTATTTCGTATTTACGAGCCAAACTTAACGAACCGCAAGAAGAGGCGCTTATCATAACGGTCCGCGGGGCCGGCTACGCCCTGCGGGCCTAACTCGTGCAATCGTCACTTCGGAGCCGCTTAATTTCGTGGTACGTCATGACCGGCGTCGCGGTCGTGCTCTGCGTCGGCGTATTGATTGCGGTGGTAATTGGTGAAGTGCTTTCGTACCAAGCGCGTGAGGCGATGTTGTCGGCGCAAAGGCGGATTCCGGCGCTGGCTATGCAGTATCGCTCGCAGCACGGAACGATCGCGGGATTGGACTCGTACCTCGCGCAACAACTTGCTCCATTGCCTGTGCGGACGCGCACCAACGCTGAACCTGGGCTAGGCCGTCGCGGCCTTCTGCACCGGCCGCCGAGCGCCGGCATATTGGTGAGGCTGCTCATGGCCGAAGTTCGTCCAACTGACGTTGACTACAACGGTATTCACACCACCCTCTTCGTGCCCCCGTCGTTCTACGAGCGTTTCGTCGAATATTATTTGGCTGCTATGGCCATCGTGGCCGTAGTGGTCATCGCTGTCGCGTGGCGCGTCGCCATCGTCGTCGCCGCGAACTCCCT
>Ga0070764_10000294_pt1 | contig 18812 bp, 19 predicted proteins | sample HubBroMetageWRM4_FD_67287 | JGI IMG/M metagenome (GOLD analysis project Ga0070764, IMG submission 67287) | Warmed soil microbial communities from the Hubbard Brook experimental Forest, New Hampshire - Hubbard Brook CCASE Soil Metagenome WRM 4 | ecosystem: Environmental > Terrestrial > Soil >... | reverse complement strand
GTGCGCAGAATGTCCAAAGCCTGTTTTGCCGTGGGAACGATGATGACGGTGTAGCCGTCATTGGAAAGAATGCTGCGCATGATCTCGGCGGTCTTGGGGTCGGATTCGACGGCGAGCACGACCGACTGCTGCTTGGTATGCGTCGAAGTGGAATGGGCCAAAACTCCGGCAACGGAGGGATCCACTTTCGCGCCATCTTTCGTTGTGGCATCCGACTTCGTGTTGATGAATTGTAATGCTACGGCGTAGCGGCCGTCCTGTTCGACGACGCGCACCACTTCGGCGGTCTGCGCGGAATTCAACGCGGCGGCGGCCGTGGAATAGGGAAACGTTACGTCGAGTCGCTGGCCTTTCCAATACCCAGCGCGCGCAGCGGTGACAAGCAGGCCATCGCGAGAGACGTCTATGCTCTTGCAGATTTCTTCGAAGGGCTCCGGAGTATTCACGCCACGCATGTGAACTTGCGCGGTGATTTTCGCGCGCTTGCGGCGGCGGCGTTCGATTCCTACCGGCGAGTTCGATGATGCAGATTTTGCGTTCGCTTCTGCGGAGGCGATTGGCGGCGTGCTCATCGGTGTTACCTCAGTTATTTGCAGGGTCTGTCGCGTCCTGCTGGACTAACGTACAGCTCCCCCGCTAGTTGTAGATGTACATGAGCGGTGCCGCAACGGGAATAGTACTGTCGTTTCATTGTGGAAAACTCTTGGGAAATCTTGCTGTGCGTTGGCTAAGTGCCCTAGATACAACGTCGTGGTGCACGAAGAGCGTGGCCGGGACGGGTGCACATTGGAACATTTTTAGACACCAAGGGAGGAGATCAGGGCATGGGATGAAACACGCTTACTCCGCTGCCGGTGTTGAATCGCAATTCCAGCGACGACGAAATACTTGGATTGCTTACGCAGCCGGCGCGCAAAACTGGACGTCACGGAGTGAAAAGCGAAGCGCGCGATTCGAACGCGCAGGACTCGGCCACGCGGGCGACCGATCAATTGGCGTTGGATTTTGGTGATGGCGCAAGTCCGCAAGTGACACGCCGAAGCTCCGCGACAGATGGCGGAGATGCGGATGCGAATGCGACGGGACAGGTTGAGCCGGAACATTTGCGCGCAGCGCTGGATGCGAATCCTTAAATGCGCGACGCCTGGCAGGATGCGAGCGCTTACCGGGAAACATTTGCGACGCCCGAAGAAGTGCGGGCCGCGACGGCCGAGCGGCGGGTGACCGATGGCGACACCATGTGGGCGCGGGGGCTTTCGTTTCTTGAGATTTCCGATTCGCATCGGCCGCGCGGCGATTGCGCTGGGCATAGAACGCGAACGGCTTACGTCCCGACGCGCATGGCCGATTGCCCGGCGTGCGGTGAAAAAGTGATGCCAGGAGTGGCAGTGTGCCGGCACTGCAGAGCGATTCTGGATCAGGAAAAAGCCACGAAGCATGGCCTGGGACTACGTGCGGCTACGACTGACGACAGACGAGTGCGACCGTATGGCGGGGAGAAAAGCAAGGGGTAATGTCGCGAAGAGATTAATCAATCGCGCGCAAACCGTTTGAACTTTTCAAGTCACGAAGCCGAAAAAGCAAAAAGGCAGACCCGTAGGTCTGCCCTTCTGGAAGCGGTTTTCGGCCAGCTAAGCGATCGAGGCGGAATTCAGGCGACGCCGCGAAAGCGCGATGACGCCCAACAGGCCCGCACCGAGCAGGAACAAAGCCGAAGGTTCAGGAGTCGTGACGTACGTTGCAGTGCCACCAGCAACGTAATCCCACGATCCGCCGCCCAAGGGATCCACGTACCCGCCGATGAAATTGAAAGTTGATGGAAAGCTGCCGGCCAAATTGAACCCGTTCCACTCGAGGACGGTCAAAGTGGTGCCGGAAATCACCCCAAAGTACTCGGTGCCGAACGGATCGAACACGATGCACTGATTTCCACCAGTGAGACCGTTGCAGCTGAAGGATTTGCCATCGATCGTGAAGTTGGAATTGAGCAGGAGCGTCTGTTCGGTGTTCGAGTTGTAACCGAAATCCAACGTTCCAGAGATAGTGCCACCGCCCGCCGTAGTCCCGCTAATCTGATAGACGTTGCTGGAATCCGCATGCACCACGGTTGGCAATAGGGCAAAGGCGGAAGTCAGCAAAGCCAGGCCGAAGACTCTGGCGAACTGTGCAGTTCGGTTTTGTAAACGCGTTACGTTTTGCTTGCTCATTTGGCCTCATTTACTCGTGACCGCCTGGCCACAAGCGACGAAGTAGAGAACCTCCGCCTGCAATAGTTATTGCAAGGGCCATGCCAATCAGTGGGCAGGGGTTAGTACTGCCTCCGTTGCGGCATGCGGTAACCATACCGGGGGCTTCGAGATCGCGTAACATGCTGCTTTGTAAGGTGTTATGGGACTTGACGCTCCGACGTGGACCTAACGTGTCATGGGCCGTACCGGCCGCGCCCGACCTCAGCGACGGAACAGGCGCGGGAAGTGTTTTTCTTCAAATGTCAACATTCGTGGACTAGATCTCCTGCCAATGGCAGAAAATAGCGCGTTGGAATTCGAATTCCGGCGTTAGATTGAGTGACGCAGCATCTTGCGCTGGAAGACTCCGGAGCGAAAGGACAGACATGATGGCGAAGCAGGCAAGTGCCAGAAAGATTAAAAACAGGCCACGCGGCCGTACGGGCCGGAACGCCGACACGTCGGCGGAAGTCGTGCGGACGCCCGCAGTCAGGCGTGAGCCGCGCGAGTTGACCGCGAAGCTTGGCCGGCGAGTCGCTGCACACAGCCCGCGCGCAGCAACGACCACGCGGAGCCCAGCAAGCTCGACTGCCGATTCCGGCGTGGAGTGCTGGGCAGCCGCAAAGATTCCTTTCTTCCAGAAAGAAATTCCCGTGTTGAAAGCTGAGTAACGATTACCCGCCAGTCCTTTCGGGTTCGTACAGCCAGGCAGGCCAAGTGTGAGGGGGCTCGATCACGCCTCGGGCTTCATGGCGATGCCCTGAATTTCAAAGCGCGCGCCGAAGAGCAACGGGCCGGAGCCGATAAACCCGCGAACCGGGAACGGCGCGCGCACATAGGTGCGGTACACGGCGTTGAAGCGGTCGAACAGCGACACGTCAGAACAATACACCGTCAGTGAAACCACATCCTGCATGGTTAAGCCGCAGCGGGTGAGCGTGTCACGGAGCGCGTCCAACATGCAGCGCGCTTCGTACTCGATATCCTCTGGCACTTTTCCAGTGGCGGGATCGAATCCAATGTGACCCGCAAGATAAATGGTATTTCCGGCGACGACCGCGTTGCTAAAAGGCAGGTCGCCTGCGCCACCCGGCGGCGGAATGTACTGACGTTTGTCGGTCGCTGCCATTGATTCTCCTTTTTTTGCTCGTGTGCTCGATGTATCGCAAAACATCCTAACGCAAAACACAATGATCGGAACCTGCGTGTTAATTCACCGGAGGAACCATGCCCGTTCTACCCACAACGGCGTACTCGCAAGCGGAAGACGCATTGACGCTGGCGCGCGCTGGTGAACGACACCTCGGGCGCGGTGTTCACCGATACGCTGCTGATGCCGCTACTGAACTCGGCGTACCGCGGCTTGCAGCGCGAGCTTGCGGAAAATGGTGTGAGCGTGTTGATGGAGCAGCAGGACATTGAGCTGGACTTGGTCGGCACGACTGGAGTGACGAATACGGAAATCAGCGACGTCTCCAGCCCGCAGCTTCCCGCTGGCTGCCTGATGCCTCACGTATTGTGGGGACGCGCCACTGCGAACACCGGCGACGTCTTCGTGCCCATGAAGAAATTCACTAGCGGCGGCACCATGCTGAATCTGCAGCCCAGCGGCTACGTGCGGCTGTGGGAATGGCGAGAGGACAAGATAAATTTAATCGGCGCCACGCAATCCGTCACCGTGCGAGCGCGCTACGATAAGGTGCTGGCGGCGCTCGTGCTCGGCACCGATCCGGTGCAGATCCGCTCCGCCCCGGACGCTGTGGGATACGCCACAGCTGCGCTGGCGGCGCGATCGCGCGGCGCGCGAGCACTCACCGTGGATCTGCTGGGCGCGACGCAGACCGCCATCGAGAATTTGATCAATCGTTACGTGCGTCCGGAGCAGACAACGGGTGGGCGGCGAAAACCCTATGGATATCGGCGATGGGACGTATACCTGTCGCTTCACCAGGATACTCGCCCGGGAGTTCGGCGCGTCCCGGCAGCAAGCCGCAAATTCTCGGAGCGCTAGTTGTTCACGACTAGCGTCATCGTAAAACCACGCGACGCATTTTGCACGAAACCGTGCACGGTGAGCGTGTAGGTCCCCGTCGGGGTATAGGGAATGACGTTGGCGGTCGAATTGTAGTGATGGCACCCTGCCACTGTGGCGCAAATCGCGACGACAAAAGTAAACGCAAGAGCCGGGACCTTGCGCGGTAAACACGTCTGACGGACGAGCCAAACCCAAAGGAAGAACACAGCGAGCAAGAAAGCTGCCGCCAACTCACGCGCCACTCGATCTTGCGCGCTGCCGGAGCTTACAGAATTACCCGACCCGCCGGAGCGCGAGGAGAATAATCCGGCGAGCGCTCCCAAGCGTCTCACTGGGGCCGCCGCAGGGGCAGGGAATTGCTTGCCGTTTGTCGTGGTCGTTTGAAACGTCACATTGAAAGGGACGGCGGTCCCGGCCACCACCGGTAACGTGATCGTGTTGGCAAGAGGCAAGCTGACGGTGCTGCCAGCCGAAATGCCGCAAACAGTGGGATTTCCCGCGCTGCCCGCGGGCGCGGAAGGCAGGTTCGTCGGGCAGTTCAGCGTCACGGAACCGCTGAACGTGTCGTCCGGCACGATCTGCAATTGAAACGTGGCGGGAAAGCCCTGATCGATTGTAATTTGATACGGCGCGCCATTCGATGGCGGCGGGCAAGTGAAAATCGAAGTGGTCATGCACGCAATTTCGAAGTCATCGGCGACGCCGCTGGCTTCAGCCGCGAGCGGCGCGGTAGCGCCAGTATAGTTCACGGTAAAAGTAGCGCAGCGAGTATTTGACGGGGCGCCGCCAGGACAAGCGCTGGTGGCGTTTGCCGTAGGCGTGAACGCGATGTTATACGCACAGCTGCTGTTCGCAGCCAGCGAAGTTGCGCACGAAGAGTTGGAAATCGTGAAATCAGTGGTGTTGCCGGATGTGAAGCTTGCGCTGATTCCGCTAATTGCGCTGCTGTTGTTATTGAAAAGCTCGTAAGCGAGTGTCGGACTGGTGCCGCCGATGACCTGGTCGCAAAACACCGTTGGCGCTGAGGTGCACGCTACCGGCGGTAGCAGCGTCACTCCTGTCGCCGGAGCTCCCATCGCTTTGAAATCCAGAATTTGGCGCATGCCCTGATTGGCGACGAACAAGTCGCCCTGGGCGTCGAAGGAAATATCGCCAGGGGCACTGAGACCGCGTGCCGCGACAGTCAATTTCGACGAGATCGCATCCAGGCGCAGAATCTGGTCGGAATTTTCGCCTGGTGCATCGTAGGCGATGAACAAGTTTCCGCCGCCGTCCACGGCCAATCCTTGCGGAATAATACGCGAGCTATTCGAATTTACCGACGCAGTGGCGAACAGCGGCGCAGGGGTTATGCCGGCGCTGCGTAGCGCATGCGTTTGCGCATTAATCGCGACGATCACGCCAGTGTCAGGTGATGAGGCATAAACGGTGCTGCCATCTGGCGTGACCGCAACGGCTGCGGGCGAAACCATGTGCGCCAGCACTTCCAATTGGCCGACCTTGGGCGAAGCCGCGCCAAAGAGTTCGACGACCGCGTTTGCGCCATGGTCGGCAATAAATAGATTTCCAGAGCGATCAAGCGTCACTCCGTAGGGCTCGATCAATTCCACATTTTGGCGCGGCGCCCATCGTCCCGCGACGCTGCGGATAATCGCAGGCTCGCTGGTCGCGGCTCCGGCGACGGTGCGGATGGTAGCGTTGCCGGTGTCGGCAATGAAAAGCGTGCCGTCAGGCGCTACGGCAACTTCGCTGCGCATGGTGAAATCATTTAGCGAAAGATCGAGCTCCGCGGCGCTGGCTGCGCCGCCGTCACCAATCGAGCCGACGGTACCCACTCCTGCTGCAGGAACGGCGAGCAGCTTTGCGGCATTGGCCGGCACAATATTCGGCGCGGCGCGAACGATGTAAGAAAATACCTGGTCGGGCCGGTCGATCGCGGTGAGGTACAACTCCGTGGACAGCGCCGCAGGGTTGCTTGCGATCGCGGTCTCGGAAGATTGCGGTGGTACGGCCAGCGTACGGACGCTGACATTGGATGCCACCAGTGTCGCGGGTGCGCCGGAAGAAGATACTGGTCTGGCGCTTGAAGATGCAGCGGCTGAAGTGGACTGTGCGGGCGCGGCGCTGCTCGTCTGAAGATCAATCTGGTTTTGGGCGTGAGAAAGATTCGCGGGATCTCTAAGCGCCATGCCCAGCGCGAGCGCCGCGAAACCGATCACCACCAGCACACAAAAAATTCTCAGTAGCCGCACCAGGTTCCCCCTCTTGGACTTTGGACAGAACTTCGACGCTTAGGATTCAACTGCAGGCTTTCGGGTTGCGTCACGAATTAAACATCATAGCAGCGAACAGCAAGGTTTTGTAGCGGCTGTCTAAAGGGGGCCCTCGTACGACAACTGTTTATCTGGATGACGATGAAGTGTGCCACATGAAGCACAACTGGCTTAGGTCATTTTTTGTCGTGACGGATCCTCCAAGCCCCGAAATGATTGGCGAGGCCGCCAGACGCCAAAAGCTCAGAACCGGGTTTTCGGTTTGGGAGTACCGGCATTCCGGCGAGAAACGCAAATAGCTCATGCGTGTCGCGAAGCCAGTGAGGATTCGGGGGCAAAACGGGAGATGGCGGCTACTCGGGGCCATTGCGATGTACCTCTCGTTGCTTCTACCCGCTTACGGTCAGAAAATCGAAAGGCCGATTACCGCACAGGAGATAAACGCGGTAAAGACGGCCATTTGGGACGAGATCTACGATTATTAAGTTCGAGGGCGCATACATTGATGTCGAGGCGCTGGCTTCGCATGGCTATATGCTCCGTTTACACATTCGCCCGACCGTGATCCAAGGGTCGGGCCAAGTGATCTACAAATTGCCCATCGGCGAGGTAGCTAGGGTATTCGAATTTTCAAAAGACCTGGCGGTGCTCGTGCGGGAGCCACGGGACAAAGTCCCGCCGACATCTAGCAGCACTTTGACGCTCTACCTCGATGACGAGGGAATCTGCGTCGACAAAAAAGACTGGCTCCATGAGCCGCTGTCGATTTCGCCAGACCCTTCCAAGGCTGAAGTCGATGCGGCAGTCGTGCGTGACCGCAGAAGGAAGGGTACATCGCAACACGACGTATGGAGCGAGGCGTCTCGCTGAATAGTTGCGAGAGTTGAAACATTTCGGCTCGTCTACAAAGCTTTGTGGGCCCTGACCCCAGCCACTCGATAGCTGCGCTCATTCGTCCTTACACTGACGCTGATTTCGACGCGCTTCCTCGCGCGCACGCGGGCCCAGGATTCGCCTATCCGTTTCCGGATTTGCGCGATCCAATCTTTGTCTCGAAACTGGTGCTGGAAGGTGACGCCGGCCAAGTAGTGATGGCGTCCCTGGCGCGTCTAACCGGCGAAATGTATCTGCTAATGAACCGTAATGCAGAAAGCGCGAAAGCAGTAGGGAAGCCGCAAGAACGTTAGGCGCGCAATTGCCAACCCTACAACCAGCCGGTGAACAAGATCTTCTGGCGCGTGGTCTGGATGACGCACATGCCTGGTTGCCGCCCGCGGTCGCCACACGCTTTGGCCGCAGACCCACAGCCCTGGGCTGGATCCGCGACGATGGATGGACGCGTCACTGCTTCCGTCTGCGACCAAATCAAAAATAGCAATCCGCCGCGGGCAGAAGCCGAAAATCGCAACCAGTGTTTAGTGCCGGGCCCGGCCTAACTGGAACGCATCACAAACCTATTGCCCAGTAGTGAAGTTCCATTTCGAAACGTTTCATCATCCTTGAAAATAATTTGACGGAGGTACCCTATGTCCCGCGGCGCGCAGCAGACCACGCGTAGCATTACCGACCAGCGGCTCGACAAGCGTCAGCCCCAAATTCACCCAAGGACCCCCGTGCGGCGCGGTAGCCTTCTACGCCCGCACCATGGCCCTCGATCCCAACGGCAACGTAATCTTTTCTGCCGTAGCTGTCTCTCCGTCCGCACAACTCACGCCCGCATTGCCATCCAACTTGGTGATCACGGCCAAGTAGTTGGCTTCAGTGGATCGCCGCGCAGTAGCGTTGCCAATGGTTTTCGTAGGGGCACGGCAGGCCCTGCCCGCCCACGCCAAGCCTGAACCATGGGGAGCAGCGTCACTGCACAGTGACTGTGACTGTCGAAGTGCTGCGCCCAAGCTCGTTCGTAGCGTTCAGCGTGTAGGTCGTGGTTTGCGTTGGCGTAACAACCACGCTGTTGCCGCGAATGGCGCCCACCTGCGGCGTCACGTCGAAGTAAGAAGCCCCCGCGACGTTCCATGACAGCGTCACGGTCGTGCCGGCGGAAACTGTCGTTGCGCTAGCCGTGAAGCTCGCGATCGCCGGCACCGCACCAGTGGGCAAGTTCGATTGCGTGTAGATCGGATTCATCTGTACCACTTCGAAATTCGCCGCCGTGACCTGATCCAGATTGTGCAAGTCGTCGTTGTCCCAACGATCGTCCGGCGCGCCGCTGACGTACATGTTCGAGCCGTTGTCCGCCATGATCATGCCGTAGTGCTGCAGCGCCGTCAGAATCACTTGGTTGGTCGCGGAAAATCCTGAAATATCGAAGTCGGCCTTCAGCCGCATGCGCATGCCCATGGGCGCGGCGTTTGCGTTCGACGTAGTCGAAGCCCAGTGCGAAGCTGGCGGCACAAAAGCAGCGCGGCTATTCTGCAACGTGAACCGCAGCGCATGCTTGATTGCGCCGCTCGCGACTTCGTCATAACGCGCCAGCCCGGCAAATATGGAGAGCCCCGCCGCGTCGGCGGAAGTCCACGTAAGCGGCCGCTGCTCGTCGGCAGTCAAATCCCAAACAGCCGCCGATGCAGCGTTCCAACTGCCGTCATTCTGCGGATACGAACTGTACAGCTCGTACAACCAGCAATTGCTGTTATCCAGCACCAGCACGTGGCGATCGCCGCTCCCGGGATTCGGATACCCCTCGATCGGCGCGCTCGCGGGCACGGGCATCGGCCCCGGATCGCTCTCGCTGCCGTAAGCCGTGAAATTGATCACCACCGGCGCTTGCGATGAGTCCACCACAATATACGGAATTCCGATGCTCGAGCCGTTGTACTCGCCCGAGCCAAAATCCGGATGCACGGGATCGCTCGCTCCGATGTAATTAATAATCGCGGCGGAATTCGGATCCACCGGCGCGCTGGCGATATTCTGATTCCAAAGATTGTCCGCCGGGAAGGGAAGGAAGCCGTTCAAGCTGCCGCCCTGGCCAAGACTCATCACGCTGCAAGCGCTCGGCGGCGGTGGCGGAGGATTGCCCCCAGATTGGGAAGTCACCGTCACGTTCCTAGCACCGGACGCGCTGCTGCCTGGGTTCGGATTCGACACGCTGACCGCGAATATTCCAGCCGTAGGCGCTGAACCCGTCGCGGTGAGCTTTGTCGTCGAAACATAGCTTGTAGTGACAGCCGCGCCGCCAAACAGCACCTGCGCGCCGTTCACGAATTGACTGCCTGTCACAGTAAGCGTGTATGCGCCAGAGGTAAAAGTTGCAGGGCTCACGTTGCTCAGCACCGGCGTCGCGTTCCACAGCGTCACAGCGCTCGTGCCGCTCGCGCCTGAATCTGCAACGGATGCGGCGCTGATCGTTATCGTGTTGGGATTCGTCGGCACCGCCGGAGCGGTATAGACACCCGTGTTGGTAATCGTCCCGACGGTCGCGTTTCCTCCCACGACTCCGTTTACCGACCAAGTGACACCCTGATTTGTGGTCCCAGTAACGCTCGCAGCGAAGGGCTCTCCAGCTCCCGCGCGGACATTTGCCGCAGTCGGCGTGACGCTCACGGTAATCTGCGAAGGCGGCGTCGAGCCGGGCGACGACTTCGTCGTTCCAGTGCAGCTCACATTAACGAAGATGAGTGCTAGCACGAGCCCCAAGGAAGCGCGTCGCATTTGTTCTCTCCACGTATTTCGAGCTGGTCGCAAGGTGCGCGTGCACTGCTGCCCACGCGGGATGATCGCGTGCATACATAATGAGCGTCCGCGCGGCCAGCGAACAACTGGACGTAAGTACAATTAAAGGGCAGTGGCGAAAGGTTTACGAAATAAAACGTGGAGCGCCGGCAGACTATCCTGTGTCGTGAGACCTGCGGCGCGGGTCTTAATCCACCGAAAACCGGTTTCCTCACAACCGTGGGCCTAGCGGCTGATCGCGCATCACCAACCACGCATTTCTAATCGCTAATCTCGATATTAGAAATGGCCGTAACTCCCTCGCCCTCAATGCAAAGTCACTTTCAAATCGCTACTAAATATCAACTTTAGGCGCAGCTTTCGCTCATCACAAATCGCAAAACAAGGGTCGTGGATTACAAGATGCGAAACACAAATCAGGAGTCACCCGTCACGATTCAGCCCGTGCGAAATGCACTAGTAATCTCCGGAATTCTACTCGCGGTGCTCTTGGCAACCATGGCCTTCCACGCCTAGCTCACAGAGCACGACGATCGCCTCCGTCTGTAAGCGACGATCTCGACGCCAAAACAAGCGCTCGATGCCGCCGATCTGCGCGAACACGATCGCGCATCTACGTTGCAAGATACGCTCGCGCAAATCGAAGCCCTGAAGCGTCAGACGCAAACTCCCGCGCAGATCCTCAGCGGTTTGCCGACATTTCTAGCCCCACAAGAGCGACCACTTCGAAGCATCGCCGAACGCCAGATATTCCCAAGCGGTTCCGATCACTCGAAGTAAATCGATTCCGAAGCCCTGGCGGTCGCAGCATTCCCGGCGCACCCTCAACCCGCACTTCACGAATCCCACAACAACTTACTGACTTCCGGGAATGGGTATTATGTTAGATGTGGGCGCTCGGAATGGGGGTGATTGTTGAGTGTTTTTTGTTGGCGGACTGGGATCTGTTGTTGGATCTGGGCGGTTTGGAGCCGCGGTTCTCGGCGTGTGAATGTGATTCAACGGGATCGGTGCGCGCTAGCGGAAGTTATTGGCGCAGTCATTGGTTTTGCGGTGGTGGCGGAATTTGGGCTTGTCACTTAGGTTGGAGGGCGCACGTGGGGTGGAGCTTTGTCTCATTACTTGATCTGGGGACTGGCACGCGGCGCGGAGTTCGGCTTTGTCACTCAGCTTGGGCAGCAGCACGTGACGCGGAGGTGGGATGGCTGTCGGCTGCGGGTCTCGGGCGGTTCCCCGCCTGGACCCCCGTGCTGCCGGATCACGGCTGTTGCCCTGTGGCGGGGGGTGGGGCGGAGAGTTCGTATTTTATGTATTGCTCCAAGGTGGCTTTGTCGCCGCCCGTTATGGGATGGCCGTTTACGAAGATGGTGGGAGTCTGGACGACGCTGACGGAATCTCCTTCCTGGTGGCTGGCGTCCACAGCGGCTTTGGCTTCGGGAGAGGACATGCAAGCTTTGAAGGCGTCGGGGTCGAGGCCGGCTTGGGTGGCGTAGGAGGTCAATTTCTCCCAGATATTTTCAGTTGAGAGCAGGTCCTGCTCGGCGAAAATCTGTTCCTGGACGGGCGCGTAGGCTTTCGGAGATTGCGTAAAGGCGCAGCGGGCTCCGATGGCGGCGCTTTCGGCCCAGGGGTGAATCGTGGTGAGTGGGAAGTCCTTGTAGACGAAGCGGACCTGGGGATATTGCGGGATTAGCATGGCGAGGATGCCTTCGAAAAGGCGGCAGTGCGGGCACTGGAAATCGCTGAAGATTACGACGGTGACGTGGGCGTTGGCGGGTCCGACGGACGGGTTCCCTTCTGTGTGGAGCTTGGAGAGATTGTCGGCAAAGGGGTTGGCGGCCATGTCAAACATATCGCCGCGGAAGAAGGTTTTGCCGTCTTTGCTGACGAAGACTGTGCCTTTATCGGTTTGTCCGTTGGTGGTGACTTCGATTGGGACTGTGTAGAAAGTTGAGGAGGGCGACGGGGCTAGCGGGCCGGTTTTGACTTTGAACTCGGGGCCCCAGGCGAAGAGTACGCGGACGAAGGTCTCGGTAGTTTTCAGAATTTGTGCTTCTTCAGCGGGCGGGATATTGACTGAGGTTGCGGTAGATGCGGATTGTGCGGATGTAACGTTTGGTGCGGTGAATACTATCAGGGCGATCAGTAGTATGGACCAGCGATTCATCTTTTCGGCTCCCCGTATTGTTGCGCAACGGCAGTGCGCAGAAGTGCTAGTGCAAAAGCGTTGAGATTGTAATTGTTTGGGACCGAGCGATGAAGTGAATTCCTTGGTGATGTGTACGAAAGGCGAAAGATTTGACACAGAGGAAACGGAGGAAAAGCGGAGGTAGGTTTGAGAGGGACCGGAGAGATCCTTCGGCCGGCTTGAAGCAACGGCACCGACCTCCCTGTGACGATGCCCCTCGCATCGTCACACTGAGAATTTTTGGGCTAGGGGGAAGCGGCGACCTACGCTGAAGGCTTTACTGGTGACTTTCAGGCCTGGGGGGGCTTGTTTGCGTTTGTATTCGTTTTGGTCGACCCGGAGGGCTACGGAGCGGACGAGGTCGAGGGGAAGGTTGTAGTGGTCGGCGATCTCTTCGGGACTGCGGACGTCTTCTACGTAGGCTTTAAGGATGCGGTCGAGGATGGCGTAGTCCGGCAGCGTATCTTGATCTTTTTGATTGGGGCGGAGTTCGGCGGATGGTGGCTTGAGGACGGTCTCCCGAGGTATCAGTTCCCGTTTGCGATTTACGAATTTGGCTAGGTCGTAGACGACTGTTTTGGGGACGTCGGAAATTACGGCGAGCCCGCCGGCCATGTCGCCGTAGAGCGTGCAGTAGCCTACCGCCATTTCGGATTTATTTCCGGTGCTTAGGACCAGCGAGCCGAATTTATTGGAGAGCGCCATTAGAAAATTGCCGCGGATGCGGGCTTGGATGTTCTCCTCGGTTACGTCTTCGGGGAGCCCTGCGAAGGTGCCGGCTAGAGTATGGCGGTAGGTGGCGAAGGCTTCGGTGATCGGCAGGGTCAGGAATTCGATGCCGAGATTTTGGGCTAACTGGCGAGCGTCGCGGCAACTGCCTTCGGAGGAATAGGGGCCGGGCATGGCAACGCCTGTGACGTTTTGCGGGCCTAGGGCTTCGACGGCGATAGCGGCGACGAGCGCAGAGTCAACGCCGCCGCTGAGGCCGATGACGACTTTGCGGAAGCCGCATTTACGGACGTAATCGCGCGTGCCGATTACCAAGGCACCGAAAGCGGCTTCGTGTTCGTCTTCGATCAGGGGGCGGATATCGCCTTCGCCGGTGACGCTGTCGAAGAGGACGAGGTCTTCTTCGAAACTTTTTGCACGGGCAGCGACGCGGCCGTCGGGCATGAAGGCCACGCTGGAGCCATCGAAAATGAGGCTGTCGTTGCCGCCGACTTGATTGACGTACACGACAGGGACGCGATGCTCGCGGGCGATGGTTTGCAACATGTCGTGACGGAGCGAGCGCTTGTCAATTGTGTAGGGCGAAGAGGAGAGATTCAGCAGCAGGCTACTTCCCTTCCCGACAATTTCTGCTACAGGATCGCGATCGTAGAGGCGATAGGGCCAGAAGCGTTCGTCGTTCCAGCAATCTTCGCAGATGGTGATGCCGAGTTGCTCGGCGTTGAAGGGAAAAATGAGCTGACTGCTTGCGGGTTGGAAGTAACGCGATTCGTCGAAGACATCGTAGGTGGGGAGAAGCATTTTGCGCTGCTCGAAGAGGATTTTGCCATTGGCGATTAGCGCGGCGGAATTTGCTACGGGCTTGCCGGTTTTGTCCATCGCGTCGCCTACGAAGCCGACTAGTGACGGGAGCGGGATAGCCTTTGCGAGGCGGACTAGTTCTTGTTGATTGCGTTCGACGAACGAGGGGCGTTCGACCAAGTCTTGAGGAGGGTAGCCGCAGACGCAGAGTTCGGAGAAGACGGCGATTTCGGCGCCGCGGGATTTAGCTTCGGCGGCGAGTTCGAGGATGCGTTTGGAATTGCCTTCGAAGTCGCCTACGGTGGGATTAAACTGGGCTAGAGCGATTTTCATGAGAGGTGGTTACGGTGCGCGATACACATCGCGTTGATGGTCCTCGAACGGTACTTCAGCGGCTAAATCCGCTTTGAGTTTGCGTTAGTTGACGTCGTGGCTAAAGCCACGAACCACAAAGCAATCGCCGGGGCAAAAAAAACTCCCGAAGGAGGAGTCCTTCGGGAGCTATGCCTAGCCGCACTTGAGTAAACCCAGGTCAGGCGGAGCGCCATTGCGGGCGTAGTGAGCGTGATTAAACGCTGAAAGAACTGCCGCAGCCGCAAGTGCTCTTGACGTTCGGGTTGTTGAATTTGAAGCCCGAACCTTCGACTGTCTCGATGTAATCAATCTGGACACCGTCGAGATACATTTCGCTCATCTGATCGACGAGAACTTTGAGGCCGTCGAATTCATAGACGTTGTCGCTGTTCTGATTAACCTGATTCTCGAAAGCCATGTGATAGCTGAAACCCGAGCAACCGCCGCCCACGACGGCAACGCGCAGGCCGGTGGGAGAGGGATTCTGCTGCGTCAGGATTTCCTTCACTTTAGTAATGGCTACTGGTGTTAACTGGACCATTCTCGATTCCTCCAAAAATGCACGGGTCCGACCCGGGCCACAATTACGACTACATTGTATCAGATTCCGCCGGGGGCGGAACGGTTGCGAGAGATTTCGAGTTGGTTAGTTGGGAACCCCTTTGGATGGAGGCGCGTACCCTTTCCATCGGCTAACTGGCCAAGTGGGGTCCCGGGGCTGTGCGGTGTAACGTTCGGATCGTGCGTTTGGAGCAGACGATGCGCTGTGCGGCTAAGGCTGCGCCAGAAATTTCTCCAGTGGCTCCCAGTAGTTTTTGTTCCAGCCGTCGAGGAGGCTTTGGGCGTCGCCGTCGGGGAAGCCGCGGTGGTCGAGCGTGAGCTTGGTGCCTGAGCCGCTTTCGCCGAGTTCGAATCTTACGATCGAGTAGGAGCCGGGGTTCCAGTACATGGGACGCCAGGCTTGGACGATTCGCTTGTTAGAGAGTAGCTCGATTTGGCGGCCGGTGATAATGCCGCCGAACGTGGAGAAAGCGCCGCCGGGTTCGGTGCTAATTTGCGCGGGTGGTGCACCTGGGGGCATGCGCGACTTCATGGCGTCGCTTAGTTCGATGACGCGCTGGAATTGTTTGGCGTCGGTGAGAGCTTCGTAGACGCGTTTGGGGGTGGCTGTGAAGGTGACCTCCTGGTGAATCGATTCGGCGGTGTGGGAAATGGCGCCGTCGGCGCTCGCGTGAGCTGCGGTTGAGGCGAGCACGAATCCGCCCAGGGTCATCGCGGCGCCAGCGAGAAGTTGCCTGCGTGCGGGGCCGTGGGGTAGAGCTGTTGCATTCGTTCGATTGCTCATCGTAGTCCTCCTGAGTTCTGCCGAGCTTCCGTGCTCGGATACCGCGTATGACAACACCGGGCGAAAATATGTTCAACATAATATTTTGATGTGTAGGTGGACACACTTCGGAGCATACTTCGGCAGCTGATGCGTCAGGAGGTTTTATGCCTTACCCCGCCGGTCATCGCACGGCAGTAAAGAAACGGATCATTCATAGCGCGCGCAGGCTTTTCAATTTGCACGGATTTGAAAGTGTTTCGTTGAGCCAGATCATGGCCGGAGCGGGGCTGACGCACGGCGGATTCTACAGCTACTTCGGGAGCAAGAGCGATCTGTATGCGGCGGTGCTGGGGTGCTTCTTCACGGATCCGGAGTGGAAGAGCTGCTGGGAAGGCGTGCATGTGGATTTGTCGTCTACTGATGTAGGAACGCAGGTGGTGCGGGCGTATTTGTCGCGGCAGCATTTCGAGGATGTGGAGAACTCGTGCCCGATGGTCGCGCTGCCTACTGATGTCGCGCGTAGCGGCAAGTCCGCTAAGGTTGCGTTCGAGACTGTTTTCGAAGCGATGGTGAGCGTGTTGGAACGGAGCTTGATTCAAAGTGGCCGGCGACGGCGGGTGACGGCACAGAGCATCGCGGCTTTATGTATCGGAGGAATGGTGGTGGCTCGGACTCTGGACGATCGCGCGCTTGCGGATGAGTTACGAGATGCTTGCACGACGATGGCACTGAATCTGGGTGGTTGGGACAAGAAGCGGAAAGCGAAAAACGGTAAGTTCGAGAGGTCGCAACTGCAGCGCGAGGCGGCGGACTGGGTGCGCGCGACGTGATTCGGAGGGCTGAGGCGCAAAGAATCGAAACCTCGAGCAGACACTGTGCACGGGACTTGCTTATCAATCGAGAATTAGGTGCAGCGGCTGGCGTGTACAAGCTGGGAGGATTCCCCTAAAATGAAAAGCGACTATGAGACATACGATAACTTTGATACCTGGCGATGGGATTGGGCCGGAAGTTTCGCGCGCGGTGCAGGAGATTTTGGGAGCGGCGGGAGTGCAGATTGATTGGGAAGACATACCGGCGCGGGCGGAGATTGAGCGGCGGGGGCAGGACTTCATGCAGTCGGGCGTGCTGGAGTCTATTCGTAAGAATCGCGTGGCGCTGAAGGGGCCGCTGGCTACTGCGTCGGTGGGCGGGCCTCCGAGTATTAATGTGGGGTTGCGCAAGGCTTTGGATCTGTATGCGAATTTGCGACCGGTGAAGAATCTGGAGGGGGTGCAGGCGCGGTATTTGGGGGTGGACATGGTTTTGATCCGCGAGAATACCGAGGATCTTTACGCTGGGTTGGAGCATACCGTTGTTCCGGGCGTGGTGGAGAGTTTGAAAATTATTACGGAGAAGGCTTCGACGCGGGTGGCGAAGTTTGCTTTTGAGTTCGCGCGGAAATTTGGCAGGAAGAAGATTCACGCGATTCATAAAGCAAACATTATGAAATTGTCGGATGGATTGTTTCTTACTTCCGTGCGGAAGGTGGCGGAGGCCTACCCCGAGATCGAGTACAAGGAATTGATTGTGGATAATGCTTGCATGCAGATGGTGATTAATCCGCACCAGTTCGACATGCTGCTGCTGACGAATTTGTATGGCGACATTATGAGTGATTTGGCGGCGGGGTTGGTGGGCGGATTGGGAGTGGTGCCCAGCGGGAACATGGGTGAGACGGTGGCGATATTTGAGGCGGTGCATGGGACTGCGCCGGATATTGCTGGTAAGGGGATCGCGAATCCTACCGCGCTGTTGATGAGCGCGATTCTGATGTTGCGGCATTTGGGGGAGATGGGGGCGGCGGCTAGGATTGAGGATGCTTTGTATCTTGTTTATCGGGAGCGGAAGGTGCTTACGCGGGATCTGGGGGGGACGGCTTCGACATCAGAGTTTACAGCGGCTGTGATTGGGGCTTTTACGTGAGCCAGCAAAGCGTTGACTTCCCTGCCCTGTGCAGTGAGAATGTGGGCGAGTTTGGCGGTTCTATGGAGCGAGCGTGACTGAATATACCCCGGCAGTGGCGCGTTACGTGAATGGCGAGATTGAGAAGTGCGAGCCGATTTCCGAGGGGACTACTACGAAGCGGAAGCGCAAGCCGCATATTGTGGCGGTGATCAACGAGATGTGTACGGGGTGCTCCGGGTCGCCGGCTTGCGTGGAGTACTGTCCGGTGGCGGATTGCATGTTCTGGGTACCGGACGGGGATCATCCGCCGTTTGGGAGGATATTGGTTGATCCGCTTTTGTGCATTGGATGCAAATTGTGCACTAGCAAGGGGCCGGATGGGTCGTTTTTGGAAGGGTGCCCCTGGGATGCGATTGACATGGTGCCTTTGGCCGAGTTTGAGGGGAAATATGGGGTGATGCCGTTTTAGAATAGTTGAAAGTTGACAGTTAAGAGTAGAGGGCAAAAGAAACTTCTAGCGTAGCGAGCTTCTTAGCGAGTCTGCAGGGAAAAACTTCGGTTTGAATTTCCTCTTTGATTTGTTGAGTGCGCTGTTACTTTTCGTTTTGCTTTCCAATTTCAGGTCCGCAGGATCGCTGGATGCTAGCGGGGTTTGCGGCAGTCGGCGCAGAGACCGCCTACTTCTGTGCGGGTCACTGTGATTTCGATGCCGCAATCGCGGGAGATTTGGGATTTCAGCTGCTCGTAGAGCTCGCTTTCGAATTCGCGGACTTTGCCGCAACGAATGCAGGCTACGTGGATGTGGTCCCGCGGGCCGTGGCTTTCGTAGAAATGGCGGTCGCCGCGTAGATGCAGCAGGTCGAGTTCGTCTATTAGGCCCTGGCGCTTCAGGAGATCCAGCGTGCGATAGACGGTGACGCGGGTTACGCGTGGATCTATTTTTTGGGCGCGTTGGAGAATTTCGTCGGCGTCGAGATGGCGGCGCGCTGTGTCCATGACTTGCAGGAGGACGCGGCGCTGGCGGGTTAGGCGGATGCCGCGGGCGGCTAGCTCGCGTTCGAGATGGCCGGGGAGCTCGTGATTGATGCGTTCGCCGGTGGAGACGCGATGTGCTGGTGTGGCAGACATGTGTTTAAGGAGATTATACCAAAAGGAGTCAAGGGGCGAGAGGGGGGAAATTTAACACAGAGTACACAGAGGAAAAGCGTAGGGCGCAGAGAAAGAGACACAGATCCTTCACCCGCTGTCGCGGGTT
>Ga0070764_10000293_pt1 | contig 18812 bp, 17 predicted proteins | sample HubBroMetageWRM4_FD_67287 | JGI IMG/M metagenome (GOLD analysis project Ga0070764, IMG submission 67287) | Warmed soil microbial communities from the Hubbard Brook experimental Forest, New Hampshire - Hubbard Brook CCASE Soil Metagenome WRM 4 | ecosystem: Environmental > Terrestrial > Soil >... | reverse complement strand
AGTTGGGGAAAGAGGTTGGACTTTATCAGGATCCGGTTTCGGATTATGGGCGGTTGTCGTCGGAATTGTTTCGCGCGGTGCGTTTGGTGGTGGATACGGGCATTCATTCGCAAGGATGGTCGCGCGAGCAGGTGGTGGAATTTTTCCGCAAGTCGGGCGCGGTGGATGAGCCAACCATTCAGTCAGAAACGGATCGGTACATTGCGTGGCCGGCGCAGGCGCTTAGCTACAAATTGGGCCAGCTGAAGTTCCGCGAATTGCGCGAGCGCGCGCGCAGGGAACTGGGCGCGAAATTCGATATACGCGCCTTTCATGACGAGATGATCAATGGCGGCACATTGCCTCTGGACTTGCTGGAAGCGCGGACGGATCAGTGGATTGCCGAGCAAAAATCAAAGTGAATTTTGTTTGACGCGGCGGCGTCGGGTCTTGCACATGGCTTCCAATGCGATCGCCAGATCTTGCACGCCGCGGCGGATTTCTTTGGCGTCCACTGCGGCGAAACCCAGCTGCAGTCCCCTTGCTGCGGCGTTTCCCCGGGTGTAGATACTCAGCGGAGTGACTTCCACATTTCGTTGGGCGGCCGCTGCTGCTGCGGATTCACCGTCCATTCCACGTTTTAACCAGCCTACTGTTTGCAAGCCTGCTTCGACGAGGGAAATTTCCAGCAGTCCGGTGAGATTTTGTTTGGCGCACTGCAACAGGACGTTCAGGCGCTCGGCGTAAATTTGCCTCATGCGGCGGAGATGGCGGCCGAAGTGTCCTGCGGTGATGAAATCGCAGAGGATGGCTTGCTCCATGAGCGGGGCGTGACGGCGAGTGATGGAAAGCGTCGCGGCGAAGCGATCTGCCAGGTCTGAGGGGAGCACGAGATATCCGAGACGGAGGGAAGGGAACAAGACTTTGCTGAAGCTCCCGGTGAACAGGACTTCGCCATGGCGGTCCAGGCCTTGCAGCGCGGGGACGGGGCGGCCGGAGTAGCGAAATTCGCTGTCGTAATCGTCTTCAAGAATCAGGGTGCCGGATTTGCGCGCGCATTCGAGCAATTGCAGGCGGCGGGCGAGGCTCATGGTGATTCCCAGGGGGAATTGGTGGCCGGGCGTGACGTAGACCAGGCGCGCCTTGCGCAAAGTTCTTGCGCGTAGCTTTATGCCGTCGTCCTCCAGGGGCACGTACGATATTTTGGCGCCGAGCGACTGGAATACAGCGGTGGCGCCGATGTATCCGGGATTTTCCATGCAGACGCGGTCGCCGGGATTCAGGACGATGCGCGCGACCAGATCGAGAGCCTCCTGCGCGCCGGAGACGATGGCGATTTGGCCCGGGACGCAGTTCACGCCGCGCGAGGAGCTGAGGTAATCGGCAACGGCTTGGCGCAGCGGCAGGTATCCGAGCGGATCGCAGCCGAGCAGAAAATTGGTGGAGACTTTGCGCAGGCGGCGGGCGGCGACTTGCGCCCACAGCGTGGTGGGGAAAAGATCGAGGGCCGGCAGGTTGGGACGAAAGGCTCGACTCGGGCGGGGCGCGAAACTCGGGAACAGGCGGACGCGTTTGGCGTACGTGGAAAAGTTTCGCGGCTTCATTTCCGCTTGCGGCAGTGGCGGCGTGGCATTGCTGCGCACCTGGAGCAGATCGTCGGGCAGGGTGTTGCTGACGTATGTGCCAGAGCCCGTGCGAGCTTCGACGTAGCCCTCGGACTTGAGTTGTTCGATGGCACTTACGATGGTGCCGCGCGACAGGCGGTATTGGCGGGCGAGATCGCGCGTGGCGGGAAGGCGGGTAGCGGGGTGCAGGCGGCCCTCCAGGATTGCGGCGCGCAGGGCAGCGTAGAGCCAGCGGTAGGCTGGGGCTGCTTCCGGTTTGGGAGAGAGCGCGAGTTCGAATGTAGCAGCTCGTTTGGCCATGAAAGTGGTACAGGAAGAATATCATAAATGGACCTTGTGAATGGACCGTTATGGATTTAAGTTGGGCGCTGCGGGAGGAAGCGATGAGAGCTTACGCAACGGCGAGGCGAAGGGCTATGGCTGCGCTGTGTTTCGTAGCGGCGGGAATTCTGGGGTGGGATCAAGTGCGCTCCGATACGCAGCGCGCGGAGAAGAGCGAACGAGCCAGAATCGCGCTGACGCAGGCGCTGCCGAAAATGGATGGCGAGCATCTGAAGGCGACTGTGGTGGAGGTGAATTATGGACCGGGCGAAGCTTCGGCGGCGCACAGCCATCCTTGTCCGGTGTTCGGTTATGTCGCGACGGGGGCTTTGCGGACGCAGGTGCGGGGTGAGCAGGAAGTGGTGTACAGGGCGGGTGAAAGTTTTTACGAGCCGCCGAATGGGGTGCATGTGGTGTCGGCGAATGCGAGCCAGAAGGAGCCGGCGAGGTTGATTGCGTATTTTGTTTGCGACCATGATGCGCCGTTGAGCGTGGCGGCGCCCTGGGCCGCGGGGGCGGGAGGGAAGTGATCATGCGCGAGCGATCGCTGGAGGCGGGTGCTGCGGCGCGTGGGGCTGCGCTGACCGAGCGCGCGGCGCATCGGGAACGGTGGGGGATTTGGTATGCGCGCTGGGCGCTCGGCGCGGCTTTCTTGTCGGGCATTGCCGACCGTTTCGGGTGGTACACGGGCCGGAACGTGGGATACGGAAACTTCGCGGGGTTTGTGAGCTACACGGCGAAAGTTAATTCGTTCATGCCGGCGGTTACGATTCCGTTTTTGGCGCGGGCTGCGACGGCCGCGGAATTTTTTCTGGGGATTGCCTTGATCCTCGGCCTCTGGCCGCGTTGGGTGGCTTGGGGCAGCGCGCTGCTGCTGGTGCTGTTTGGAATTGCGATGGGGATTTCGTTTGGGATCAAGTCGCCGATGGATTATTCGGTGTTTTCGGCGTCGGCGGGAGCGGTTTTATTGGGCCTTTATGGGGAGCAAAACGCGGCGGCGAAAGCGTGAGTGGCGTCATCCAAAATAATGCGAAGCACGCCCCAGGAGGATTTATGGAAGCGCGATTTAATTTCATGAAGGCGGCGCCGGGAGCTTACACAGCGATGCTGGGGCTGGAGCATTATTTGCGCCAGTGCGGATTGGAACAGACCTTGCTGCTGTTGATCAAGCTGCGCGCTTCGCAGATCAATGGGTGCGCGTATTGCCTGGACATGCATTGGAAAGATCTGCGGGCCAGCGGAGAGACCGAGCAGCGGATGTATTCGCTGGATGCGTGGCGGGAATGCCCCTACTACACGGAGCGCGAGCGGGCGGCGCTGGCATGGACGGAAGCGGTGACACTGATTGCCAAGGATCATGCGCCGGATGCGGTGTATGAGGAAGCGCGCGCGCAATTCAGCGAGAAGGAGCTGTGCGATCTGACTTTGGCGGCGGCGACGATCAATGCTTGGAATCGGCTGGTGATTTCTTCGCGGACGGTTCCAGGTGAGTACCAGACCGGGTCGGCGAAGGCGGCGCGCTGAAGGGCGGGGTGAGCGCAGGGGCGCGCATCCTTCGTTGCGCGATGTACGGTGCGTTTCCGGAATTTAGTTTTGTGTGGGGGTGTCGTTGGACAGGCAGGCAAATTCGAAAGGAGGAAAATATGCGGCGGATTGTGAGGATGACAGTCGGAATTTTTGTGCTGGGATTGCTGCTGGGGCAGGGAACGGCGTTCGGCCAGGATGAGCGCGGGCAAATTCTCAAAGTGCGGGAGAGCGTGTGGCGAGCGTGGTTTGCGAACGACACGAAGGCGTTGGAGAGGCTGGTGCCGCCCGACACGATTGTGATCAGCTCGGATGAGGCAAAGTGGAAGAACCAGGCGGATGTGTTGCGGACGGCGGCGGAGTTTCAGGCAGGCGGCGGAAAACTGCTGCGGCTGGAATTCCCGCGCACGGAGATACAGCGCTTCGGCGACGTGGCCATTATCTGGACTTCCTATGTGGTGGAGACGGAAGAAAATGGTAAACGATCGGTGAGTTCGGGGCGGGCGACGGAGATTTTTGTGCGGCGCGATGGGGACTGGGTGAACCCCGGTTGGCATACGGACTCCTTCAAGTGAGCGTGGCGGGCGAGGGTGAGAGCAGCGCAGGTCGCGCGCCGTGGCACCGGTGCTCGATGCGATACAGTGTGCTGTATTGCACATTTTGGAAACCTGGCGGGACGCATAGTCCATGCACCGCGCAGTGCGAGCGGAATTCTGGAGCTGGAGGCCTTCTACATGCATCGTGCACACCGTTACATCGCTTCGCTGTTTCTTACTGCCGCCTTGGCGGCGCCCGTGTCAATGATGGCCGCGCCTGTGCCGCAAGAGGGCGTGCAGGTACGAGTTTACGATCGGGATCACAAGGACTATCACAACTGGGACGACCATGAGCGGCATGCATGGGGAGTATTTCTGACCGACAATCACCGGCAAGAACACGAATATGCACATTCCAACCGGAAAGAGCAGAGGGAATACTGGAACTGGCGGCACTCGCACCCGGATTAAACCTTCGATCGAGCGGTTTTTCGAAACAGGAAGTTCCCGCGATTTGAGCGTCCGGTCTATGAGGAAGCGGATCGGACGCCGTCGCGGGGCTGTGGCTTCAGGATAGTTGCAAACTCCCAGTGGCAGTTCCCGCCGGTTTGACTCTGCGTCGCAATCATAAAATTGAGAGTGCGCAAGCTGGACCATTTGAGGAAACGCCGCTCGCTTGCGGGGACGCCGATGGCGCGCTGCAGTGCGCCGCTACGACGTCAACGGCTTGGGGCGGGGATAGCCGATCAGGTAGGCGATGGGGGCTCTGCTGCTGGGGCTGATGCGTTCGCCCATTTCCCAGTGGTATTCGGTGGCGGTTAGCTGGGCGATGATTTCGCGGAGTTCCTGCGGGCGGTAGGTGCGCAGGCAGGAGACGATGCCATCGAACAGGAGCACCAGCGGAATCACCGGAAGGAAGTAGGTGCAGAACAGGCGGGACCAGCGGAAGGGACGGATCCAGGGAGTGAACAGGAGCGGGAGCAGGGCCCAGAGAAACATCCACGCGATGGCGGAGGGGGCGCGGCGAGTGATTTCAAAGATGCCGATGCCTTGGTTTGCGTCCACGGCGTTCTGCAGGATGGCGCGGGCCTCTGCGGGTTGAAAATGATGGAAGGAGGTGAACATAGTGCGGAAGCCGCGCAGTTCGGGCGGGACGTTGGTCGCGTCCACAGCAGTTGCATGGAACGCGATGTGACTTTGGGAAGCAGCGCTGGCGGATCGGAAGGCGCCCAGATTGGGATATTTATCGGTGAGGAGAATTTGCAGGCAGGCTGCTGGCCCGTTGCCGTGCAGGCGGGGAGAAAGCTTCAGCCATGGGCCGCCACCACCGGAGCACATATCAATGATGCTGCTGTTGCGCGTTGCGTCGAGCGAGGTTTGCAGGAGCGGGGCAACGGGGGCGTAGGCGCCGAAAAAATTCATGGCGTTCTGCAATGTGTCGGTGATTTGGTCGCGGAGAAATCGGGGGAACCATGGTTGTTCGTGGAGTTCGATGAGATGGATGCGACGCATGGGGATTGGTCTTGCCAGGAGTATGAAGCAACGCGGGCGGGCGCGGCAAATGGATTGGCGTGGGACGCAAGACGCACAGCCAGCACTGGGCTGCGCCACTAGTACATGATGGTGCGAGTCAGGTGATGGGGCCAGTCGGTAGTGTGGTAGTGGGTCCAGATACGAGCGTCGATCTGGGGAATGATGATTTGGGCGTCTGGGGCGCGGAGTTTGTTGATTTCTTCTGTGAGCAGAGCGGTCGAGTAGATGCAGTGGGCGCGAATTTCGATTTCTTGCGTGCTGTCGCGGGGGATCATCTGGCGGGTATCGATGGTTTTCTCCAGCGCCGGGGAATAGGTGGTCATGCCCATCAGGCGCAAGCCCGCGGGAACGATGTAATCGGCGAAGGCGGTCATGGAGTGGATGTCTGCGATTTGGAATTTCCCGGTCTTATGCAGGCTGGCGTAGAGGAACCAGAGGCCTAGCTGCGGGAGTTTGTAGAGTTTGATTTCGTGGCCGTCGTAGCGGCTGACGTCGTTGAAGCGCGGGAACTCGACGACAAGGCGGTCCACCATGCCTTTGCCTTGATCGTAGAGCCGCGGCGAACAGCTGCGAATAAAATTGTGGAAGCGGCCTTGGTACTTCGCGGCCAGCACGGCGCCGGCCTGGCGCCAGAGCTCCATTTTTTCGTCCAGCATGGGGATTTCGATATTGCCCGCGAAGATTTTTTCCATTTGCGGGCGGGTCAGCTGCGCCAGGTAATGGCCGTCGAGGATGGGAAAACCCTGATCCATGGCGCGCTTGATGCAGGCGAATTCAGCTTCGGAATCGGACCAGTGCTGGCCGGCGTAGTCCACTTGAAATTTTAGGTGCGTGGTGAAATCGGTGAAAGCGGTGTCGATGACGTCGGCGACCATGATGAAGTCGATGGTTTCGTCGGCATCGTTCGCACCGACGCCGAGCGGCAGATGGTATTCGGGCATGGGAAGTTCTTCGTAGGCCATCCAGCTTGCGACTTCAATGATCTTTTCAAGGTTGGTGTGAACGTCGCGAGAATTTTCTATGACCGGAGGAAGGCTATCGAGGACGGGACTGCCGATAGGTTTGGGCCAGCGCAACTTTTCCCGCGACGAAGGGGAGGCGGCAGCTTGCCGGAGGCTTTCGCCTCCGGCTGCTGCTGCGATCATGGAGCTGGTTGCGGATTGGAGAAACTGCCGACGTCCCAGGGGCCCCAAGTTCATGTTAGAAGACGAACTTGACGCCTGCTTGGAACGCGAACGGTGTGCTGCCGGGCGCGATCTCCGTAATCGCACGGAAGCCGTTTTGGCCGACGCGCGGCATGGTGGCAGCGGTGAGCGGCGCGCAGGTCATTCCCGCCGGGCCCGTCACGGTTCCGGTACCGCCAACAGGCGCGGTCGGCGTGAAGTTCGGAGTGCAACCCGTCAAAGTTGCCAGGGAGATTGTCGCCGTAGTGGGATTATTGGGATTCGAGTAAAGATTGCCGTGGTTGGTGAGGTTGAAGAAATCACCAGACAATACCACGTTCAATCGGTCATGCACGTGGAGGGTCTTTTGTAACCGCGCATCCCATTCAAAATAACTCGGCTGGTCGAACGGGTAACGCCCCAACAGAAACGTCTTGCCAGCGGCGTTGGTGTAGGTCGGACGATCGTTATTGTGTCCGAGATCGGAAACTTCGTCGCCATTGATGTCCTCTGCGATGTAGAGGGGAAATGGCACGCCGGAGTGAGCGATCACGCTGGAGCTGACTTCGAAGCCCCAGGGCAACTCGTAAACGCCAGCGGCTTTAAATTGTTGGGTGATGTCGAGACCGTTGCGGCCGTAGTCGATCGCCAGATTGATTGGATCCTGCTGGCCGAAGTAAGTATCGGTATCGCGCTCGCTCGCTGCGTTGTCTTTGTTCTGCGACCAGATGTAATTGGCGAACAGCTGGAAATGATTGGAGAAGCGCTTGGTCATGTTAATAACCAGCGACTCGTAATTACCATGGCTGAAGCTGGCTGTTTCATTGTTGGAAGTGGGCAGCGTCGAGTCGAGCGGTGTGGGAAATTGGCTCTGCAGCACGCCCCCCTGATAAACAGCCGAGTCTTGGAGGATCGATCGCCCGAATGGGTCGGTTCCCGTAACGATGTAATTCCGCTGCCAGGCTTCCTCGGAATCGTAACCGCCGGTCCTCAGATGCGTCGAGTGCACGTAGGAGAACGTGGCCGTCAACTGCACGTTATAGGGCAGCGATTGCTCGATACCGCCGGTAAAGCTGGAGACGCGCGGATTCTGAAAGGCAGGATCGATGTATCCGCCTCCGGAAGTTGAATCGGGGCAACCGAAAATCGTGCCGCTAACCGGATCAGGGGTGCTGCAAAGCTGGTTAACAGCTAGAGTGGTCGAGCTGGGGTTGAGATAGGGAAAGCCAACCAGGCCGCCGTTTGGAGCCGCACAGCCACCGATGCAGTGGGTGAGATTACCGGCTCCCGCCGTGGGGAGGAAAATCCCGACCGTTAGAGCATAATAGAGGCCCCAAGCAGCGCGGACAACCGTCGGATGAGTCCCTTGTCTTACGTTCCAGGCCATGCCGATACGCGGGCCCCATTGGTTGAAGTCGGCGGGAACGCGCTGTGGCACGGGCGCCTGGCGCGAGCCTGCGCCCTCGCCAACCAGGACGGTGGTTCCCCACATCGGAGTCTGCGGCTGGGGATTCCAGGTGCCGTCCCAGCGTAGTCCGTAAGTCACGGTGAGGTTTCGGGTCAACTGCCACTTGTCTTGCCAGTAGAGGCCTAGGTCGGTCTGGTAATTGGGGAAAAGAGTTGTCGCCGGACCCAAGAACGAGAGCGGCTTTCCGTTTAGCGCGACGCCTTGGCTGAGAGCTCCTTCATCTGCCGCTCCGCTCTGAAAGCCGGCAATACTGAAGTAATCGTACTCACCAGCACCCCAGCCGACAAAGGAATCTTTGCGGTCCTCGAAAGTGACCGAATCTGCGCCGAATTTCATGTCGTGCTTGCCGAACGAATAATTGAAGTTGTCCGCCGCTTCGAACTTACCGTCCTGGTTGTTAATGGGCAGGTAGTAGCGTTGGCCGATGCCATAGTTAAAAGCGCTGCCGACAGCCAAGTTCGGGAAGGCGCCATCTGAAATCGAAAGTCCCGGCGAATCACTGTTGGCGTGGCGCTCGCGTACCTCATCGGAAAGGCTGATGCGCGCTTCATTCACCTTGCGGCCAAGCACCGTATTCAGGCTGAAAACCACCGACCCGCCCTTGTTCGTGAAGTCTTCGGTATTGTCGAAGGCCTGGGGAATTTCATTCTGTCCCTGGGCGCCGCTGAAACCGTTGGTGTGGTTCCTGGTGAAATAGCTGCGCACGCTGAAGTGGTTAGCGGGACTGAACTGATAGTCGTAGTGTCCCAGGATCGTGAACAAATTCTGGAATTGATTGCTGGCGCCTTGGAAGCCGGCGATCGAGGACTTGCCATAGCAGTCCATCAGCACGGATTCCCCGACAGTCGGGGAGGTTCCGCAGCCTGGCGGCAACATGGTGCCGGGCGAAACAAGGCTGGGCAGAGGTACTTGGCCTGGCGTAACCCCATTGCCTGGATTGCAGCTACCCGGGACGCAGTTTGCAAAAACCGGCCCGGTAATCAGAGGTAGCTCAGCGAGGCAGGCTGCTTGTCCCGCACCTGGCGAACAAAACTGGGTGACGAGCGGGCCATTCTGCAATTGAGCGTCCGTGGCGAGGAAAAGGAATTGGCGGTCCTTGTGAATCGGGAAGCCGACAGAGCCGCCGAACTGGTTTTGCGTGGCGATGTTCGGCGGTTCGCCGACAGCGTCATTCGCCGTGAAATCGCTGCCGCGATAGTAATCGTGCGCTTCGCCATGCCACTGGTTGGTACCGGATTTGGTCACCACGTTGACCAGGCCGCCGGTCGCGCGCCCGAATTCTGGAGCAAAGCCGTTGGTGACAACCTGGAATTCCTGCACGGCCTCCAGGGGAACCGTGAAGTTCTTGGTTTCGAGCGAGCCGAAGATTTCACCGAAGTAGTTGTTGAAGGTGTCCTGGCCATCGACGACGATGCCCAGGTAGTCGCTCTGCTGGCCGCCGAGGCGGATGCCGCCACGCAAGCCGGGAACGACCTGCGCCGAGGAGCTCAGTTGCGCCAGGTCGCGATAATCGCGGCCAGAGAGCGGCAGGGTCTCCAAATCCTTCTGATTAATCACCTGATTGATGCCGGCGGTGGAGGTGTCGACGGGCCCGACCTCCAAGGCGGAAACCGTGACGGTTTGCGTCTGGCCTTTGATGGGTAGAGTGATGTCGAGGCTCAGACTGGCGCCGATATCCACGACGAGGTCGGTGACGATGGTAGAGGCAAAGCCCTCTGCCTCTGCCTGGATCTTATACGTGCCGGGCAATAACTGAGCAAAGTCGTAGGAACCGGCGGCGTCGGCGGTGAGTTCGCGCTTATAACCGGTCGAAGGATTGGAGATGGTCACCTTGGCGCCTGCCACGATGGCGTGCGAGGTGTCGTAAACGAAGCCGCGGATTTCGCCGCGCTCGACGGATTGCGCGCGCGCGCCGGGAGCAGCGCTGGAAAGACTCGCGAGCGAGAAGACGACGGCCAGTGCTGCCAGAAACACAACCTTCACCATTTTCATTGTTTCTCTCCCTCTGGGTGTGGAGCGGACAGCCGCGAAATTTGATTTGCCGGAACAGGCGAAGAATTGGTTTTTCATTCTATTTACCCGCCAGCCGGGAATTGAGCAGCTGCAGAAATTTTTCGGCGTTGACGCCGGTACAAACCTCGACGTTTGGTTCCACATGATCCACGCCTTCGATGATGTAACGATCGCCGTGCAGTACGTTGCGCTCGACGGCGTTGTGGCGATTGGCGACCGTCTCGCCGCGGGTGAATTCCCCGCGCGACTCGACGTCCACGTGCATGGGCTGCGTCGCGACGATGGAAGGATCGATGGCGGTGCCGACCGCGAGCGGGTCGTACATCGGTGAGCCTCCGCCCGCGGCGTACTTGGCTTCCTGAGCGATCAGGAAAGTGAGAACCTGCACGGCGAAGTCATTTTCGGGGCCGTGAGTTTTGGAAAGCTGATCCAGATGCGCCTGATCGTAGAGAGTTTTATCGCCGACATCGAGGCCGACCATGGTCAAGCGCCAGCCGGCGTGGAAGACGATCTGCGCGGCTTCGGGATCGTTGTAGATGTTGGCCTCGGCAGAGGCGTTCACGTTACCGCCGGAAATTGAGCCGCCCATGATGACTACTTCCTTCACCAGCGGAACGATGGACGGGTCTTTCAGCAGGGCCAGAGCGATGTTGGTGAGCGGGCCAACCGGGACCAAAGTGATCTCGTGCGGTGACTCGTGAATCATTTGAATGATGAGGTCGGGGCCGAAGCGTGGATCGGCCTTGCATTTGCTAGGCGGCAGGTCTACGTTCGCCAGGCCGTTGGCGCCGTGCCAGAGTTCGGCGGTGATCAGCTTTTGAAACAGCGGATGCTGCGCGCCGCCGGCGACCGCGACGTCGCAGCGATTGGCGAGCGACGCGAGCTTCAGGGCGTTTTCCAGGCCTTGCTGCGCGGTCACATTGCCGGGGACGACGGTGAGAGCGCGCACATCCAGTTCCGGCGAATTCAGCGCGAGCAGGATGGCGAGCGCGTCGTCGGTGCCCGGATCGGTATCGATGATTACTTTCTTGGCGGTGGCTGGGGTTGCGGCGCTGGTTCCAGAGCGCGCAGGGTTGTCCGCGCGTGTTGCCGGAGCGATGGCGAAAGAGATGAGCGCGATGCAACCAGCAAGCATTGCGCGTCGCGCTGCGCTGCTGAATTCTGCGCTCGCATAGTGCAAGAACTGCGGAGTAATTATTGGAATCACTTCTGGACAGGGCCCCCCAGCCCACAGAATGGAAGCAGGCTATCCTTGGGTACGGGCGGAGTCAACACGAAACTGAGTGTGCGCGAAAGTTTTCCACAGAGAGCGAATCAGTTCCATAAAAGAACTGAGTGGTCTGAAATCTGGAAAACACATTAAAGCAATGTGAATGAGGCCGTGCGGCGATGCTATCCGAGCGGAGAAATGGCGCGTCAAACAGTGCAGATGAGGTCGAAACGGGACGCGGCGTGGTGCGGGGATTCGATGTGCTGATAGAATCTGTTCGGCAATGAGACCGTCACGAATGATTTTTCGCAGGCCCCTGCTTATTTCTATTTCCATCTTTATTATGGCTACCGCCGATGTGTCCGGTGCATGGTTGGGACCGTCGGCGCGCGCGGCGTACCGCGGACTGATGGACGCGCGCGAGCGGCAAGCTGCGCACCCGCCGGCGCATGCGGGAGCGGCAGCTGGGGCTGAGCCAGACGACACTGTGAGATTGCGGCATCGCAGCGAGATCAGCAATCCTTATCATGTGGAATTTCGCGACGTGACCAGCGCGGCGGGAATTCATTTTCATCATGAACGCGCTTCGTCGCCGCAGCGGCTGTACCCGGAAACGATGGGAGCCGGCGTCGGATGGATTGATTACAACCAGGATGGATATCTGGACGCGATCTTCGTGAACAGCGGTTACACGCCGTACTATCACCCATTGGTGCCGCCGCAGCCGGCGCTGTATCGCAACAATCGCGACGGAACGTTTACGGACGTGACCGAGCAGAGCAAGCTTCACAGCGACGGGACGTTTTTTTTCGGCGTGGCGGTGGGCGATTACGACAACGACGGGTTCCCGGACATTTATATGACCGGTTACCGCCATTCGGTGCTGTGGCACAACAACGGCGACGGGACTTTTACGGACGTGACCGCCAAGGCCGGAGTGGGCGATGACGGGAACTGGGGCACGGCGGCGGGATGGTTTGACTACGATCACGATGGCAAGCTGGATCTGCTGGTGACGAATTACGTGCAGTACGATGTGGACCATCCGGTGCTGTGCGGTGATGTACGTCCGGGATTCACGGGTATTCCGCAGACCAGCGCCTATTGCCATCCGGACAGCTTTCACGGCAGTTCGGCGAAGTTGTATCACAACAATGGCGACGGGACGTTCAGCGACGTCACGGAGAAAGCAGGGCTGCTGAATACCGACGGGAAGAGCCTGGCGGTGGTGCTGGCGGATCTGAATGGAGACGGGTGGACGGATATATTCATCGCGAACGACACGCAGCGGAATTTTTTGTACCTGAATAATGGCGACGGCACGTTCCGCGACGCGACTTATAAATCGGGTGCGGGATTTAGCGAAGACGGGCGTCCGGAAGCGGGGATGAGCGCCGACGCGGCGGACGTGATGAACAACGGGCTGATGTATCTATTCGTGAGCCATTTGGATTTCGAGTTAAATCGCATGTATCGGAACAATGGCGACGGGACGTTCACGGATTACACGATTGCTTCCGGGATCGGGCAGTCGAATATATTACGGAGCGCTTTTGGCGCGCGATTTTTTGATTTTGATAATGATGGCTGGCGGGACTTGCTGGTGATCAACGGACATATTCTGGACAACATTCCGCTGTATCACCCCGAAGTGGCGTACGAAGAAGAGAAGATGCTCTATCGCAATCGCGGCGATGGGAATTTCGTGGACGCGACGCGCACCGAAGGCGCGGATTTTCGCAAGCCGCGTGTGGGGCGCGGCCTCGCCGTGGGAGATTACGATAATGACGGCTGGCAGGACTTTCTGGTGAGCAACAATGGCGAGGATGCGCAGCTGTTCCGCAACGAGGGCGGGAGTTCTCCTGCGGCTCAGGGAAATCACTGGGTTGCGGTGCGGCTGATCGGCACGAAATCGAACCGCGACGGCATTGGAGCTTCTTTGAAATTGACCGCGGGTGATTTGAAGCTCTACGACCAGGCGAAAGGTGGAATGAGTTATTGCTCGGCGCAGGATCCGCGAATTTATTTTGGGCTGGGGAAACAGGAGAGGGTGGACTCGATCTTGATTCGCTGGCCGAGCGGGTACGTGCAGGAGTTGAAGGATATTCCGGTGGATGTGATTGTGACGGCGACCGAGGGCGTGGACGCAAAAGCTGTGAAGTACAGAACCCCGCCAGAGAGATAGTCTTTTCCACCCGTTGCAAGCAAGCGTTCAGATTTGCGGGATTGGTGTGTTCCTCTCACGCTTGCAGGAAGCCGCTGGCGACGATGTCGTTGCCGCGGCGTTCGAGGATGAGTTGCGGGAGGGGTTTGGGCGGGGGGCCGTCGAGGACTGCTCCATCGGCGGCTGAGAATATGCCGCCGTGGCAGGGGCAGCTGAAGACGTTTTGCTCGGGGCGGTAGAAGACTGGGCAGCCGTGGTGCGTACAGAGACGGCTGAAGGCGATGTAGGTTTCTTCGGCTGGGCGAAGTAAGAAGCAGGGGCGGTCGTCGGCGGGATAGGTGAAAACTTTGCTGCCGCCGATGGGGATTTCGTTCACCTGGGCGATTATTTTTGTGGGGTAACCGGGTGTGTGTTTTCGCCAGTAGGCTGCTAGCGCGCCGAGCACGGCCAGGGCGCTGGCCGCGCCGAACCATTTGTTGAAGCCGCGGCGGGTGATGGGGCGAGTCTCTTCTGGTTTTAAGGGGTCGTAGTTTGTTTCGTTAATGGCTGGCTCCTGTGATTTTCTCAGAGGATGCGACGAAATGGCCAAAAGCCGATTTTCTCGTATCTGAATTCACTGGTTTTCAGCGTAACTGCTTGCGAAAAAACAAAAAAGCCATGTCCTTTCGGGAAGACGACGCGCGCAAGGTGCATGGCTATGACGCTAGATGGCCCAGCTGCAGGCGCGTTTGCAGGACGCGCAGGATGGTGTCGCGGGCGATCATCCCCACGATTGCGCCGTCTGCGACGACGGGCATCTGATTGATGTCTTCGGTTTGCATGCGTTGCAGGACGCCTAGCGCGGGCTCGTCCGGCGTGGCGCAATGGGCGCGGTCAAAGGGCATCATCACGGCTTGGATGGAAGTATTGGCCCACTCATCGCGGGGGACGGCGCGCGCGGAGGCTAGCGTGACCAGACCAACCGGGCGTCCAGCGCCAGTGACAACGTGGCAGCGGCGCCCGGTGCGCAGGACTTCGTGAACGTAATCATCGACGGAGATGTTGCGTTCGACGGTCGGGACGTCTTGGGTCATGATGTCGCCGGCGCGCACGCCTGTGAGCGTGTTGCGGACGGCAATCTGCGTGTAACTTTCGCGAGCGGCGCTGAGCAGGAACCAGCCGATGAATGCGGTCCAGATGCCGTTGACCAGGTTGCCGTGGAATGCCCACCAGACTCCGACAAAAATCATCAGGTAGGCGAAAAAGCGGCCCGCGTAGGAGGCGATTTTTGTGGCGCGCGTGAAATCGCCGGTGATGCCCCAGGCAATGCTGCGCAGCACACGGCCGCCGTCGAGCGGAAATCCGGGAATTAGATTGAAGACGGCGAGCATCACGTTGATTTCCCAAAGCCACGTGCAGGAGGCGACGACCAGTTCGTTGCCATGGAAATAGTGCGCGACCAGCCAGAAGCATCCGCCCAGGAACAGGCTGGAAACCGGTCCCGCGATGGCGATATTGAATTCCTGCAGAGCGCTGGAGGGATCGCGCGAGATGCTCGAGAGCCCGCCGAAGACGTACAGCGTGATGGATTGCACCGGGATGCGATACTCGCGGGCGACGATGCTGTGGCTGAGTTCGTGAAACAGCAGGGAGCCGAAGAACAGGATGCTGGTGATGATGCCGAGCGCCCAGTGCTGTTGCGTGGACCATCCGGGATGCAGAGAGGTGAATTGCTGTCCGAGTGAAACGGTGATCAGCAGGAAGATGATAAGCCAGCTGGAATGCAGGTAAACGGGAATGCCCAGGATGCGGAAGAGTTGAAAGCCGCCGGAGAGTTGCCCGGGGCGGGCGCGCTTGGCGGCGTCGGAAGGCGGGGCGCCGGGATTCTCGGGATCGGGAGTAGGTGCGGTTGTAGGTGTATTAGCCATGGATGCTTGTTTGTCCGAAGCAGATTCTAGCAGAGGTGGGGCGCTTGCGGGGTCGAGGCGAAGGCTGGGTTTGGTTTCTTCGCTCTGGCTTAGTTTGAGTGTGGATTTCCACGCCGTGTTCGCCCGGCCACGATTGTTGACAACGGTGAGCTGCTTTTCTTTCTGACTTCGTTTGCCGCTGCTCGGCGGCAAGCTGTTGAGAATGTAGGGATGGGGCTTCCGCCGGTGTTCCACGCGCGCTGCGTTCCTTGATTGGCTACCTTCCTGCTTTTCGTTTGTTTGCAGCCCAGCTCATACGGAGGCTTTGGTCATGGAAAACGGAATCGGATTTGTGGCGGTAGCGGGAGCGATTTTCGTGTCGTTCGCGGTGGCGCTGGGGATGGAGTGGCTAAGTCTGGTTTTACTTATGAAATTGATGCCGGCGCGGCCGGTCGTGCAAAAGGTGGCCGAGCGGAGGGCGATGGTTTCGCAGTCGCCTGGTCCCGGTGGGTCGGAGCGGCGGGCGGCGTAGCGGTTGCAGGCGAAGTCGGAAGCACAGCCAGCAGCAGCGGTGCCAGCTTGGCTAGGAGGTGTTCCATGCTTTTTCTGCGGCTGTTGTTGTTCGTGGTTAGTTTCGGGTTTTTGGCTGCGGCTGTCGGGATCGTGCTGTATGACATTTATTTGGCGTTTGAGTTGAACCGGATTCTGCGGCTTGGCGAGCGCCCGCCTAAGGATTTGGCGGTGAACCAGGCCGCGCGGACTTCAAGCGAAGTTGCTCCGGTGTCTGGCTTGGCAGGTGAGACCGCTACGCCTGGCGCGCGTCCTGCTTTTTATCTGGCACCACGATCCGCGGGGCCACGGCGTGCCATACGTTGGTCTGCCGCAGCGAAGCTGGTGGCGATTGCGGCGCTTTCCAGTTTGCTGGCCAAGAGCATTCTTGTTGTGCCGGATGGCTACGCGGCGGTACGCGTGAGCCAAATTTCGGGGGTGCGTCCAGGAACCTTGTACCCGGGGACACATCTGCTCATGCCCCTGATGCAGCGCGCGCAACTTTTCGACATACGAGAAAAAGTTTATTCGACGGCGGCGTCGGAAAGTCCGCGCGAGAAGGGATTGGAGATTCTTACGGTCGAAGCGCGAGAAGGGTTGTCGGTGGGCTTGGCAGTGACGGTGCGTTACCGGGTTGACCCGCGGCATTTGGATTATGTAGACGCGAATTTGCCGCAGCCGATCGAGGACGAGATCGTGGCGCCGGTGGTGACGAGTACTTTCCGGGACCTGGCGCCGAATTACATTGTGCGCGACGTTTTTTCCACCAAGCGCGATGAATTTCGTCAGCGCGCGACGCAGGCCATCACGGCGCGGCTGGGCGAAGACCAAATTATCGTGAAGGAAGTGCTGCTGCGCAAAGTGCTGCTGCCCGATCAGTACCAGCAGGGGCTGCAAGGTTTGCTGATGAAGGAACAGGAAGACGATCAGGTGACGGTCGACCAGAGCATCGAGCAGAAAAAAGTGAAGATCGCGGAATCGCAAGCGGAGGCGCAGAAGGTGCGGCAGATCAAGCACTCAGAAGCGGACGCGCGCACACGAGTGCTGATGGCGCAGGCGGAATCGGACGCGATGCAGTACACCTTGCCGCTGAAGCAGAAACAGATCGAGCAATCGAAGCTGGAAGCGGAGGCGCGGAAGCAGACCACGATTGAAGATGCGGACGCGGCGGCGCAGGCGCGCGTGAAGAACGCGGAAGCGGAAGCGCAGGCCAAAGTGATCGACAGCAAGGCCGAGCAGCAGCGGCGGAGTCTGTTGGCGCAGACGCAGAACGAGGAAACCGTGCGGGGCGCCGAGGCCGCGGCCCAGGCCAAGGTGATTGACGGAAAGGCGGAAAAGGAGCGGCAGGACTTGCTGGCGGATGCTGAGGCGAACCAGATTCGCGTGACGGCGCAGGCGGGCGCGGAAAAAATGCAGCTGGAGGCGTCGGCGCTGAAGGTGAATCCGATGTTAGTGCAGTTGACGGTGGCGCAGCGGTTGAGCGACCGGGTGCAGATCATGATGGTGCCGACGGACGGGAAGTTCTTTTTTACGAATGATGTACTGAAGTCGGCGCAGGCTTTTCCAGGATTGAACGAACCGCCTTCGCGGGCTGGCGGCAAACCTTGAGGATGCGAGATTGAACAGATTCCCGGCCGGGTTTCTCGCGGCCTGTTCCGCGAGTAGGGCAGCCTGGTTCGGGAGTGACGCCGGCAAAAAACCCTTGCGGGTGGCACGGTGAGGGCCAGGAGACAATGCGAGGCGACCGCCGCAGCGCAGATTGCGTCCTGCCGCTGAGCCGCAGCCACCCTGCTGGCGTGCGTTATGTGGAAGCGAAACAAAGCGCGCGGCGAGGAGTTGCCGTGCCACGATAACTGCGCCGACACGCAGCGGGGGACGCGCGCGACTTTGAGGATTGGGCGGTGTGCTAAGATGACAATTCGCGATTCTGATTTGCGATTCGCGCACACTGATGCGGACTTCCCGCGGACTTCCTCTCGCCATTCGCGTCGCTCTGCACACGATTCTGGCTGGCCTGGTTTTCGGCATCGCTCCGCCTGTGAGTCATGCGCAGACGAGGTCCACGCTTCCGAAATCGTGGAATGACGCTGCGGCTAAGCTTGCCGACGAAGTTGCTGCAGCCATGAGCCCTACTTCTGTGACGCTCGCTGTGGAAAACATTTCCTCGCTGGATGTTTCGTCTGCCGCCTCGATCGAAGCCTCTGTACGAGCGCAATTGCAACGACACAGTTTCTCGCTCGCGCCAGAAACTTCCGCTGCAGCGCAAACTGTGGTTCGATTGCAGCTCTCCCTGTCCGAATCTGCCGCCGAATATGTTTGGGTCATGCAAATTCTGAATGATCCGAGGGACGGGAGTGCGGTTCCGGTGATGATCGTCGCCGCTCCCAAAGCTGATCTTGCAGATGCTGGAGCAGAAGCGCAGTCCTTGTCGTTGCAAAAGCGGTTCGTGTGGAAGCAGCCGGAACGGTTTTTGGACTTTGCGCTGTTGCAAGAAGAAACGTCTGGTCCGTTCACCTTGTTGGTTCTCGCAGCGAACCGCCTGACAACCTTTAAACCAGACGGCTCTGGGTGGCGGCTTTCTCGCACCAGCCCCCTTCCGCAAGCGGCACCCCCGTCGCGCGACCCACAGGGCACGATCAATCTAAAGCAAGGAAAAATATCACTCCAGGGTTTTGAGTGCGTTGGCGATCCCGATCTGGCGGGTGTACTGCAGTGCAAGACGTCAACACCAGAGAGCATTGTTCGCGGCCCCTTTGTAGACACACCAGGATATCCGATCCGTCTGGGCGCTTTCCTTTCGGAAAAATGCCGGGACGAGCTCATTTCGCTTTACACGGCTGA
>Ga0070764_10000284_pt1 | contig 18972 bp, 16 predicted proteins | sample HubBroMetageWRM4_FD_67287 | JGI IMG/M metagenome (GOLD analysis project Ga0070764, IMG submission 67287) | Warmed soil microbial communities from the Hubbard Brook experimental Forest, New Hampshire - Hubbard Brook CCASE Soil Metagenome WRM 4 | ecosystem: Environmental > Terrestrial > Soil >... | reverse complement strand
TTTTTGGAGGCCTCGTCCGCCAAAGGCTGCGCCTGATCGGGTGGAATCAAGCGGCCGTAACCGCTCGCTACGACGTAACTCGTGGAAAGGCCCGCCCACGCCAGCGAGTACTTCGGATCGGCGGCAACGGCCTGCTGGAACAGCGCGACGCTCTTTAGAATTCCCGGCTTGGTGCGGCCGTAGAGTTGCTGCTGCCCTTCGAGGTAGAGCCGGTAGGCGTCGGAATTGGAGGTGCCGGCGCTGCCCATTTTTTCCCGCTCGTCGCCGGTTACATGGATCTGCATCCTTTTGGCGACGTCGCGGGTGATGTCGCTCTGTACCTGCGTGACGTCAGCCATCTTGCGTTCGTACTGCTTGCCCCACATTTCCGAGCCGTCCGCGGTATTGACCAGGTCCGCTTGCACGGCGACCGTGTCACCATGCTGCGTGACCCGGCCCATCAGCACCGAGCTGACGTTCAGGGCCTTGCCGATCTGTTGTGGGTCGTCTTCCTTGCCTTTGAAGCGGAAGACGGTGCTCCGCGCCATCACTTTCACGTCGGGCAGTTGCGAAAGCGTCCCGATCAGGCTTTCGGTAAGCCCGTCGCTGAGATATTCGTTGTTCGGGTCGGCGGTGGCGTTGACGAAGGGCAGCACCGCGATGGAAGTGACTTTTTCGCCGGGCGAGCGGCCGTGCACCAGGTAATACCCGCCGCCCATTGCCAGTGCGAGCGCTGCGGCGACGGCCCCGCCGATCCAGAGTTTACGCGAGAGGTCGGCATGCGCGCCTGGCATCGTCGCGGAACCGGAGGCTGTCTGCGCCGACAATGCGGCGCTCATGGCGCTTGCATCACCCGCTGCTGCCAATATGCTGCTGCCGGACGCGTCGCTGACGCGCGTCGAGCGCCCGGAATCCTGTTCACGCTTCAGCCGCGCCAGGTCCGCGCGAATGTCGGCGGCCGACTGGTAGCGCAGATTACGATCCTTCTCCAGCGCCTTGTTAATGATGCGCTCGAGCTCCGCCGGCGTTTCGGGATTCAGCCGCACGGGAGCAGCCACCGCGCCATCCAGGATCGCTTTGAATATCACGCCTGAGGTTTCGCCGCGGAAAGGCAGCGTGCCGGTGGTCATTTCGTAAAGCACGGCGCCGAAGGAGAAAAGGTCGGAGCGGCAATCGAGTTCCTTGCCGCGGACCTGCTCGGGCGACATGTAGGCGACAGTGCCCATGGTGCTGCCGGGGCTGGTGAGATGCTCCGCGGAGGCGCCCAGCGTCACGCCCTCGGTGGTTTCCCCTGGGATTTTGGAAGCGGAAGAGCCCGCGCCAGTGAAGGTCACCTTCGCGAGACCAAAGTCAAGAATTTTGGCGTGGCCGCGTTTGGTGACAAATAGATTGGCGGGCTTGATGTCGCGGTGAACGATGTGTTCAGCGTGCGCAGCATCGAGCGCGTCGGCGATCTCGATGGCGAGAGTGAGCAAGTCTTCGACATCCACGGGGCGGCCGTTAATTCGGTGCTTGAGCGTCTGCCCATCCAGGAATTCCATGGCAATGAAGGCCTGGCCGTCCTGCTCGCCGATATCGTAAATCGTGCATATGTTGGGATGGTTCAGGGCGGAGGCGGCTTGCGCTTCCCGCTGGAATCGCGCCAGAGCTTGCGGATCCCCGGCGACATCCTGCGGCAGAAATTTCAGCGCCACGAAGCGCTTTAGGCGCGAGTCTTCGGCCTTGTAAACGACACCCATGCCTCCGCCGCCGAGCTTTTCGATGATGCGGTAGTGGGAAAAGATCTGGCCAATTGGAGACGGCGTGTCCAGCATGTGCGCACATCTTAAGTGGGAGCAGGAGGCAAGTCAACGAAGAGAGACACGAAGAGAGACACGAAGAGACACGAAGAGAGACAGGTCGCGGCCCAAGTTCTGTGGAGGAAGAGGTCTCGCCTCAGTCTCTTGCTACGCGGGAGTCGTCATGGAGTCCGCGTTGTCAACCTTCAACCAATCCTTACCGGTCACCTGCCACCTGAAGTGCGGCCCGATGGACCCGGCTCTCGTCCATATCAACAAGATTGAATTGAAAATAAAGAAGTAAGTGGTCGGGGCGTGGAGATTTGAACTCCAGACCTCCTGCGCCCAAGACAGGAATGAGCGCTATCTCATCCGTTGCCGCCGACGCGGCCAAGCCTCTGGCCGCTGCCTCTAGTCTCGACCTAGACCCGTGAAGTAAACAGCCCGAGCGACCCATTAACCGAGCCTCGCGAAATGCGCTGATGACGAGAGCCCGGTCCGTCGATGAGGTCGGACAAGCGAGGTAATTGGGTGCTGTGCCACGAATTGTGCCCCGTCTCGCAAGAGTGTGCAAAACAGGACAGCTTCGACGGCGTGAACCGCAATACGATTGGCTAACCTTTAGCAACGCGACCGGAGGAGTTTCGGTGCCACACATCGGGGTGTCGAGGGCGCTGGGATTGCTATTCGCGTTCGGTCTGCTTACGACGCTCGTTTGGGCTCAGCCCCAGGAAAAACCTGCGAGTGCGACGGAGCAAGACAAGAGCTCTCCGCACAAGCCTGCCGCAGGCGCTTCTGCGCCTTCCGAATATGTAGGAGCGGAAGTCTGCAAGACTTGCCACGACGACATTTACAACGCCTGGGAGAAGAGTCCGCACTGGAAGACCACGCTCGATACGAAGGGCGGCCCGTCGCACCAAGGATGCGAAAGCTGTCATGGGCCAGGATCGGCCCACGTCGCTGGTGGCGGGGATGTCACCAAGATTTTTGTCTTCAAGGATCACTCGACAAAGGATATCGACGCCCGCTGCCTGACGTGCCACGCCGGTGGCACCGAACACATGAATGCCATCAATTCGGTGCATTCGAAGAACGACGTCAGCTGCGTTTCCTGCCATTCGCCGCATCATGCGGAAACAAAAGAATTCCTGCTGGTAAAAGCTCAGCCCCAGCTTTGCTACTCGTGCCATCTGGCGAAGAGAGCTGAGTTCGATATGCCGTTCCACCATCGAGTAAATGAAGGCCTCATCCAGTGCACCGATTGCCACAATCCGCACGGCACCGTGCGGCCCCATCAGGTGCGCACTTCGTCCACTCAAGATGCGGTTTGCTTCACGTGCCACACGGACAAGCAGGGACCGTTTGTATTCGAACATCAGCCGGTGAAGGTTGATGGTTGCCAGTCCTGCCATTTGGTGCACGGCGGACCAAATCCGCACATGTTGAAATTGAGCAACATCAACTTGCTCTGCCTGCAGTGCCACACCACGTCGAGCTTTAGCGGAGCGCCGGGAGCTCCTTCGTTCCACAACCAAGCGAGCTTGTTCCAATCTTGCGTTTTGTGTCACTCGGCAATTCACGGTTCGAATTTCGATCCAACCTTCTTCAAATAGAGCAGGCCGCAGGCTCTATTTCATTCATCGAGAATGTGCCAAACCGAGCAGACAGTGATCAGGAAATGGGACTTTCGGACGCGGGAGAACAAATCTATGAAAGGACGCTTGGCGGTTCACAGCATTCCTTCCGCCATATTTATCGTGGCGCTGCTCCTTTCGCCAATCGCTCGCGCCCAAGACAATTCCGGAGAGTCGAAAGGAATCAACTCGGGTGATTACAATATCCATCAGACCATCGAGTTCGGCTATCGCTTGAACGAGGTTACTGGCAACCAGAACACCTACGATACGTTTGAGAACCTCGGTTCCGGCCTGCGTCTTTTCAATTTCACTTTCGACATGCGCTCGCTGGACCACCACGGATTCCTGTTCGACAATCTGAGCTTCAGCAACTTCGGTTATGGCGGCGATCCCAACGACGTTACCCGCCTGCGGATCGAAAAGAACAAATGGTACGACTTCCGGCTGCTATTCCGGCGCGACAAAAACTTCTGGGACTATAATCTTTCCGCCAATCCATATAACCCGGCCGCATTGAATCCGGCAGGGTCATTGACGACGGGATGCTTCGTCGGTCCGCCCACCGCCGCCTTTGCGCAGGGTGCTCCCGCGTTCTGCTCTAGCCCCGCTGTAGCACAGAACAATTCACTTCATGGTCTGGATCTGGTGCGCCGCATGCAGAACTACGACCTCACGCTGTTCCCGCAGTCCGCGATCCGTGTGAGGCTGGGCTATTCGCGAAACCGCGATGAGGGGCCCAGCCTGTTTACCACTGATGGAGGAACCATATCGGCGTTCAATCAGATGAATAGCTACACGACGAACTCCTACCGCGCGGGAGTTGATTTTCACGTGCTTCCGCGAACCACGCTTTCTTATGACCAATTCCTCAGCTACTACCAGCAGAACAACGTCATCAGCGACAACCCCGCCGTCAATCCTGGCAATTTCGGATTCGCGTTGGGAACTGTGCCGGGCCAGGGCACGCCGGCTGGCACGCCGGTGGACTTGGGAAATATTTGGAGCACGCAAACCCCCTCGGAAATTTTCCCGTGTGCGACTCCAACGGTGACGGGCACGACGAACACCGCCACCCCCACCTGCAACGGTTTTCTGTCATATAGCCAGGTTGGCGACCCGCGCAACTTTATGCCCACGGAACGCTTCCGTTTCCAATCGAACTACTTCAAGAATTTCGAAACGTCGGGCTCGATAGGTTACAGCACGAGCGACTACCACTTCTCAGACCTTTCGGAAGTGGTCAACGACTGGACAGCGCGAACAGCGCAGCGTGGCAGCACGGCAGCAGGGCCGATAAAAACCACACGTGTTTCGGTGAACGCGAATTGGTCTGGCGCGTATTCTGTTAACGATAAGCTCCGAATCCTCGATTCCTTCCAGTACGACAACTGGCGTATTCCCGGCCTGTGGAACGCGGCCGAAACCAACGTCTTCGGAACTCCTTCACCGGCGCCCGGCGTGGTCGGCTTGTTGCTCTCACCTGCGACCTTCAATGCGACGAATTGTCCCTCCGCTCCCTTCAATCAGGCAAATTGTCCGCAACACAGTGGCACGTCCGCCGCGGACGTGATCAACCAGATCAATACGCAATTTCTGGGACAGAACCTAAAGTCGAATACCCTCGAGGCTCAGTACGATTTCAGCAGGCGATACAGCGCCAGCGCCGGTTATCTCTACACAAGCCGAACGATCTCCAGTTCGGCTGCCACCTTCGATACCGGGCAGTTCTACTTTCCCGGAGGGGCCACTGCGACGGCGGCAAATTTCTTTCTCGCGGCGCGCGGTGATTGCGCCGTGGTCGGCGGCGCTCTCCCCGCCAACTGCACACTGCTCACTACAGGTCCGATGGCCGGCGCGATTGTGGAAGGCTCGCCTACAAATCCCATCCCAGAGGCGGGCAACGACACTTCTCGCAACATCACGACCATTAACGAGAACGCGCTGCTCTTGGGCATCGTGGCGCGTCCGATCGATGCGCTGCGCATCACCGGCGATTTTGAATTTGGCTACAACGACCAATCCTTCACGCGGATCGATCCCCGGCAAGTGCAATCGTATAAGATTCAAGTGAATTACAAGCCGCGGCCGTGGGCCAATCTGGCGGGCTCCGTGGAGATTCATAATAACCGCGACAACGTCACGACTGTGAACAACCTCGAGCACGACCGCTCCTACAGCTTCTCCGCGATGTTGATGCCGAATCAGCGCGTGTCCGTGGATTTCGGCTTCAATTACTGGAACGTCTATACACAGGCGCTGATCTGTTTTGCATATTCCACTTCCTCGGCGAACCCGGCCCCACCGCCGGCCACTCTGCCCGTGTCCACATTCCCGCCCGGCGTGCCCGAGCTCTCCACGGGTACGGCGTGCCCCATTGCTGCCTCGCCTTCACCGCTCGGCGCGCTTTCCACCTATGCCAGCAGCGATTATTTCGCGCACGCCGCTGTAATGTGGAGGCCAATCAAGCGGGTAACGGTGGCCGTCGGTTACGGTGCCAGCTTTGTTCGCGGAAATACGATTTTTCTGAATCCACTCATGCCTTCTGGCACGCTTGATTTCAACTATCAAAGACCTTATGCGACGCTGACAGTCGAGGTCTATCGTGGATTCAGCTATATCACGTCCTGGAACTATTACGGATTCAACCAAACGGGGAATACGAGTCCGTTCGGGCTCGCACCTATTCAGTCTCAGGACTTTAACGGCAACAACGCCACCTTCTCACTCCGCTATTCGTTTTAGGCGCGGGTTAGCGGAATAACATTAGGTTGTGTTCGTCAAAAGGAGGAAATGCAAAATGAGCTTTTTAGTGGATCGAATCGGTGAGAAGGCGGTGTTGGCGCTTGCGGTCATGTTTGTCTTCGGGACCTCAGTGCGAGCCGACGGCGCAGGCGACTTCAAAGCGAAGTGCGCGATGTGCCACGGAGCGGATGGAACCGGCAGCACAGCAACGGGAAAGGCCCTGAAGGTGCGAGATTTGGCTTCGTCCGACGTGCAGAGCCAATCGGACGCTCAGCTCACGGACATTGTGACGAATGGCAAGAACAAGATGCCGGCGTACAAGGGCAAGCTGACGGACGACCAGATCAAGGGACTGGTTGCCTACATCCGCGGACTGGCGAAGAAGTAGCCCGCCGTTCTGGGATGGAGATTACTGCGACTCGCGTGTTCGGAGGGAGCAGAAGGAGCCCCGTTGATTGGGATTCTTATTTGTCAAATTGTACTCAGCATCGTACTCGCATCTATTTTTTTGATTCGGCCTTCTCTGACGAGCGCAACAGGCTGGAAGATAGTGGCGTTCATTGGCTTAGGTGTGCTTCCGGCCCTGTGCCTTGTGGGAGGCATGAACACGCACGTGCAGCGCTCCGAACAGACGCGATTCTGCGTTTCATGCCACGTCATGATTCCGTATGGACAAAGCCTCTATGTGGATGACCCCAATCACATTCCCGCGCAACACTTTCAGAATCACCGGGTGCCGGCGGACATGGCCTGCTATTCCTGCCATGCGGACTACACGATATACGGACCGCTGAACGACAAGATGCAAGGGCTGAAGCGCATTTACTTGCAATACGTGAGTACCCCGCCGGATCCGGCGGCGATCCGTATAGCGGGCGGATTCAAGAACGCGCAATGCCTGCATTGCCATATGGGAGCTCGCAGCTTCGAGGAGAACCCTGTGCATGCGGCGGTAATGGATTCGCTGAAATCAAATCAGTTGTCGTGTTTAAGCAGCGGGTGCCACGATACGGCGCACGATATTGCAAATCTAAGCCATGAGAAGTTCTGGAAGCCCGTCGAATGAAACTCAATCAAATCGGAATTCGGCGGCTGCTGCGAACTTCCAGCGCTTTAGTAATTGCAGGCCTCCTGCTCGAGATCGTGAGTTTGCTCTGGTTTCATCCGTTGTCGTTCGTGCTGTTCGCTTTCGTAGCTGCTTCTCTGATCGGCTTGGGAGTCTTAGTCTATTTGGCGTCTCTCGTCTTTGCCAGCGCGCCGCCTGCAGACAATCGCAACTGATCGCTCCTGCCGCCCGCAATCTATACGATTAGAGACGAGCGGAAGTGTTTTCTTGGTTAGACGCAAACGCTGGGAGGATCGAAGTGTTGATCCAAGAACTGACGAAAGAGGACAACCTCAACCTGCTAGCCCATATGCATCTCGGCAGACTGGGATGTGCCCAAGGCCCTCAACCGTATGTTGTACCGTTTTATTTCGCTTATGCTGATAATCACCTCTACAGCTTCGCAACAATCGGGCAAAAAATTGAGTGGATGCGCGCGAACCCGCTCGTCTGCGTCGAAACGGACCGGATAGTGAACTCGGAGGAATGGGTTAGCATCATTATCTTTGGCCGTTACGAGGAGTTGCCAGACGAACCGAAATGGAAAGCGGAACGCGGACTGGCATACCGCTTGCTCCAACAAAAAGCAAACTGGTGGGAACCGGGATACACGAAAACAATCGCCCACGGGACCGAACGGACGCTCGTTCCCGTCTATTTTCGTATTCGAATTGTGGAGATTTCCGGCCACCACGGCGCATCCGATTCCCCACCACTGAACGACGCAAATTCGCCGGCGGTCGAACCCGCAAATAGACAGTCGATACACGACATTTTGGAAGCGCTCCGAAACAGGCTATTCTCGAAATAATCGTGTGTAGCAGCATATACGACACCCCCTCGAAAGCAGATAGCTACGAGAACGGGACCTGCCTTCGTTTCAGCTGTGTCCGCTAGCTCCGGCCCTGTGCCTCCATGTAGAGCCTCTTCAAATGCTTGCCATATCTAACCAAAAGCCGCACATCCTTGAACCGGTGCATCTAGGTTCAGGACCCGTGCCCAACCGAATCCAACGGGCCTCTGTAACTCGCGTCACACCTAACTGTGCCGAATGACACATACAGCTGTTTGAACCGGAGCTACAGTCATGACAGTTCGACCAAGCTGGAGGTGAAAAGTGGCAAGCAAAGAAACGATGAGAGCGGCAGTTGTTGAAAAATTTGGGCAGCCGTTGGTTGTAAAAGAAGTTCCAATCCCGACACCGGGGCCCGGGCAGGTGCTGGTAGAAGTGTTCGCAACCGGAGTGTGCCACACGGATTTGCACGCTGCGGACGGCGACTGGCCGATCAAGCCCACTCCTCCGTTTATTCCCGGCCATGAAGGTGCAGGTACCGTCGTGGCTCTCGGGCCAGGCGTCACGCACTTAAAGGAAGGCGACCGCGTCGGAACCGCATGGCTGTTCAGCGCATGCGGGCATTGCGATTATTGCCTCTCCGGATGGGAAACGCTCTGCCCCGAGCAGCAAAACTCCGGATATTCGGTGAACGGAAGTTTTGCCGAGTACGCAGTGGGCCAAGCAGATTATTTGGGACGACTTCCCAAGAATCTTTCGTTTGTTGATGCCGCGCCCATCCTCTGCGCGGGCGTCACCACCTACAAAGGTTTGAAAATGACTGAGGCGCGGCCCGGTGAGTGGGTGGTGATCACGGGAATAGGAGGCTTGGGCCACGTAGCCATCCAGTACGCCAAGGCCATGGGATTGCACGTCGCGGCGGTGGACCTCGGTCCGGAAAAAATGGCTCTCGCGCGTAAGCTTGGAGCCGAAATCATGATTGATGCGAAAACACAGGACCCTCCGAAGGAAATCCAGAAACAAATCGGCGGGGCGCATGGAGTGCTGGTAACCGCCGTTTCACCGATCGCGTTCAAGCAAGCTGTTGGCATGCTTCGTCGTGGTGGCACTTGCGTGCTAAATGGTCTGCCGCCAGGTGAATTTCCAGTTTCGATTTTCGACGTAGTCCTGAATGGTTATACGATTCGGGGTTCCATTGTTGGCACCCGCCTGGACCTCGAAGAGTCGCTCGCGTTTGCCGGAGACGGCAAAGTGACAGCTACCATCGAGACCTTGCCGCTTGAATCCATAAATGATGTGTTCAGCCGCCTCAAGAAGGGACAAGTGAATGGGCGGGTCGTACTCAGCCTTAAGGAGGAAGCGCGCGGCAATGTAGTAATCGCACGGCTCGCGAGCTAATCCGGACTACACCGCGCGTCAAAGTGAACGATCAGATGGAACTCCGGGAATACTGGTTAACGTTCACAGCCGAAGTCTCTGATTCGAGCTCGAAGCGCCGCATTCGGAAGCGACACGTCCCCGCTGGCGAAGTAGATTGCTCAAATTTTCCCATGGAGGCATCTGATGTTCCGTCGGCCTATTCGCAACACTCTCTTCTTTTGTGCGCTGCTATTTTCACTAGCAAGCTTTCCGGCCACTGCGCGGGCCCAGGACAAGAAAGCTGCGCACCTACCGGGATCCAATCCGGTTTCCGGCCTGCAACTCTACAAGCGCTATTGCGCGGTTTGTCATGGCAATGACTTAAAGGGCAACGGCCCAATTTCGCCTGAGTTCAAGAATCCGCCGTCCGATCTCACCACACTCGCGCAACGTCACGACGGGAAATTCCCTGACGAGTACGTTCAGGAAGTGCTTCGAAACGGCGTGAAAAAACCAGCGCACGGCGATACAGAGATGCCGATATGGGGACCTCTCTTCGCCTCAATCACCGGAACGGATTCTGAGCTGGTCAGCATCCGCATTATAAATCTGACGAACTACATCAAGTCCATGCAGGCAAAATAGCACTCGGGATGCTCGGTAGTGTGATACGACCAGCGAGCGCACCGTGTCCTCCGTAACAATGCCTCCGGCATCGCGGATGATGTGCGCGTCTCCCGTGCTCAGCCCCAGAGTGCGGATTGAAAGCCGGGTATCCATACAGTGGCGCGAGTACGATGAGGAGCGAGGGCACTAAAGTATTGAAAAGATTGGTCGGGGCGTCCGGATTTGAACCGGAGACCTCCCGCGCCCAAGGCAGTCGCAAAAAATCTATCTTGTTGGTCCGTCTAGCTTTGTTCTACGTCATAGTACACGGTTTTGGACCTAATTTGGCAGTCGTTGGACCCAAGTTGGACCCAAGTTTTTCTTTGCGATCAGGCAGACGGTAGGCAGGCGCAGCCTATATTCGGCGTCCTCAAGACGGACAATCGCCAACTGTGCCGTCCCGGCGCTCCTAGCGAGCTCGGGCGCGAGTACCTGAGAATCATCTACGGCCCCGAATATTTGCTGCCCGAAAACTTGGAGCGTCTCCGCAGTTGCGGCGTGTCGCGTTCACGAATGCGTCTTTGGCGTGCTCGCCCTTGAAAGCGACCCGGTGGACCCCGTTTGTAGCAGACAGAGCTGGTCGGGCTCAGATACCTTGTGAGGCTCAGATACGTTTTCAAATCGGACATTCCTCGAATAAAATCGAGCCTTGATTTCGATGCCGATCAATGGTCACACGCCGGGTCAAGAAAACCTGCAAGATCGATTAAGGTCTGCTGAAGAAGAGTGCGGACGGCTTCGAGAAGAAAACGCACGTCTCCGCGCGACGCTTGGCATCCCTGAGGTAGTCGGGGACAGAACCGATTTGCACTCTCGCCCGAGTGCCGAGAATTCGGCCAAAGCTAGCAATCTTTCAACTCCGGAAGAGAAGATCACATTGTTTCGGAGCCTCTTTCGTGGGCGCGAAGACATTTATGCCGTCCGATGGGAAGGGAGGGGAGGAAAGTCGGGCTATTCGCCAGCCGGGGTCATGGACTGGCGTGCCATTCACTCAGTAAGACCAGAAGAGCGCAAACGGATTGCACGCAAGACGCGTATGCTCCTGCCCCTAACGAATGACACAATTCGAAAGCATCTCACCGGAAAACAGACGATAGGAATTTATCCACTTCTGCCAGACGAGATGTGCTGGCTTCTCGCAGTCGATTTCGATAAGAAATCATGGATAGCCGATGCGGCTGGGTTTCTTGAGACATGCCGACGTTTCCATGTGCCAGCAGTTGTCGAGAGATCTCGATCAGGAAACGGGGCGCACATCTGGGTGTTTTTTGATCGCCCTGTACTCGCTGCCGATGCCAGAAGGCTCGGATGTTCCCTGCTGACACGGACCATGGAAAAGAGACATGAAATTGGCCTCGATTCATACGACCGCCTGTTTCCAAGTCAGGACACGATGCCCAAGGGCGGCTTCGGGAATTTAATTGCCTTGCCATTGCAGAAAGGTCCCAGAGAACAAGGCAACAGCGTGTTCTTGAATGAGCTCTTCGAACCGCATGCCAATCAGTGGAAATTCTTGGAGTCAGTTCAGAAAGTTAACACTGACGAGCTCGCAGGGTTGATCCATGAAGTCACACCTGAGGGCAACACGCTCGGGGTACACCTTAGCTTGCCTGAAGGAGATGGCGGCGAGTCGCCGTGGCTGTGGAGCCCCTCGCGGAGCAGGAAAGAAAAAAGAATCACGGACCCGTTGCCGCCGACCGTTCGTTTGATCACAAGCAATCTAGTTTATGTCGAAAAGAAGGGTCTCCCGTCCTCGATGCAAGATCGTCTGATTCGTATCGCTGCTTTTCAGAATCCTGAATTCTACAAGGCTCAGAGGATGCGGCTGTCGACTTATGGCAAACCACGTGTCATATCCTGTAGCGAGAGCTTCCCTGAACACATCGGTCTTCCGAGAGGATGCCTAGAAGAGGTGGTCAGCTTGTTCAAGGGGCACGGAGTCAGGGTCGAGATTCAAGATGAACGAACCACAGGACAAAACATTAATGTTTCTTTTCGTGCTGAACTGCGAGCTGAACAACACGAAGCGGTCAGACAATTGCTTGCTTACGACGAAGGCATACTTTGCGCTCCAACCGCCTTCGGAAAAACGGTAGTTGGAGCATGCCTTATTGCACGTAGAGGCGTCAGCACGTTGATCCTTGTCCACCGGCGTCAATTGATGGATCAATGGCGCGAGCGACTGGCGGCCTTTTTAGCATTGCCAATCGGCGACATCGGGCAGTTTGGGGGAGGGAAAAGCAAGAGGACGGGCATGATCGATGTCGCTGTAATCCAAAGCTTACAGCGCCATGGTGTAGTTCATGATTTTGTGGCCGAGTATGGACATGTCGTTGTCGACGAGTGCCACCATCTCTCGGCTTTCACTTTCGAGCGTGTGCTTCGCCAAGTCAAAGCTAAGTACGTCTTGGGCTTGACGGCTACACCGAACCGGAAGGACGGGCACCATCCCATCATTTACATGCAGTGCGGTTCCATACGCTTTTATCTCAGCCCCAAGAAAGCTGCCCAGTCTTCGCCGCTCCGACACACGGTAATACCGCGGTTTACCGACTTTGCTTGGGAACGTTCAGAGCATGAGACCATGATCCACGATATTTACAGCGCGCTTGTCATCGACCAGCAGAGAAACGATCTGATCGTCAAGGACATGCAGCAAGTTTTGTCTGATGGGCGATCGCCGCTTGTTTTGACGAGCCGGAAAGAGCATCTGGATTACCTTGCTGGACGCCTCCACGGGATATGCCAGCACATCTTTGTCCTGAAGGGCGGTATGGGGGCAAGGCAAATGAAGCAAGTCGCCGAGTCTCTCGCACTCGTCTCCCCAGATGAACCACGAATAATTCTGGCGACAGGGAGCTATCTCGGCGAAGGTTTCGACGATGCCCGTCTTGACACGTTGTTTCTTGCGATGCCGATCTCATGGAAAGGAACACTCCAGCAGTACGTAGGCCGACTGCATCGTCTTCACGAGAATAAGAAGGAAGTGCTCGTATACGACTACTCTGATTTGCTGGTGTCGATGCTCGCTCGGATGTACAAGAAGAGGTTAGCTGGCTACACAGCACTTGGGTACACTGTCGCGGAAGGTCCGAGGACTTGATTCCGACCGGGATATCAGGACCCGTAATGCGCTCATTTGTCTAATAAATACCTTCCACTAGCTAACAAAACGAAAAGGCTATATAGTTTCGTTAGAGGATTTCTAACGAAATGATGGTTTTGTGATGGCGACGCCAACCAAACCCAACAGCCGCCTCGGGACCTACATCCTCAAGACCTTCAAGGACGAGTCCTTCCGGGCCTATGTGCCGCCTCCGTTGCCGCCGGTCCCGCCGCTGGCCCTCCAGCGGCTTTTGCCCCTGCTTGAGCAGGCAAATCAGGCGCTCGGACGCTTGGACGGGCTTGCGTCCATCCTGCCCGACCCCTCGCTCTTCATTTACCTTTACGTTCGGAAGGAAGCCGTACTCTCTTCACAGATCGAGGGCACTCAGTCGTCGTTTTCTGACCTGATGCTATTCGAAAGTGCCGAAGCTCCCAGCGTCCCGCTGGAGGATGTTCAGGAAGTCTCAAATTACGTGGCAGCGATGAATCATGGTCTTCGCCGACTGCGAGAAGATTTCCCGCTGTCTCTCCGTCTGATAAGGGAAATTCATAAGATTCTGTTGTCCAAAGGGCGCGGCAGCCAGAAACGTCCTGGCGAATTCCGTGAGACCCAAAACTGGATCGGTGGCACGCGGCCCGGCAACGCCGCATTTGTCCCGCCCTCACCTGAGAAGGTCACAGAGTGCATGGGTGCGCTAGAAAAGTTCCTTCATCGCGAGCACGAAGATCTGCCGATTCTGGTAAAGACGGCCTTGGTGCACGTTCAATTCGAGACCGTTCACCCATTTTTGGATGGGAATGGAAGACTGGGCCGATTGCTGATTACCTTCTTGCTGTGCGTAGCTGGAGCTATCCATGAGCCCATTCTTTACCTCAGTCTTTATTTTAAAATGAACCGGCAGAAATATTATGAATTGCTTGACCGCGTTCGCACACACGGAGATTGGGAGACTTGGCTTGAATTCTTTTTAACTGGGGTGAAGGAGACCGCTCAACAAGCAGCCGATACATCTAGGGAGATCCTGACGCTCATCGAAAAAGACCGCCGGGCAATTGAGGAGCTTGGCCGCCCTGCTGGGTCGGTTCTGCGTGTTCACCTACACCTTCAACGCAAGCCGATCATCACAATTCCCGCAACAGCCGAACAACTCTCCCTCTCTGCGCCTACTGTGGCGAAGGCTTTGCAGCACATGGTGAAGCTCGGCATTGTTCGCGAGACGACCGGCAAACAGCGCCATCGCCTCTTCACGTATCACCGCTACCTGGAAATTCTAAACCGGGGCACCGAACTGCCAAAGCGGGCTAATTGGCGGTAGCTAACCACGACAGAATTGAAGCTTGGGGTCGCATGAACTGTCGTGGGGAAGGGCAAGAGTCATGACTGATTCTAGCGGTCCGGACGAGAAGAAACCTTGGATGAGTGGTGGTCCGTCGATGTATCGGGAACCAGCCGAGAGATTGCCGATGGACGTATTTTCCTACACAAGAGAGGCTGGGCATTGCCTCCAAGAGAGGCGGTTTCTCGCCTGCGTCGCGATGGCTTCCACCGCAGTCGAACTCATTCTAAATCGCGACCGACGCCTTAGAGTACTGCCTAATTTCGGGGCATCAGATGGCTGGGCGTACCTGAACAACAGAACTCTCCGGATTGCGCGAGAAAACGGTCTGCCAACAAATGCGCTGCTCTCCCCAGGTGACGACCTCGATTGCAACAAATCGATTGCGTTCGTACAGTTCCGAAACAAAGTGGCCCACGGAGAGATATCGAACCTAGTGAGCGATCTCAGTGATTACGACCGGAGTGCTGAACAGATGGCGGTTGACCAGGAGAGCAAAATGCGGAGTTTCGTCAGTGAATGGTTCAATACTGCTCCAGACGTTCAGGAGGGACATATACGCCGGAATCGCTGGCCTGATACGGTTTAACTCGTTTCAAGATAACTTAGCCTCGCAATTAGAGACTTTGTTATGTTTCTTGGGCCACGGTGGGCTTAGAGGTTGCCAATTGGGGCTATCGCATGCCAGGAGACGGAAAGGACACGCAACCGAGCTGCCCGGCATCTCGTGTACCATCGCCGCGGCACGGATCAGCAGGGGCGTGCCGACGAAGACAAGCTGGGCGTTATGACACTCGAGATCACTCTTGCCGATATTACAGAACGATTGCGCCAGGGGCGATTTGCCAATGAGCAGTCGATCTCCCAAGGCATCGTTCTGCGCCTGCTTCAAGAGTTGGGATGGGATACGTGGGATACCTCCATTGTCTGGCCGGAATACCAAACCGGCGAAGGTCGCGTCGATTTCGCGTTGTGCCATCCGCCCTCCAAACCCGCAGTTTTCATCGAGGTAAAGCAACCCGGTAAAGCCGAGGACGCTGTTCGTCAGGCCCTAGAATACGCTTTCCACACGGGTGTTCCATTTGTTGTATTGACGGATGGCAAGACCTGGAGCTTTTATCTACCGGCCGAGCAAGGCAGCTATGAAGACCGGCGCGTCTACAAGCTCGACCTTTTCGAGCGCCCGCTTGCCGAGGCGACTGAAACGCTGAGCCGTTATTTAGCTCGCGTGCGAATAGAATCAGGGGAAGCATTGGAGACGGCTCGCAAGGAATACCGCAGCCGACATCGCCTTTCTCAAGCTCGGGCGACGATCCCTGAAGCGTGGCGTGAATTAGTCGAGAAGGGGAATGAGGATCTTGTCGAGCTTCTCGCCAGTACTGTTGAACTCAAGGCTGGCGTCCGCCCGGACAACAACGATGTAGCGGAATTCCTTGCCGCATTGGGCAAACCGGTGATCATTCAGGATGCGCGTAGCGGCATGTCTGAAAAGACAAGCCTAGGGGCTCAGGGTTACGCTCGACAAGGCACAGCTGACGAAACAACCCGAAGCGGTAAGCTCCTGCTGCGAGGTAAGGCGTACCCGTATACCAGTGCCAAGGACGCAATGGTGATCGTCTTACGCGAACTCGCCAGGGACGACCCCTCATTCTTAGAACGCTGTTCTCGCCATCCTGACGCGCAAGGCCGCAAACGTCGTTACATCGCCCGAACGCCGGAAGAACTCTATCCGGACCGCGAGGACCTCCGCGATTTGCGCGAATCATTGCCGGGTGGATGGTTGGTGGCGACAAATCTCAACAATGTGCTGAAGAAAGCCATCATCAAACTCGCTACTGAAGTCGCAGGACTGACATTCGGCAAGGACGTGGTTGTGGAGTTTTAACCGACGATCGTCGGCCAAAAATCCGTGTGCTCGTCACGCATTTCAGACAGTCGAGAGGGAGACACTGGGTTATACGCAGTATCCACCTCGACAAACCTGCCTCGCGTCCACTCAATCCTGAGCGCTAAGGTTCGAATCCGCAAGGACATGTGAAAGGCCGCACACGAGATTTGAGCGGCAATGATGCCTCTGCGCTTCGCCTGCAAAAGGGTTTGCAAATCAAAGAAAAGTAAATTTTCTCGCTGACATTTCCCGTTTTTTTTGCCTCTCTATAGATAGGGGACACTTTCGCCGGTTTCTTTGAATTTTCCCGGTGAGGTTTGGCGGATTTCCCCCCTCTATACAGTAGGGAGCATTGTCGATGTGTGGTTTGGCAGATACGGCTGGGACACTTGATGTCGGGACTTGCCGGGTTTTCTTTCGCTTTGAAATTATGTGCCAAGAGCAGCCGCTGGAAATGAAGCTTGAACTTATTCCCAATTTATCCCATTCAGAAATACATGTATTTCGCGGCTCATTTTGCGGCATGACGTTCGGGCACATTTTCTCTCTGCCATTTCTGTGCACTTCTTCTGTGGCCCCGTTTCGTGGCCCCAATTTCGGCAGAAGAAGTGGAGCGTGTTTTGCGACCTCGCGGCAGGCAAGCGAAATCATCGCACCAGAAGCTTCCCACTCTCACGCGGTTTTTCTACGCATCCGCCCGAATACTTCTTCCGAGGGTGAACGGTGCATGAAAGACACAGTTCACCCCATCGTTCACTTTTCGGTTCACCTGAGGATTTCTAGAAGTGTCCGACGCAGAAGGGATTGCGCATGGCGAGAACGATCAATTGCGCGCGGACAAAACACCGGATTGGGCTGGAGCGACCCCACTTTTGTGCACGTTTCCGTGCCCAAAGTAATTCGTGGGGTCGCTCCAGCCCAACTGCGCGGTGACCGCGCAGAGTGTTTTGTCCGCGCAGCATTCCGTAGCAGGGGGCCACCGTGATGAACAACGGAGATGAAAACCACACTGAGCTTTTGACCGTGCATGAGATCGCCAGGCTTCTGAAGGTGCCGGTTTCTTGGGTCTACGGGCACACCAGAAAGCGCTCGATAGATAGTCTGCCGGGATATCGCCTTGGGAAGTATTGGCGTTTTCGTGCAGACGAAGTAATGGCTTGGGTGCAGCGTCATGCTAGAGATCGCGAAGCAGCTTGACATGCAAACTACACTCAGAAGTGACGCGGAACAAGCTGGGCGGGCCATCGAGATCCCAAGGAAGGGAGAAATGATGGCTCGAAGAGGTTTCCAGCAAGGATCGCTTTTCCAGCGCGGCACTCGGAGGAAGCTTTGGGTGGCACGCTGGTGGGAGGACGTAATTCAAGCAGACGGCACGCTCGGCAGACTGAGGCGATCCAAAGTGATCGGGACCGTCGCCGAATTTCCGACGCGCCGCCTGGCAATGCAGGTTCTGTCTCAAAGGTTAGGGTCCATCAATAGCGGAAAGGCACGACCGCAATCCGTCCGTACCTTCGGCGATTTCGTCAAGGATGATTGGACGCCTGTGGTTTTGCCAACACTCAAATACGCAACCCAGAAGCACTATCGGTATATGCTCGACGTGCATCTCAATCCAGCTTTCGGCCAGAGACAGCTTCGGGAGCTTACGCGAGAGGAGCTGCAAGGCTTCCTCAGCCGAAAACTCAGCAATGGGTTGTCGTGGGAAACCGTTCACCACTTCAAGTGTGGTCTGAGCAAGATTCTCGGAGCAGCAGAGGAATGGGGCTATATTACCGAGAACGTAGCTCAGAAAACGAAACTCCCACGGCGGCAGCATGGAGCGGAGCGCGTTGTCCTCACTCCGGTCCAGGTGCGAGACATAGCCGCGGCACTGCATGAACCCGCACGCTCGGTCACGTTGTTGCTGGTGCTGACGGGATTGCGTGTAGGGGAGTTGCTTGCGCTTCGCTGGGGGAGTATTGATTTGAAAGCTCGTTTGCTCCGCGTAGTCGAGACGGTGTATGACGGGCACTTCGATCAACCCAAAACGAAACGTAGTGCGCGAACCATCCCGATTGGGACAGAGACGGCAGAACTTCTCGCCGGTATTTGTCCCGCTGCCGTTGATGCAAAGGCCCTAGTATTTGCCACACGCGAGGGATTGCCGCTAGATCGATGGAATCTTTTGCGCAAGCACCTGAAGCCTGCCGCGAAGAAGCTAGGGTTTCCCGGTGTCACGTGGCATCTTCTGAGACATAGCCACGCAACGATGCTCGATTCCGTGGGCACGCCGATAGGGACAATGCAGTCCCTGTTGGGGCATTCAACACCGGACATCACGCGCGAGATTTATTTGCACGCGATCCCGGAAGAGCAGCGTCGTGCAGTGGAAAGCGTCGAGCGGCTTGTATTTGGACCCAAATGGACCCAAGTTCAGGCTCCGACGCAGACCACCTCAGGCAGAGTAAATTGAAAACAAAGAAGTAATTGGTCGGGGCGTCCGGATTTGAACCGGAGGCCTCCTGCGCCCAAGGCAGGCGCGCTACCAGGCTGCGCTACGCCCCGACACTATGCACGTTGAAGATTCTACTGTACTTTTCGGCT
>Ga0070764_10000283_pt1 | contig 19017 bp, 14 predicted proteins | sample HubBroMetageWRM4_FD_67287 | JGI IMG/M metagenome (GOLD analysis project Ga0070764, IMG submission 67287) | Warmed soil microbial communities from the Hubbard Brook experimental Forest, New Hampshire - Hubbard Brook CCASE Soil Metagenome WRM 4 | ecosystem: Environmental > Terrestrial > Soil >... | reverse complement strand
GCAATATAGCAGTTCTGGGGTTTCGGTCTGAATGAGAACAAATGTTCCTGTGAGAATGTTGTCGGGTCATCCGATTGCTGGATGGACGTCAGCACTCCAAATGACCCCGGCGCGGATTAAAGATCTCTCAGACGATCGCACACCACAATCGCAGCAGACCGCGGAATCGCATGCTTCTGCGATTTTGAAATCACAATTACAGAGCGTTGAGAAACAGTTGGCATCGCGACCAGCTTCCGTCGCCCTTCTCTTCCTTAAGGGCAACGTCCTGGAAAAGATGGGCCGTGGCCATGAAGCCTGCAACGCCTACATCGAATTGCTCGATCTTGACCCCTTTCATTTAGGGACACTGAACCAGTTGGGGAACCTTCTATGCGCAGCCGGGAAAAAGATTGAGGCGCGAAGGCTCTTCTCGTGGGCAGTTGCGAGGTTTCCGGACGATCCCGTCAGTCGCGTGAATCTTGCAAGTCTTCTCATTGAGGATGGTGAACTAGAGGATGCCCGCCAGCACTGCGAACATGCCTTGAAAGTAGATGGGAACTGCCGCCAAGCGCACGCTGGCCTATTACTTGTATTTACCAAGCTGGGCCGCACAGAACTGGCATCTCGGCACCGCCACGCTGCGTTCCAGGGGCGCTGCGTAATCCCGGTCGCGTATCGCGGCGAACAAGCTCCGATTACGGTATTGGAACTCATTTCGACCAGCCCCTGCATTTCGCGCATCACAAGTTTTCTGCTCGACCGCGTTTTCCAGAAATACCTTGTAGTCGCGGACTTCTACGACCCCAGCACTCCTCTGCCGCCGCATCATCTCGTGGTCAACTCCATCGGCGATGCTGACCTGGCAGGCGCAGCCCTGGCAGGTGCGCAGTCTCTTCTAGCGCATACTACGGCCCCGGTCATTAATCCGCCTTCAGCTGTACTGGCGACGGGCCGTTGCAATATCGCGCGGCGCCTTTCCGGTGTGTCCGGGGTCATCACTCCAAAGACTATCTCCATGTCGCGCGAGTTGCTTGCCGCAGCTGACCTCCGAACCACCTTGACCAGCCACGGCTTTGAGTTTCCTCTTTTGTTGCGGACGCCCGGCTTTCACGGAGGCGAACACTTTCTGAAAGTCGAAACTCTAGCTGAGATCCCCTCTGCATTGGCGAAACTCCCCGGCCGCGATCTGACCGTAATCCAATATCTCGATGCTCGCGCACCCGATGGAAAGACACGCAAGTACCGGGTCATGATGGTCGATGGACAGCTCTATCCCTTGCATGCCGCGATCTCCAGCCACTGGAAAATCCATTACTTCAGCGCCGAGATGGCAGACTCTCCGCAGCACCGCGCCGAGGATGCCGCGTTCCTTGAGAACATGCCCGGTGTCCTCGGAACTCCCGCGATGGCTGCGCTCGAACAGATTCAGAAAACCCTCGGCCTTGATTATGGTGGAATCGATTTCGGGTTGAACGACAGAGGAAAACTTCTGTTCTTTGAGGCCAATGCAACCATGACGGTTCTTCCACCCGGCGCCGATACGCAATGGGACTACCGCCGCCCTGCCGTTGAGAAGATTTACAAAGCAGTATGGGCGATGCTGATCAACAGAGCGAATTGCCCTCGCGGTCGAAACCAGCAGAACTTGCCTGTAGGCGCGTAAACTCCACCTGCGAACCAAACCCTGCGAAGCCACTTCGGTTTGACCCCGCTTTTTTTGCAGCTTAGGATGGAATGAACCCGACTCATGCCTCAACCTGTCTTCTACGATCCCAGAAAAGCGCGTTGGAAGCGCTTGCGGCGCGCATTTGACGCCCTCGCCGTCTGCTTCATGCTGCTGGTGATTTTCTTTATCTACAATGCCCTGCACGGCGAACCCTTACCCAAACTCTTCTGGAAGACCGAAGCCAAGCCTTACCACGCCTTACGCGAGGCGGAAAACAAAAAAGCCCGCGAACATCGCAAACAGGCCGCCGCCAAGCGCGGGCGCCACAAGAGCAAGAACGCACCTCTTCGGCTGGATTCCGAGGAAGGCGTTCGTGCCGCTTTCTATGTTCCGTGGGATGCTGCCAGCATGTCCTCACTGCGTGAATACGCGCGCCAGATTGATCTGCTCTACCCCGAATGGCTGCACGTGCTCACCGCGGATGGCCGCATACAAGCCGTCGATGAAGATAACGGCAATTATTTCCCCGTCGTGGAAGGTTCCACGGTTCACCCCGTCGATTTCAGGGTCATGCCCTTTCTCAAAGCCGAAGATACGGACATGGAAGTGTTCCCCATGGTGAACAATTCCGACGGAACCAACTGGGTTGACATCAGCGTTTTTCTCAACGATCCCGAAGCTCGCATTCACTTTCGCCAACAGATTCTAGCCTTCCTCGCCACCGACAAGTACCACGGTCTGATGGTGGACTTTGAGGAATTCGCAAAGAATGGCCAGCCCGGTTACAACTCTTTGCTCAGTGAACTTTCCGGAGCGCTTCACGCCAAAGGCCTGAAGCTGTATGTAAGCGTGCAGCCTCATAACCAGGATTTCAATTACCCCGCCATCGCCGCCACCGCGGACGGCGTTGTGGTCATGGACTACGATGAGCACTTCCCCGGCGGCCAGCCCGGTCCGGTCGCTTCTCAGGATTGGTTCGTCAAGAATCTGCAAGTCGCCCGGCAGGCCATCCCTGCCAACAAATTCATCTGCGCCATTGGCAACTACGGTTATGACTGGCCTCAGCGCGACCGGCATGGCAAGTTGCCCGCCGGAATGAAGGACACCAACTCCTCAGTGCAAGACGCCTGGCTAACTGCGCGGGATTCTGAGGAAGACGTGGATTTCGACGGCGACAGCATGAATCCCCATGTCGGATACATGGACGAGCACAATATCCGCCACGACGTCTGGTTTCTCGACGCGGTAACTTCGCTGAACGAAATGCGGGCGGCCCAGGCGCTCGGTATCCAGACTTTCGCCCTGTGGCGCCTCGGCTCCGAGGACCGTTCTCTCTGGAAAATCTGGGACGTGCCGGGCGAAGCGGATTCGGTCGACAAATTGAAAGATGTCCCTCCCGGCGATGACGTCGACATGGAGGGCATCGGCGAAATTTTCCGAATCGAAGCCGAACCCTCCGACGGGAAACGCACACTCACCGTGGATGCAGCCTCGGGTCTCATCTCCGACGAGAACTTCGATCCTTTGCCTGAGCCTTATCGCGTGGCCCGCTACGGCTACAATCCCCACCAGGTCGCGATCACCTTCGACGATGGCCCCGACCCCGATTGGACGCCAAAAATTCTCGATGTCCTCAAGAGTGCGAACGCAACCGGGACTTTCTTTTTGATCGGCCTGCAAGCCGACCGCTTCGGCGCCATCGCATCCCGCATCTATCGTGAGGGTCACGAAATTGGCAATCACACCTTCACGCATCCCGACGTCAGCAACATTTCCCGGCGTTTCAACGAGCTGGAGATCAATCTCACCGAGCAGTTGTTTGCCAGCCGCCTGGGCATACACACCATCCTCTTTCGTCCGCCTTACTCCATCGATCAGGAGCCCGATACCACTGATCAAGTGCGCCCCATCAAGATCGCGCAGGACATGGGTTACGTCATCGTAGGAGACAAGATCGATCCCAACGACTGGCGTGACAATCCTCGTCCCAGCGCAGCCGAGATCGCCGACCGCGTGATCACGCACTTGCCTCCTTGCGCTCCCAACGATCGTTTCTGCGGAAGCATCATCCTGTTGCACGATGGCGGAGGAGACCGCAGCCGCACCGTCGCCGCGCTGCCAGCCATCATTGAGGGCATTCGCGCCAAAGGATTAGAAATCGTCCCTCTCTACACCCTCCTCGGCAAGACGAAGGCGGAAGTCATGCCGCCAGTTCCGATCAACGAACGCTGGGCTGCGCGCCTCGACCGAATCGCTTTTGGATTGTGGGATTTCGGCAGCGGCGGCATTGTCTGGATCTTCTTTGTCGGCGATTTGTTGATGACCGGACGCCTGCTGTTCATTGGCGCGTTTGCCATCTTCGATCGCCTGCGCACCCGGCGACTTCCTCCTCCGCGTTCCGCCACCCCCTCGGTGGCAGTACTCATCCCTGCCTACAACGAGGAGAAGGTCATCGAACGGACCGTTCGAGCCGCGTTAGCTTCGGATTACCCGAACCTCCGTGTCATCGTGATTGACGACGGCTCCCACGACCGCACTCTGGAAATCGCTCGCGCCGCCTTCAAGAGTGAAGAGGCTTCTGGCCAAGTCCTCATTCTGACCAAGGAGAACGCAGGCAAGGCCGAGGCCCTCAACTTTGGATTGCAGCACTTGGGCGACGAGGAGATTTTCGTCGGCATTGACGCTGACACCGTGATCGCTCCCAATGCCGTCTCACGCCTCGTACCGCGCTTTGCTGATCCCCAAGTGGCCGCCGTGGCCGGCAATGCCAAGGTCGGAAACCGCGTGAACCTCTGGACCCGCTGGCAGGCTCTCGAATACATCACCAGCCAGAACTTCGAGCGGCGGGCGTTGAACGTTCTGGGTGCGGTCAGCGTAGTGCCCGGAGCCATCGGAGCCTGGCGAACTTCTGCCGTGCGCGAAGCCGGCGGCTACCATACCGACACCGTGGCCGAGGACGCAGATCTCACCATGGCTCTGCTGCGGCGCGGCTATCGCGTGGAATATGAAGACCTGGCCCTGGCTTATACCGAGGCGCCGATCAACGCCAACAGCCTTATGCGCCAGCGCTTCCGCTGGTCATTCGGCATTCTCCAGTCGGTCTGGAAGCATCGCGCGGCGTTCGCGCGCAAGGGTGTGCTCGGCTGGGTGGCGTTGCCCAATATCGTGGTCTTCCAGATCCTGCTGCCCCTGGTCTCGCCGTTCATCGATCTCATGTTCGTGATTGGCGCTCTCTGGTACTTCGTCCAAAAACACTTCCACCCCGATTCCACCGATCCCGCCAGCTTCCAGCGGCTGGTCGTGTTCTTCGCCGCATTCCTGATCATTGATTTCCTGACCTCGGCCCTCGCCTTTGCCCTGGAGCGCCGCCAACCCGAAGCCAAAGAGGATACGTGGCTGCTCAGCCAAGTTTGGCTGCAAAGGTTCGCCTATCGGCAATTGTTCTCGGTTGTTTTGCTCAAAACCCTCAAGCGCGCCATCGAAGGCCAGCGCTTCGCCTGGGACAAACTGGAACGCACCGCAGCTATGAGCTTTGGAACCCCGAAGAAACGGGAATCGGTCAAAGTCCCGTAGACTTCAGGCTCCACGAGAACCGGTGAACAACAAAAACCTATGAATGCTCTTACGGTATTTGGACTTTTCGCGGTCACCGCCATGGTCGTCTGTTACGCATTCGAGAAACGCAGCCGGTGGTTTGTTTTAGGATTTGCCGCGTCCTGTGTGCTGGGATCCATTTATGGCTTCCTCCAGGGAGCGTGGCCATTCGGCCTGGTGGAAGCGGTTTGGTCCGTTATTGCGTTCCGCAGATGGTGGGCTCACCAAAGTGACTGATTCTCTCCGCGCGCCCCGCGGCATTTCTCCGACCTCTGCGATTTGAGCTCTTGGGACTATTCGGCCCGATGTAGTCCCCGGTGCTACAATTTAGGGTCTTAGACCCATTCCAAAGCATCTATATTTCGCTGAGGTCACCTATGTCAACCCTTGAAGCTCCCGTCCAACCCAAAGTCCGCCTGCATGAAGGCCCATTCGCCGGCGAACCGCTGACCGATTTCAGTAAAGAAGACAATGCCCGCAAAATGCGTGCCGGGATCGAGAAGGTCCGCGGTCAACTCGGCCGAGAATACGACCTGATCATCGGCGGCAAGCGCATCAAGACCACCGACAAAATTAAGTCGCTGAATCCGGCCAAGCCGTCGCAAGTCGTCGGAATCCATCAAAAAGCAGGCAAAGAGCACGTGGAACCGGCCATGCAAGCCGCGCTCAAGGCCTTCGACCACTGGAAATATGTCCCCATTGAAGAGCGCGCCAGCTTGCTCTTTCATGTCGCTGACATGCTGCGCGAACGCAAATTCGAGTTCTGTGCCTGGCTGGTCTTTGAAGTCAGCAAGAACTGGGCCGAGGCGGACGCTGACATCGCCGAGACCATCGATTTCTGTGAGTATTACGCCCGTGAAGCGTTGCGCCTTTCGAAAGTAAAGCCTGACATTCAACTCCCCGGCGAGCACGATTCTCTGCAATACATTCCGTTGGGCGTGGGCGCGGTCATTCCCCCGTGGAATTTCCCTTGCGCCATCATGGCAGGGATGACGGTGGCTTCAGTCGTTTCCGGAAACGCGGTCATTCTCAAACCGTCGAGCGATTCCCCCACCATCGCGGCAAAATTTGTTGAACTGCTGGAAGAAGCCGGCATCCCCGAAGGCGTGGTGAACTTCTGCCCCGGATCAGGCGCAACCTTCGGCAATGCCGTGGTGGCGCACCCCAAGACCCGCTATATCGCTTTCACTGGATCGCGCGAAGTTGGACTGGACATTAACAAGCGTGCCGCTGACGTCGTCCCCGGCCAGATCTGGATCAAGCGCACGGTTCTGGAGATGGGCGGTAAGGATGCCATCATCGTTGACGCCGACAGCGATTTTGATGCCGCAGTCGAAGGCGTGGCCCAGGCCGCATTCGGCTTCCAGGGCCAGAAGTGCTCGGCGTGTTCGCGTGCCATCATCGATGAACGTATCTATGACAAATTCCTCGACGCGCTGAAAGCTCGGGTGGAGAAGATCACCATCGGCGATCCCGCCGAAAACCCCAACATGGGTGCCGTGATCAACGAAGGCTCCATGAAATCGATCCTAGACTACATCGAATACGGCAAGAAAGATGGTCGCCTGATCACGGGCGGCGGACGCGCACCTGGCGAAGGTTACTTCGTTCAGCCGACTGTCATCGCCGACATCAATCCAAAGTCGAAGCTCGAACAGGAAGAGATTTTCGGGCCGGTGCTGGCCGTCATCAAGTCGAAAAACTTTGACCACGCGCTCGAGATTGCCAATGACACCGAGTTTGGACTGACCGGCGCCGTCTACACCAAGTCGAAAGAAAAGATCGAACGCGCCAAACGCGAATTCCATGTCGGCAACCTGTACATCAATCGCAAATGTACCGGCGCCATGGTGGGCGCGCACCCCTTCGGCGGCTTCAACATGTCAGGGACGGACTCAAAAGCCGGCGGCCCGGACTACTTGTACCTATTCACTCAGGGCAAGTCGATCGGCGAAAAGAATATCTAAGCGTTAGGCTGATGAACCACAGAGGGCACACAGTTTCACCGCAAATTGACTCTGTGCACCTCTGTGTCCCCAGTGGTTAGCCTTTTTCCGCCGTGAAAGATCTCGCTTCCCTACTCGGCACCATTCGGCAAAAACACAACCTCCCGGCGTTAGCTGGAGCCATCGTCACCAGCCGCGGATTACTTGCCGCCAGCGCCGTCGGTGTCCGGAAATACGGAACCAATATCCTCGTCACGATCAACGACCAATTCCATCTCGGCTCCAACGCCAAGGCGATGACCGCCACCCTGTTGGCCACACTGGTCGAGGAGGGCAAGCTCTCATGGGAATCGACCTTGGAACAGGTTTTTCCCGCGATCAAGATGGGCCCGCCCTATCGAGCAGTTACGATCGAGCAACTCCTTGCGCATCGCGCCGGATTCCCCAGCCGAAGCTGGCCCCAAGGCAAAGGGTTTCTCGCCATGCACCGGCTGCCGGGGCCGCCGCATGAACAGAGGCGTGCATACGTCACTGCGATTCTGGCTGAACCACCGGTCTCTGAACCAGAAACACAATTTCTGTATTCCAACCGCAGCTACGCAGTTGCTGGCGCCATCGCGGAAGAGATCATGAATGACTCCTGGGAAAATCTCATGCGCCAGCGGCTCTTCCAACCTCTGGACATGAAGACCGCCGGCTTCGGCGCGATGGGCACGCCCGGCAAAATCGATCAACCCCGGCAGCACAAACTGATCTGGAAATGGCACTGGGCAATCAAGCCCGAACCGCGTGCCGGCAATCCACCCGTGATCGCTCCCGCCGGCGGAGTGCACTGTTCCATCGTCGATTGGGCCAAGTTTGTTCAGGCTCATCTCCGGGGAGAGCAAGGCGAGCCCGGCATTCTGGGTCCCAATACTTTCAAGCGCCTGCACACTCCACCCTTCGGCGGCAACTACGGATTCGGCTGGACCACGACAGATCGCCCGTGGGCTGGAGGTCGCGCGCTCACCCACACCGGCAGTAACACCATGAACTATGCGGTCGCGTGGCTGGCCCCTGCAAGAGACTTCGCAGTTCTGGTGATGACCAACCAGGGCGGCGGAAAGGCTTTTCACGCATGCGACGAGGCCGCAATGGCTTTGATTCATTTCTTCACCCAGCTGAGTTGACGGTGAAGAACAGATGTCCGCCGCCCTTGAATCAAAAAGGCCGCCCACGGGCGGCCCTTCCATAAAAACCACAAGATCCTAGGACGGCATCGCCTGTCCTGACGGCTGTGGCACTGTTGATGCCGTCGCTGCCGCCGCTTCATTCAGAATGCGGTGATGAATCGTGAACAGCGCCAGCTCCAGCCGGTCAGAAACGCCGATTTTGTCATACACATTCCGCAGATAATTCTTAATCACCTGCTCGGTCGTGCCCAGTTGTGACGCGATCTCTTTGTTCTTGTACCCCTGCACAATCAGCGCCACGATGCGCAGTTCCTTGGCCGTCAGCCGGTCGCGCACTCGCAGACCAACCATATCGTTCTCGGTCAACTCGCTGGGGACGGCAATGTCCTGAATCCAGGTCTCGCCGCGCGCCACCTTACGCACGCAGTCGACCAGCGCCGGGCTGGTCACGTTGCGATAGACCACGCCGTGGGCTCCGTTACTCATGTAGCGCTGCGCGCTTTCGCCCGTGTCAGCCAGCACCACCACCCGGGTCTTCACTTTATTGGAGGCTTGCAGCACTGCGTTGAAGTCATTGTGGAATCCGCCCGCGACCACTAGCACCGCGGCGCGGAACTTATCCAGCGCCATGAACATCTGTTCCGAGGTCTGCGCCTGCGCCACAATGCGCATCTCGTCTTCCACCGCCAGAACTTTGGCGATTCCCGCGCGGAAGATTGCCTGGTTATCGGCCAGAATTAGTTTGAGCATCGCGTCAGTCCTCGAATCTTTTTGGCGCCGGCAACTTCACCGGCTGCGTCCCTATTCATGACGAATGAAATCGTAAGAGTCGATCACGCAGGCCACGCCTCGCGCGTCCGTGCTCTTGCCGGATGCCGGCTCGTCGGTTCGCACCACTCGCCCCCGGCACTGCACCACCACCGGCTCTTTGGCCCCGGTCACTTCTGGCGGCAGGGCGATTTCAAATTCCACGTTCGAGCCCACTTCCAAAGAAGCATCCGCGCGGATGTACACTCCCGCCGCGCTCAAGTTTCCCGTGGTCCCGCTGGTTTGCCCGCCCTCTTCGGCTTTGTGGATCTTAATCGGCAACTCCAGCGGAAAGCGTTTTCCCGTCCGTGCTTCGGACACAAGACCTCCTCGTTCCTGGCCGTTCTTGCCTGCGAAAGCCAGCTCCATGCGGCATCTCTCCTGCTGGAGTCCAGAATCTTCCTACCTCGCCTTATATCACGGATGACACCCCCCGTGAAAGCCTGGTAACTCCTGTGATAACGGTAGCAACTAGGTTCCACCGCCCCGGAGCAGGGTGTGAACATAAAAATCGATCCGCAGGTTTTCCACTGCACCGGTTTCTGTCACAATTGCCCCCAGGTCTGCAATTCTAGAAAGTGCTATCCGGACGCGTATACAAGGAGCTGCCCATGACCGTTCTCCCCGCCCCAGGTCTTCGAACCCTACGCATCGCCGTCGTGCTGCTTTACAGTATCTCTTTTCGGGCGCAGCAGACGCCGTCGGCCGCCAACCAGAACCCTCCAACCCCGGCGACTGTGAATCGGAAGGCAAATCCTCACTCGGAGTCCGGAAAGACCACTAGCACCCGTCCACAAGAGGCCGCTCCCATCCTCCAGCAAATGAATTCCGCACTCCAGACCCTGGTGGCCCGGGTTTCCCCGGCCGTGGTGCAGATTCTGGTCACCGGCTACGGAACTCTCGAGGAGAGCAAGTCCAGCGAAACGGCCCTGATCGCTCGCCAGCATGCCATTGGCTCAGGCGTCATCGTGGATTCCGATGGCTACATCATGACCAACGCACACGTGGTCCAGGGTGCGCGTCGCATCCGCGTCGTCCTCCCCATGCCCTCCCTGGACGTGCCTAGCGTCATCCCGGTGGGCCGTGAACACGTGGTCGACGCCACGATCGTCGGCGTCCACAAAGAAACCGACTTGGCCTTGTTGAAAATCAATCAGAAGGATCTGCCCACGCTCGAGCTTGGCGCCGATCGCAGGTTACATCAAGGCGAATTGGTGGTCGCAATCGGCAGTCCGGAAGGTCTGGAAAGTTCCGTCACTATGGGCGTCATCAGCGCTGTCGGCCGCCAACCCGATCCCGATCGCCCCCTCGTCTATATCCAGACCGACGCGCCCATCAACCCAGGAAACAGCGGCGGCCCCTTGGTTGACATGGACGGATATGTCGTTGGCCTCAACACCATGATCTTGTCCGAGGGTGGCGGCAGCGAAGGCCTGGGTTTCGCCATCCCTGCCCGCGTCGTGCGTTTCGTTTACCAGAGCCTGCGCAAATACGGCCATGTGCATCGCGTCGAAATCGGGGCTACGGCGCAAAATATCACCCCTACGCTGTCCGAAGGCTTGGGCCTGGCGCAAAGCTTCGGCGTCATTATTTGCGACGTCAATCCCGGCGGCTCCGCGGAATCCGCCGGCCTGAAGATTGGCGACGTTGTGGTAAGCGCCGACGACCGCCGTATCGACACCCTCCCCGGCCTCACGGCAGCGATGTATCTGCACCCTTTGGATCAGGTGATGAAACTGGAAGTGTTGCGCGACGGCAAAAGCAGAACTTTGGAAATTCCCGCCTCCGAGCATCGCGATCCCATGGACAAATTCGTTGACTCCGTGGACCCGCAAAAGAGCCTGGTTCGTCGTCTCGGAATTCTCGCCGTCGATCTCGATTCCGAGCTCAAATCAGTGGTGGGCGATCTGCGGATTTCGTCCGGCGTGGTCGTCGTCGCCCGCACCGCCGACCTGCTCGGCCCTGAGACCAGCTTGCGCTCGGGAGACGTGATCCATAGCGTGAATGCTATTTCCGTCGACTCGGTGGATTCGCTACGCGCACGCCTCCGGGATATCAAGTCCGGCAGCCCGGTAGTGCTCCAGGTGGAACGCGACAACAAGCTGGAGTGGGTGGCGTTCGAAATGGAGTAAATATCCGCACCCATGCTACGGCGGTTCTAAAACGCGCCGCCACCACCGCCGCCAAAGCCGCCACCAGAGAAGCCGCCGCCTCCGAATCCACCCCCGCCAAACCCAGAACCGCTTGAACTCGCGCGTGGCGCCGACACAAATACCTGGTGCATGTCATTGGACATACCGTGCATCGCGCTGGCAAAGTAAATCGCATTGAAGCCCGGCCCGTATCCCGGCCCCGCATACCAACCCGGCGGATTGGTCACGATGCCGGCAAACGCCTGCGCCCACTGATGCTCTACCCCCAACGCCATCGCATAAGGCAGAAACCGTTCGAAAGTGTCGGGTGGCATGCGCTTCAACCGGTCAGCATCCACTCGATTCATGAACTCCTGGAATCCAAGAATCGCAACCCGGGTGCGGCCACCCTTCACTGTCTTGGCCGTCATCTGCCGCGCAAACAGCCACCACACGATTGCCGAGATCACTCCGCTGAGAATAAGCAATCCAATCGAACTGAACACGTCCTTGTGCCAGAGAAATTGCAGCATCAGGAACGGCGCCGCAATCACCAGAATCCCCACAAAACTGTAGCCATTCGCCGAATCCGGATCTACCAGGTACATTCCCTTGTTCTTAAGTGCCGCCATAATGTCTTGCTTGATCACTGGAATCGCTGTGTAGAAGCGGTTCTTCAGACTGGAAAGGCGCGTCTCGTCTCCTTCGCCAAAAACATTCGTCAGCATCACTCGTTCGTGAGGGACGAGACGGGTCCACTCCGCCATCGGCTTCAGCAGATGAAAAACATAATCCTTGTGATGAAAGACCAGGCCTTTGTCATCGACTTCTTCAATCTTCACGAATCCCCGCACCGCGAGATCAACCAGGGTACAAGTAATATCGCGCGGATGGATCGTATCCTCCAGCAACGTGCCCGCCTCCGCCGGTGACATATCCGGCGGCGGTTCGTACATGGGAGCCACGGAAATGCCGGGATCGGGATCGCGTCCCTTGGACCACCACAGCGTGAACATCACCGCCAGGGTCCAGAAAGGCAAAAATACAATGGGATTGCTCCCTAGAAACCATAGCAGCCGCGTGAACCCGCTGGGCTCATGGAGAATGCCCTTGGGTATATAGATGTCAACCGTCAAGCCGCCGCGCATAGGCAACGGATTGCTGGTTTCGAACGAAGCTTCCGACCCTTTAACCTCGGCCGTCGCGTCACGCCCGGCCGAACCATATACGCCGGTGAAAGCTTGCGCGCGTAGTGATCCGGCGGCCGCGCCCGGAAAGCTGACCACCGCGGTAGCATGGTCAATCGGCACCGGCCAATCGTTGCCGGTCACGTTCCAGTAGAACTCGTCGTGGTCCTCGAAGAAGCGAGTGCCATTGCGAACGGTATAGGTGATTTCAACTGTCCGAGTCGTGTCTACCGCGTCGGGAATGTAAATTTTCAGGTCACGCAGCCCGTTCGACGTGGACGATTCATACTTCAACTTGCCCCCGTCGCCATCGGTCACCCCGGTGACACTCAGGAAGAGCGTGTAGTTCGTGCCCCGCGGCCCGGGATATTCGACGGGAATAAACCGGTGAATCCCGTGCCACTCACCCTCGAACGACACCGTAATACGCTCATGCACCGTCACCGAGCCATCCGCCGCCACCGCAATATTGTCCTTGTAGTCGGCAACCCGCCACCTGCGGGCAAAGCATGGCGTGCAGAACAACAGCAGGCACGCGGCCAACCGTGCGCGAGCTCGGATGCTACTCATCTGGTTTCGTCTTATCCAAAATGACGTGTTCTTCGGAGACAAAATAAGCCACTTTGCCGTGATCGATGAAATTCGCTTCATCTTCCGTCGAGGCTTTCCATTCCGGCGACTGACGAGCAGCTCGCAAAGCCTCGACATCGTCGAACCAAAGCTCCGCCAAACCATCGTAATCGGGCTGGTGTTTGTCCCCCGGAACAGTCAAGCGGTGACTTTGTATCAATTTGCGCAATCCAGGAATCTGGCCGCCGATTGGGCCATGAACATGTTCCCAGTAATGGAAGAACTCCAGGTCCGTCAGCTCCGGCTTCTTGCTGATGCAATAAACCACTTTGATCATGCTTACCTGAGCCTTAGAACTTCACCGCTACGGGTTCGCGGTCTGCCTCAGCCGTTTCAAAGAATTGTCTCGCCTGGAAGCCGAACATGCCCGCCAGAATGTTGGTAGGGAAAGACTGTATCTTGGTGTTCAGATCGCGCACCACCGCGTTGTAATAACGGCGGGCATTCTGGATCGTATCTTCCGTCTGACTTAGGGATCCCTGCAACTGGGTGAACTGCTCGGACGCTTTCAACTCCGGATAATTCTCAGCTACCGCGAACAGGCTCTTCAGCGCGCCAGTCAGCTGATTTTCCGCCGCGGCCTTGTCGGCTGGGCCCGTTGCCTGCATGGCCATCGAGCGAAATTTGGCGATGTTTTCGAACGTGCCCTTTTCGTGCGACGCGTAACCCTTGACCGTCTCCACCAGGTTCGGAATCAGGTCGTGCCGGCGTTTGAGCTGCACATCAATGTCAGACCACGCCGAGTCGCAACGCACCCGCAACTGGACCAGGGTGTTGTACATCCCCACCAATACGAAGGCGATGACTACCAGAACTCCCAGGATGATCCAGCCCGCCATAGAAAGCTTCCTTTCGCCCGCAAGTGGAATCAAAGCGACGGTAACATAGGGCAGAGGGAGTTGCAATTTCTCAGCGCAGCGCACGTGCGGATAAAATCAGGAGTTGAGGTTGATCTGAATCCCATGATCCGTCAGGATGATGTCATGGCCATTTTTGGAAACTCGCGTTTCTGCTGCCTGCACGTCCTGCTGCTGGCTGCGATTCTCTCCTTTTCGGCTCATGCACAGGTGTGCCTTACCTCCAGTGACATGGATGAACCCACTCGTTCGGCGCTCGAAGGCACAGCCAAGCGCTATTTCGACCTGGCCGCCCGAGGCGATGCCGCTGCCCTGAAGCAAAATGCGATCCCTGCTCTGGCGGCTAATTTCTCCGGTGTCGAATCCGCCGTCAAAGACAACCAGTCGAATCTTGCCGGCGCCCAGGCCAAACCGCGCCCGCCATTTCTGCTCAAGGTGGAAGGCGATAAGCCGCTGGAGCGCGCCGAGTTCCTGTGCGGAGTATTTGGCAAGAACGGGCAAACCGCCAACAGCTCCGCCTTTGTGATTCCCGGTCTGCCCCCAGGCACCTATGCAGTGGCTACCCTGGACATCGCCGCCGCACCCAAACCGCAGACTGTCTCCTTTGTTCTGCAACAGCAGGGGCGGGACTGGAAGATCGGCGGCTTGTATGTGCACGGTACCCAGATTTCAGGACACGACTCAGACTGGTTCGCCGACAAGGCCAGGGCCTTCAAAGCCCGTGGAAAAAACCGCGATGCCTCGCTCTACTACCAGCAAGCCCGGGAACTCGCCGTGCCGGTCCCGTTTATGTCTACGCTGGTAACCGACAAGCTTTACGACGAATCCCAGGCGGTGAGGCCGGCCGACCTCCCGACGGACGGAAATACCATCGACCTCGTGGCCGGGGGAAAAACCTATCACCTGACCTCAATGTTCCCAGTCGCAGTTGGCCAGGACCTGGATGTAGTGGTGAAGTACCAGGCCGCTGACGTATCGCACACCACCGAGATCTTCAAAAACAATATGGATGTCATTCACGCCCTGGTGGCGAAATACCCGGAACTGCGAGAGGCTTTTGATGGAGTCGTCGCCCGCGCCGTCGAGCCCTCCGGCCGAGACTATGGGGCCATGCTGCCCATGAAAGAAATAAAATGACGGCGCCCGATTCCCCGTGCCCAAGTCGCCGGACATCCTGGAATCTCTGCGTTCTCCGCGGCCGTTCTCTGCGACCTCTGCGATTTAAGATCTTGAACTAAGCCAGTCTTCAAACTGTAAGCGACGGAATCTGGTCCGCCAGCGTACACTGCTTGGGATCTTTGTCGTCCCGCAACCCCATGAACACTGGCGCGCGCAACTTCATGCCGCCCTCGGCGGTTTCGTGGGTCCATTCCGTAAACTTGATTTCGGCAACTCGCGCCGGCTTCACCCAATGCACATTGGCCGCCTCTACTGGCCCGTAAAACGGTGAGCGTTTTGTTTCAAGCGGCTTAAGTATCTGCCAGACTTCCTTCAATGTCGCCTGGGTGAAACCTGTCCCGGCCTGACCGACGTGAATCAACTGGCCGTGCTGATTGTAAAGGCCGAGCACGACCGATCCAAAGTACTGCCGGCTACCTTCAGGGTCGGTATACCCTCCAATCACACAATCCACCGTCTGCGTAATCTTGATCTTCAGCCACTCCCGGCTGCGGCGTTCTTCGTAGAGACTGCCGCGATGCTTGGCAAGAATTCCCTCCAGCCCCTGCTGCTTCGCTGCTTCAAACAACGCTATGCCGCGCTCGGGAAAATGCTCGGAGTGGCGCACCACTTTGTTCGTGCCGACGATCTTCACCAACGCTTGTTTGCGTTCCTCCAGGGCGACTCGTCGCAAATCGTACCCATCGACATACAGTAAATCGAACACGTAGTAGACGATCGGCACATCCGGACGGCCAGCCGTCCTCCGTCCGCCGCTGCGAATCCCGGTCCGCTGCTGCATCAGGCTGAAAGAAGCGCGGCCCTGCTCGTCGAGCGCGGCAATCTCGCCGTCAAGAATTGCAGTCTTCGCGTTTACAAGTGTCGGAAGAACGCCCAATTCAGAATACTGGCCTGTAAGATCGTTCTGGTTCCGCGAAAGCAGGCGTACTCTGCCATCGCCGATAAATGCCACCGCACGATAGCCGTCCCACTTGATTTCAAACAGCCATTCCGGATCATCAAAAGGCTTCTCGACCGGCGTGGCCAGCATTGGGGTGATCGCGGTCGGCATCCCTCGCTTTACCGCGCCCGCCAGGGCCTTAACCACGGGGGACACAGAGGCCACAGAGGGAGGCGGCTTCTTGTTATTTGGTTTTACCCTGTGTTCCTCCGTGTCCTCTGTGGTTGGCTTTTTTGCTTTTTTTTTATCCAGCTTCGCCAGCGTCTCCGCCAACCACGGCGCTTTCACCTTCCCCCGCGACGCCGGACGACTGCTCTTCCACTCCGCAGAATCCTTGTCACCCGCGATCTGCGCGATGGTCTTGCCACTGAGCACCGAGGTGTCATAAGCCTCGATATCATAGCCTTCCACCGCCTCGTCGTCCTTCTTCTTGATCAGCAGCCATTCCGTTCCCTTGCTTCCCGGGCGCCGTCCCTTGATGTGAATCAGCGCAAAGTCACCTTTCAACCTCTTACCATGCAGCCGGAACTTGAAATCACCCTTCTGCAGCATCTCCCGCGCCTCAGCCGCGGTCCCGGAAACAAATTTTCCCTTCACCGGAATCGGCGAAAGCGGCTCCCACGTTCCCACATCCCACACAATGACCGTGCCCGCTCCGTAATTGCCCTCCGGAATCGTGCCTTCAAAATCAAAATAAGAAACAGGATGGTCCTCCACCTGCATCGCCAGCCGTTTGTCAGCCGGGTCAAGCGACGGCCCCTTGGGCACCGCCCACGACTTCAGCACACCGTCCATCTCCAGACGAAAGTCGTAATGCAGCCGCGTGGCATCGTGCTTCTGCACCACAAAACGATGCCCCGATTTCTTTTCCACTCTCGGCGGCGGCTCCGGAGTATCCTCGAAGCGGCGCTTGCGTTTATATTCTTCCAGAGCCATCAGCTCATTCTAATCAGAGAACATGAATTTACGCATTTCCAGATACCTACCGAAACCGGGAATGGCTAAATGCTGAGTGCTAAATGCTAAGTGCTGGCCCCACACCTGCATTAGAATCACACAGTCGCCATGAAACGCGAATACCCAGATCAACCGCTGGTAGGAGTAGGCGCCATCATCATTGAGAGAAATCAAGTAGTGCTGGTCAAGCGCGGCCAGCCGCCGCTGGCAGGCGAATGGTCGATCCCCGGCGGAGTGCTCGAAGTGGGCGAAACCGTGCGCCAAGCCGCCGTCCGCGAAGCCCTCGAAGAAACCGGTCTGACCGTCGAACCTGGCGATCTGCTGGGAGTTTTTGATCGGGTATTACTCGATGAAACTGGCCGCACCAAATACCACTATGTCCTGATCGACTTCCTCTGCCGCCGCGTCGCCGGAGAGCCTCACGGCGCCGGCGATGCCGCCGAAGCAAGATGGTTCACAAAAGAAGAAGCCGCCAGCCTTCCGCTGGCGAAAGATACCGCCGAAGTCATCCGCCTGGGATTCGAGAAAACCGGACGCTGATTTCCTCTGTGGTCCCCTGTGCCCTCAGTGGTGGAGGTCTTTCCAACCTCGAATTGGTGTTGCTTTTCTCCGTGACTCCGTGTTTCCGTGGTGAATAATCTCAAAAAACAGAACGGCCCGCGCATTGCTGCACGGGCCGCCCGGTGGACTGTTTCACACTCCCTCATACACCCATCCCAAAAACGACTTAGGACTCTGAAAAGATTGTCCCCATTCCGCGTCATAGCGGGCGGTTGGCTTGGCCGCGATCACCTCTTCCAAGGTCCTCCCCTGCTTCTTGAACTTGGCGACCTTGTCGCGCGCCCCGGCCAGCACATCGCGAAACAGCGTAAGGTCGGCTTTCCCCGCGACTGCGCCATGCCCCGGAATCACAATCGTGGTTGCGCTAACCTTAGCCAGGTTCGCTTCCGCTGCGCGAATCTGGCCATCGATGCTGCCTCCGGTCGAGTAGTCAATAAAGGGATAGTTGCGATTCCAGAACGTGTCCCCGGTGTGCAGCACATCTGCCTCGCTAAAGTACACCGAGATGTCCGAATCGGTATGAGCGGGGCCGTAGTACTTCAGGGCGAGAGTGGAACCGTTGGCGCGAACTGTGTGCTCATCCTGAAAAACAGTTGTGGGGAGCGCTCCGGCAGGTGCGGCCGGAAAAGTGTAAACCCAGCCTTCCACACGCGTGTCCACAGAAAGACGTTTGCGCGTATTCTCGTGAGCCAAAATGCTTGCGCCTGCCTGGTGCAGCCACGCGTTCCCGCCCGTGTGATCGAAATGCCAATGCGTGTTGATCAGTTGTTTTATGGGATCTGCGTTGATGCTGGCGAGAGCCGCCGCGACGTTCGGCCGCGCGGTGACGATTTCGGCATCGATGACAAGCTTGCCATCCGGGCCAGTAAGAACGGCAATGTTCCCGCCCGGACCAAGCAGGACGCTGACATTGCGTCGAAGTGTCTGCACAGTGATCTTGGCCGTTGCGGATGCCTTTAAGGCCATCCCAACCAGCCCCTCCTGAGAAAAGAGCAGTGGAGGAATGAGGTACGAAGCGGCAACCGCGACACCACTCGAAATCAGAAACTGACGCCGCGAGACTTCGCCGGCTATTCTGGTGCTCATCAATTTGCCCCTGTTCCGTGTTCCTACGCTACCGCTGGAGAATGACCCGCATCTTCGCGAAAAGTATAACCGGAAACAGAACGGCCCGCGCATTGCTGCACGGGCCGCCCGGTGGACTGTTTGGGATTGACCAAGAGGTGGTCACTCTACGTGGCCTCTTATGGCAACTCCGGGTTCCGCAATCGAACTCCCAGCACGACCTAATGCCGGAATCCAATCCTACTCACCGGTCAGTGTGCGGGCTGTAGTTCCCGGCGACCGAGCGCTCAGGAACCCCGCTTAGAGCAACCAGCCCTAAGTCTCAGCCACCTCACCTGGTCT
>Ga0070764_10000282_pt1 | contig 19022 bp, 19 predicted proteins | sample HubBroMetageWRM4_FD_67287 | JGI IMG/M metagenome (GOLD analysis project Ga0070764, IMG submission 67287) | Warmed soil microbial communities from the Hubbard Brook experimental Forest, New Hampshire - Hubbard Brook CCASE Soil Metagenome WRM 4 | ecosystem: Environmental > Terrestrial > Soil >... | reverse complement strand
AAGCCGATCTGGAAGTCGCGGCTCGACCAACATCCCGACGCGCGGATTACCGGTGCTCCGGTGTTCTATGGCGAGCGGCTCTATGTCCCGGTATCGTCCCTCGAGGAGCTCTCCGCGGCTGCGCCGGGCTACGAGTGTTGCAAGTTCCGCGGCAGCGTCGCGGCCCTCAGCGCGCGCGACGGCAAGGTCATCTGGCAGACCTACACCATTGCGCGCAAGGCGCAGCCTTACCGCAAAACAGACAGCGGCACGGACCTTTACGGTCCCGCCGGCGGCTCGGTGTGGTCCGCACCCACCCTCGATCCGACGCGCAATCTCTTGTATGTGGGTACGGGGAATTCTTACACCGATGTCCCGACCGCTCGTACGGATTCGATTCTCGCTCTCGACATGAGAACGGGCGCCATTCGCTGGACGAATCAACTGCACCCGGGCGACAACTACGTCGTCGGCTGCGAGTCGCCGGATATGGCGGGGAAGGGTAAATGCCCGCAGACGCTCGGCCCGGATGTCGATTTTGGTAACTCGCCGATCCTGCGCAGCTTGCACAACGGCCAGCGGGTGCTGTTGACGGGCGAGAAGTCAGGACAGGTTTACGGGCTGGATCCCGCGACCGGGCGGCAATTGTGGGCCGCGCAGGTTGGCGTCGGCAGCAGTTTAGGCGGCATTGAGTGGGGCGGTGCGGCCGACCCGAGTCAGTTCTATGTCGCGGTGTCCGATGCCGCGGCAAAGGGCGCCAAGCCCGGTGGGCTGGTCGCGCTTCGGATCGATGATGGCAAACAGGTGTGGCGCGCCGAGCCGCCGGCACCCGCGTGCAGTTGGGGTGCTAGAAATTGCACCGAGGCACAGTCACAAGCCGTCTCGGTGATACCCGGAGTGGTGTTCTCCGGGTCGCAGGACGGCCACCTGCGCGCCTATGCGAGCGGGGACGGGCGAGTGCTCTGGGATTTCGACACGGCGCAGTCATTCGACACCGTGAACGGCGTCGCCGCAGCCGGTGGCTCGCTCGACAACGGCGGAGCGACCGTTGCCGGCGGTATGGTGTTTGTGAATTCCGGCTACGGTCGGATCACCGGGCAGCCCGGCAACCTGCTGCTCGCGTTTGCTGTGGACCTTCGTTGAGCGAGGGTCGCAGCGCTCGAGTTTAAGCGGCGCCCGCGGCTGACTTCGCCCGTACCGGCAGCTTCCACTGTGGCCGTACGAAGTGACAGGTGTAGCCGTCGGGAATGCGTTCCAGGTAGTCCTGGTGCTCCGGCTCCGCTTCCCAGAAGGGACCGGCCGGGGCGACTTCCGTCACCACCTTGCCGGGCCACAGGCCGGAAGCATTGACGTCCGCGATGGTGTCCTCGGCGACTTCCTTCTGCGTCTCGCTCGTAAAGAAAATGGCCGAGCGATAGCTGAGCCCCCGATCGTTCCCTTGACGGTTAAGGGTGGTCGGATCGTGGATCTGGAAGAAGAGTTCCAGCAACTGGCGGAAGCTCATGACCTTGGGATCGAAAATAACCTCGATTGCCTCGGCATGCGTACCGTGATTACGGTAGGTCGCGTTCGGGACATCGCCCCCTGAATACCCCACCCGGGTGGAAATGACGCCGGGAACACGGCGCAACAGGTCCTGCACCCCCCAAAAGCAGCCGCCGGCCAGGATCGCGCGTTCGGTCGTTGCGGTCATTGTCGTCACTCCTTGCTCTTCAGAGGGGCCACTTACGGTAGGTGCCGTCGGAGGCATTTTCAAGTCCGTCCCCGATCAGTGCTCGCCGAGATAGCGACGTGCGCTGATCTCTTCGAGATCGAGGTCATTCTCGAGTGTGGCGAGCACCCGGTCGTGAATCGAGCCGGCGTGGTGGAGCCGCAGGATCTCGGCGCGGCCCGCAGCCACGGCTGCCAGCACGACCTGGAAGTGCTCGCGCCTGTGCTCGGACAGGGTTTCGGCTGCTTCGCTGAAGCGGGCGGTCGCACGCGCCCGATAACCGTATTGCTCGAGGAGGCGTGGATGGCGCTGCGTCTGGTCTTCTTTGGCAGACAACTTCTCGACCGCGGCGAGTTGTGCCGCCGCCATGCGGGCGCGCGCCTGATCCTCCGTCAGGGTTTCCGCGTGTCGTTGCGTGAAGCTGCCGAGGCGCAAGGTACGAATCAGCGGAGCCAAGGTCGCTCCCTGAACCAATACCGTGACCAGGATGACGGCGAACGTCGTCAGCAGGATGAAGTCTCTTCCCGGAAACCCCTCAGGCAGTGCCAGGGCCGCCGCCAGGCTGACGACTCCGCGCATACCCGCCCAACTCATAACGACCGGGATAGACAGTGGCGGGTAGGGATCGCGCCGGCGCAGGGAGGGGGACAGGAAGCGCGGTATGTAAGTTGCCGGTAGTATCCAAACGAAGCGTGACAGGATGACTGTTGCGATGATGATCCACACTGCCGGGCCGAGTGTCGCGATCGCGTGCCAGTCACCTCCGAGGCGCTGGAGCACACTGCGCAAGGACAGCCCGATCAGAATGAATATCAGGGACTCGAGTACGAACCCGACGACCTCCCAGACGGCCCCCGCCTGGCTACGGGTGGCAGCCGACAGCACGCTGTGCTGGCGTCCTCCCATCACCACGCCACACGCGACGGTAGTCAACACGCCTGAGACGTGCAGCCGGTCGCCGGCGATGTAGGAAACCCAGGCGGCGAGAAAGCTGGCGATCACACTCAGTGTCGGATCGCGCATGCGCATCAACAGCTCCGACACCAACCATCCGAACACCAGTCCCAGCGCGACCCCGCCGAGCGCGAGTCCGCCGAAGCTCAATACCGCCTGACCTGAGCTGAAGGCGCCCGTCAGCGCGGCGACTACCGCAAACCGGTAGAGGACCAGGCCGGTGGCATCATTCACCAGGCTTTCCCCTTCCAGGAGCAAGGTGACGCGCGCGGGTAGCGAGACACGTTGCAGGATCGCTTTGGCCGAGACCGCATCCGGCGGTGACACGATGGCGCCAAGAGCGAAACACGCCGCCCACGGCAGGGCTGGATCCATCCAATGCGCTGCGATGCCGACCGCAGCGGTGGTGAACGCGACTGCGCCGACGGCAAGCCCGAGGATGATCCGCAAGTTAGCGCGAAAATCGCGCCAGACCGTGAGATAGGCCCCCGCCAGTAGCAGCGGCGGCAGAAATAGCACCAGCACCAGGTCTGGATCGAGCTCGACTTGCGGCGTACCTGGAATGAGCGCAAGCGCGATCCCGCCAAGAATGAACGCCGCCGCCGGCGGCATTCGCAGCCGGCGCGCCAGTAGCTCCAGCACCACGACGGCTGCCATCAGGATCAGGACGAGCTCGAAACGGGAGACTGGGGTCATCTAGGTGAGCTGTAAATCCAGTGTCGTAGCTGAGTATGCGGCAAAAAAGCCCCACCAGGCCAATTACGGCGAGCCCAAGGTCTATGGAGCGGTACCGCACCGTCGCCGCACGTTTTGCGCCTTGCGGCACCTTCAGCCCGAAATGCTAACAAACAGCGGTTTTAGCTAAAGCTTTCGCCTTTCTGGCTGCAGGCCGCGCGCGTTAGGCTAGCGCCCTCAAACGAAGCGCGTGTCTCGTTGACACCTGCGACGAATTTCAAACACGAGTCACGTGGCAGTCATCAAGGGAGGATGCGGGTCATGTATTACAACGTTTTTGGTGAAAAGGTTTCCCGGCGACGCTTCAAGGAGATGTGCAACGCGGCCAAAAACCGCCGCGAGCTCATCGCCGCAGGTCTGACCAGTCGGCGCGACCTCTTCAAGATGGGTTTGCTCACCTCCGGTGGCATGCTGATCGCGAAGAACGGCTTGAGCGCGCGGGCCTTCGGGCAGACGACTGCCAACAGGTCGGGGGTGACCACCAACAACCCGCCGAGCTCAGGTGCGAACACCAGCCCCGGAACGAACCAGAACTGCGTGCCGGGAAACCAGACTGCGAGTCCTCCGACGCGGCCCTTCCTGGATCCGCTGGTGGTCATGCCGCTCGCCCAGAAGGTGAGGTCACTGACCCCAACGCCGACGGAGGCTCCGAACACCGCCGCGGGTGAAGTGCGTGCTGCTCCCTTCCAGGCGCCGCTCATCAACTCCACCCGATTTCCGGTGGTCCCCGGGACCCTGTACCAGTTCAACCAACGGCAGTTCAGTGTCCGGCAGACGGCAGATACGAACCTGCCCGTGCAAACCATCTGGGGTTTTGACGATGGCACCGGCGCCCGCAGCCCGGGCCCGACCTACCAGGCGTTTTACGGCAAGCCGCAGCTCACTCGCAACATCAATTCCCTGCCGTCAGTCACGCAGGCGAACAATACCGGCTTCGGCATGCCCTCGGTGACGACTCACCTGCACAATGCCCACAATCCGTCGGAGAGCGACGGCAACCCGTGCGACTTCTACACCGCCGGGCACTTCTGCGACCAGTATTACCCGAACGTGCTGGCCGGATTCAACTCCGACTTCGCGCCAAACGGCGACATCAATGAGTCCTTGAGCACGCTTTGGTATCACGACCACCGCGTGGACTTCACTTCGCAGAATACCTACAAGGGCCTGGCGGGGTTCTATTGTCTCTTCAACCAGTTCGACACGGGCGACAGCAGCACCGGGTTCCATCTGCCCGACTTCCCGCAGTTCGATATCCCGCTGTTGTTCGCGGACCGGGTCTACGATCCGAACACCGGTGAGCTGGTATTCGACCTGTTCAACCTGGACGGCATCCTGGGCGACAAGTTCCTGGTGAATGGCAAGATCCAGCCATTCTTCAACGTGCAGCCGCGCCGTTACCGCTTCCGCCTGTTGGATACGGGTCCGTCGCGCTTCTACGAGTTCTTCCTGACCAACCTGAATAACACCAACGGCGTGAACCCGTTCTACCTGATCGGTACGGACGGTAACCTGTTGCCGAATCCGATCCAGGTGCAGAGCGTGCGCATCGGACCGGCCGAGCGCGTCGATGTCATCATCGACTTCAGCAAGTTCCGCGGCCAGACCCTGTACCTGGAGAACCGGCTCAACCAGATCAACGGCCAGGGACCGGCGGCCGTCGACAGCCAGTTGGCCCCGCAGAACAGCACGACTACGGAATGCTCGGGAACGTTGGGCACGAATCAGCCGGCCATCAAAGCGGCCGGAACCGGTAATCTGTGCCTGCAGTTCCGGGTGAGTGGCACAGCGGTCACCGACGACAGCGTCGATCCGGCCACCAACCCCACGTTCTACCAGCTGCCCACCACGAACGTGCCACCGCGGATTGTGCGCACCTTCAAGTTCGATCGCCTGAACGGCCAGTGGTCGATCAACGGGCAGTTCATGGATTGCACCCAGTTCCGCTTCGCGGTCCAGCAGAACAGCTCCGAGCAGTGGATCCTCACCAACCTCACCGGCGACTGGACGCACCCCGTGCACATTCACCTGGAGGAACACCAGATTCTCAGCCGCAACCGCGTGGCACCCAGCGTACCGACCGATCTCGGCAGGAAGGACGTCACGCAACTGCATCCGAACGAGCGCGCGATGTTGTTCTTCAAATTCCGCGACTGGACGGGTAAGTACCCGATCCACTGTCACAACGTGGTGCACGAGGATCACGCAATGATGGCGCTGTGGCACGTCGTGGCACAGGGCGACGACATACAGGTGCCGTGAGCGGCTGACAAAACATTTGGGAGTTTCAGACATGGGCGATCTATCGAGAAGGAAGATGCTGGGTTGGACCGCGTTGGCACCGCTCGCCGGAGCAACGTCGCTCGTTGCGGGAAGCAGCGTCGCGCGCGCAGCCGTGGCGGCTGCTACGGGTGTCGGGACGCCGACGCGATCCGAGGTGGCGCGGCAGCGCATTCAGCGACAGAACCTGCCTAACGTTCCACTACTGACACATGAGGGCAAACAGGTGAGGTTTTACGACGATCTGATCAAGGACAAGATCGTCACCATGAACTTCTTCTACACCAAGTGCGACGAGATCTGTCCGGCGGTGACGGCGAACCTGGTGACGGTACAGAAGCTGCTGGGGCCGGATGTGGGGAAAAAGATCTTCATGTACTCCTTCACACTCAAGCCCGAAGAGGACGACGTGAAGGCCATCAAGGCCTACCGTGAGATGTTCCACGCGAAGCCGGGGTGGACGTTCCTGACCGGCACGCCCGCCGACCTGGAAAAAATCCGGCGTGGCATCGGCTTCCAGTACCCGGATCCGGCCATCGACAAGGACAAGAGCCAGCACATCGGCAACGTTCGCTACGGTAACGAGCCGCTGATGTTGTGGGCCGCCTGTCCTGGGTTGGGGAATGCACCCTACCTGGCCGAATCCATCTCGTGGATGCTCCGGCCCGAAACAAACCGCATTCAACCGTCGTAGCAGGAGGGATCGACTCATGAAAAACTCAACTGTGCATGCCTGGCTCTATGGCGTTGCCCTGGCACTCGCCGGGCTGCCGTTAGCGATGATTTCGGCCCCGGCGGTCGCGCAGGCCCTGATCGTCAATACCGGTAACTTCAACCCTCCACCTTGCGATTACAGCGACCAGTTTTACCAGGATAACGGTGTCGACCCGACCCAGGTCATTGGCCGGTTCGGCACGTCCCGACTGACGGGCCCGCCGGCACGCAGCGCTTCCCAAGTCAACTGGGTGGCGGATCCGACCTGCGCCACCAACGACCCGGACCGCAGGAATTTCCGCATACTGGCGACGACGGGCGGATTCACCGATAACGGGACCAACGCGCCCAACGCCTTCATCTCCATACTGGGGTTCCTCAACAACGAGGCGGCATTCGAAACGACCTACACGCGTCTCGCCGGCACTCACGACATCACGATCGCCAATAGCAATAATCCTCGCGGGATCAGCATGGAATCCATCGTCAGCAACTTTGAAGCCTATGCGATGGTGAAGCAGCGGCTCCCGAACGGCCAATTCGCCACGAACCCCTGTGCCACAGATGCGGCGAGTCCTCTCGCGCCTCCCACTCCCTGTTTCGATGTGAGCACGGTCAACACCGTGTATACGCCGAATCTCAGGCAGGACTGGCGCTTCGCCCAGAACCGCAATGCCATGGACGGGAGCGATAACAACTGCATCAGCAACAATCCGACGATCTGTGGCCCGAACGCGCCCACGGTCCTGAGCGACAGCCCGTTCGGCTACTTCTGCGACGACCTGCTGGGGATGTGGATCGTGACCTACGTCTGGCTCACGCAGGATCCAGCTAACGCCACCCCCGCCTGCCAGGCTGTCTACCAACAGCTGGAGGCCGAGAACGGCTTCAGCCTCGATGGCGGCCCCATCATCATCACCCCGAACGATACCGACAACACGCTCGAGGGTAGTGGGTGTGGCGCGGAGGGCCAACTGACCACCGGGGATGGAGGCGCGATCTGGTTGATCTGTCCCGCGATTCCCGATCCGCGTAACGGGGCTATCGCCGCCGATGCCTTCCTGGACCAGGTGTTCCTGCCCAACGGTCAACCGCAGAACCCGACGATGACGGCCAACTTTGTCGCCCTGCAGACTACCGGTCAGTTCCCCGGTGACGGAGACGGGTCGGTCCCGTAGCCGAACGATGGTTGCCCGGCGGGACTTTATCAAGCTGGCGGCGGTTGCTACCGCCGCCAGCCCTTTTATTCTCTCCAACAGCGCGCGCGCCGCGCAGAAGAAGCTGCGGATTGCCAAGTGGGCGCACTTCGTGCCCGAGTTCGATGTCTGGTTCGCGAGCGTGGCCCGCGCTTGGGGCGAACAGCATCACGTCAAGGTCAGCGTCGATGTGATCCCGGTGGAGGCAGTCGCGGCGGTGGCGGCGGCTGAGACCCGGGCCGGCAAGGGTCACGATGTCTTCATCTTTCCCTGGCCGCCGGCGCAGTTCTACCAACACGCCATCGATCACGGCGCCGTCTACCAGCTGGTGGCCGCCAAGTATGGCGCAGTTCAGCAATTGGCCCACCGCTCCACCTTCAATCTACGCACCGGCAAGTACAGCGCCTTCGCCGATTTCTGGATGCCGACACCGCTGCAATTCCGTCACGACGCCTGGGCGAAAGTCGGCATGGGACTCGGGCCTCTGACCAGTACCGGCCTGCGCACCGGTGCGCGCCAGCTGCGCGAGAAATTCGGTCTGCCTTTAGGGTTCGCGTTCACGCCGACCCTGGAGGGTAACGTTACCCTCCACACTTTGCTCTACTCACATCGCGCCTGGCTGTTGGACGGCAACGGCGCGGTGCTCTTCAACAAGAACGTGTTTGCCGTACAGGCACTGAAGTACATCGAGTCGCTGTATCGCGAGTCGGGCTCGCCCGAACAGCTCAGTTGGGGGTCGGCGGGCAATGTGCAGGCCATGCTGGCGGGCAAGGCGTCCGCCACCAGCAACGCCATCAACCTGGTTCGTGCGGCGGAAACCAAGGACCCGCAGCTGGCCGGCGGGATCTGGCTGCAGCCGCCTCTGCTGGGGACCAACGGCATGGGCGTAACCGCTCTGCCGCATGTCACCAACTGCTCGGTGGTCTGGAATTTCGGCCGCAACCAGGACGTCGCCACACAGTTTCTGGCCGACCTGGTCGACAGCTCCCGGGCCGGCTATGAGAAAAGCCTGGGTTGCAACTTTCCCATTTACCCGAAGACCGTCCCGGATCTCATCGTGCGACTGTCCAAGGACCCGCACGCAGACCCCGCCTTGAAGTACACGGCGCTCAAGGATGCGCTGCACTGGACGCCGAACCTGGGCGTACCGGGGTTTGCGACCCCCGCCTACATGGAGATTTTCAACAGCTTCCTGATCCCTCGAATGGTTCAGAGTGTGTTGAAGGGCGAGCGCAGCCCGGAGGACGCCGCCGCGAGCGCCGCGGCGGAAATGCAAACTATCGCGACCAAATGGCAACAGGTGTGAGATGCAAAAGTTCATCGCGGGCGTCGTCGTGTTGGTTATTGCCGGGTTCGCGCTGGTCGCGCCTGCCGCGCCCCTGCCGCGTCAATCGCCCGAATTCTCCATCGTGGAACCGGGCGGTGCGACCATCCTGCTCTCCAGTCTCAAGGGCAAGGTCGTCGTCGTGGAGTTTCTGTTCGTCAGGTCCGAGCACTGCCTGCGCGTGGTCAGAATGTTGGATAAGCTGCGCGGCGAGCTCGGGCCCCGTGGTTTTCAACCGGTCGGGGTGGTCTTCGAGCCACCCAACTCGTCGGTCGAGGGGCGCCTGCAGGCGGCCCAGATGACCGAGTATTTCAAGCTCACGTTTCCTGTGGGGTATACCTCCAAGGAGAACGTGGACAGTTACCTGGCTCGCGCCCAGAACGAAACCTTGAGCATTCCTCAGCTCGTCGTCATCGATCGCACGGGCACGATCCGCGCGACGACCGGCGGTAGAGGCGCAAACGTGGCCTTGGAAGACGAGAGCACGCTGCGCACCCTGATCGCAAAGTTGCTCGACGAGGGCGGCTCACCCGGCGCCGCCGGTAAATAACTCAACCTTGCTGCAGGACGTATGTCCCTCGCGCCGCCGGCACAAGGACGTGCCTCGTGGCTCTCCTAGAACGAGTCTGACTGCGAGTGAACCTTTTGCTCTATGGCGAGAGGTTTCTAACTTCTGTAGAACACGAAAGGGACTCGAAAGTCGCCAGAAGGGATCCAGACAGCGATTTGAAAGGTTCGTGAAAGGAAACAAAGCACGTTGGTTTTCGGCGCGCGCTGTGTCCAACGGCTCTAGGGAAGGGAGGCATGATCAATATGGCGCGTCCGCACGGAAGGAATGGGGGGGTTGCCAGTCCCGCCTCGGAATTTCGCATTCGCAAGATCCTGGAGATGGTCGAATCGGCCTCGCTCTGGAGGATCTCCGATCTCGCCTCCAGGCTGAACCTGAGCGAGTCGCGTCTGCAGCACCTGTTCAAGCAGACAACCGGCGTAGGCTTGGGTCACGTATTGACCGAGCAACGACTCCAGAAGGCCGCTGTGCTCCTTACGGGCACGAGTATGAGAATAAAGGAGATCGCGGCCGCCGTAGGCTACGAGCACACCTCCAGCTTCACACGCGCTTTCGAGCAGCGCTTCGCGCAGCCACCGCAGGTCTATCGCCGGGCTGGCGGAGCGCGGAAATGTTGACGAGGCGATCTGTACCGCGGTGCGCGCAAAAAGAGTCTGCATGGACGCGCCGGGCGATGTTGGAAGGCGCCGTCGCGGCTCTGTTCGTCCGAGGGGCACTCCCTGCATTGGCTGCCGGGGCCGATGAATTGCAGGAGGGCACCCGCGCTCCCCCGGTCACCCTGGCAACCGTGGACGGAGCACGGATTTCCTCCGCCGAATTAGTGGGGTCGGTCGTTATCCTCACCTTTTGGGCGACCTGGTGCGCGCCCTGTCGCGATGAGTTGCCGCTGCTGTCACAGTACGCCACGGAACACGCCGCGGCGGGTCTGCGCGTGCTCGGTTTCAGCCTCGACACACCGGATGAACTCGGTGAGGTTCGCCGGATCGCACAGTCATTGCACTTTCCGGTTGGCTTGCTGGCCAACTCGAGCGCGCCGGGTTACGGCCGCATCTGGCGCCTGCCGGTGAATTTCACCATCGATCGGGCGGGGCTCCTCGTCGAGGACGGCTGGAAGCTCAAGAAACCGTCATGGACACCCGAGCGCCTGGAGGCGGTGGTGACGCCGCTTCTGAAGCGCCGTAACTGAGCTACGTCCGGAAAGCCCGGCTGAGAAAGGCAGCCAAACCGTCGTCTCGCCATGAGGCGCCACGCCAGCCAATGTATCCGTCCGGACGAATTAGGAAGCTGATGGGCCTGGCGCCGTAGATCTTGGCGAAAGCCCCGTTGCGATCGTGATACAGAGCGATGTTTGGCTGTTCGGCGGCGCTCTCCTGCGTGATCGCCACCACACGCAAGCGAGCCTGGAGGGATAAAGGGAGCTTACTCGCCCATGCTGACAGGTCTGCGAGCGTGTGAGCTGTGTCCGCCTCCATGAGAGGGACCAGGAGCACGTGCTCCGTCCCCTTGAGGATTTCGAACAACCGGACGGGAAAGCCAACACCGTGACGCCAGAGCCCCTGGGCGTCGGGAGCCCGGTCGCCGGCGACCGGTCCGGAGGCATTTATGTCCTTCGCATCGTCACGGACCCAGTCCGTCCCGCGATAGGAGACCAGGATCTGCGTGTCGGCTAGGCGATCGGGCTTTCCGCCAGGCTCCTTGCCGTAGTTTTCGCTCGCCGCACGAGTGCGAACGACGACATCTGCACCGACCGGCCGCCGTTCGGCCTCGTAGCTATCGAGCAGTGCTTCGGGAGCGGCGCCGTCGAGAACGAGAGCGAGTTTCCATGCGAGGTTGTAAGCGTCCTGTATACCGGTGTTCATTCCCTGACCCCCGGTCGGCGGGTGGATATGCGCGGCATCGCCGGCAATGAACGCTCGGCCGACGCGATACTGTTCGGCGAGCCGCATACTGATACGGAATAGGGACGACCAACGCAGGTCAGCCAGTCGTGTTTTATCCGGTAGGAGCCGATCGGCGACGGCTTGCAACTCCGGCAAGGAGGGGCCGCGCAGCTCGGACTGAATCCCGTGGTCGGTGCTTGCTCCCGCACCCAACTCCGTAGGTGCGACCATCGTGACGCGATAGCGGCCCTGGTCCGGAAGTGGAATCGCCACGAACAGCTCCGGCGGGGCTTGCTCGACGGGGCGCACGGCCCGGAGCGTCATGCCCCGTGGCACGTCCCAATCTATTCTGACATCGCCGAGCATGAACATCATGGGATAGGCTTCGCCTGAGAACGCTATTCCCAACTCGCGCCTGACTACGCTATGGGCACCGTCGCAGCCCACAACGTACTTGAATGAGACAGCTTCGGTTCGCTGGTCGGAACCCAACAGTCGAGTCGCAACGCCAGCACCGTTCTGACTCAACCCTGTCAGCGCGACTCCACGCTCGACTTCGATACCCAGACGCCCCAGGTGTTCCGAGAGAATGCGCTCCGTCGAGTATTGTGGCAGGCCCAGAGAGCTGTAAGGCAGATCGGTGGGCGGGACCGGCGCATCTATTGCTGGCTGACCGCTCACGATCGAGCGCATTCCGGTGATCCATAGGCCGGCGTCGATCATCTCCCGCACCACGCCCATGTCTTCCCAGACCTCGAGAGTCCGTGGCGTAACGCCTATCGCTCGACAAAAGGGCAGGGGCGTCGAGAGCTTGTCGACGATGCGGCATCGGACACCGTGGCGTGCGAGCTCGCAGGCGAGTGTTAAGCCGACCGGTCCAGCACCGACAACGAGGACATCTGCCACGGCAAGTTCTCCCAACGGACACAACGGAATGTTCGCTTCCGTACACCGGTATCCTACAAAATCGCAGTGCGATTCGCTGCCGCTTTGCTCCAGTTTGGCCGGTGATACTGCCTGTCTCTTCCTACATACCTGTTAGACTCATTGCCACGGCGGTCCTCCAGACATCCTGTTGAAGGTGAGATCATGACCACCCTGTTTCGAGCGCGCAGCCGCGCCCTGATTATAATTTGCACCGCAGCAATTTGTTGTGCCTCGGCGCCTTCGGGAGCTGCGGTCACTTTGGACGCGCTGACGTCCCACGACGCTGCCGGCGGCCTACGCGCGGCGCTGTCACAAGGGATCGATACTGCGGTGGCGCAACTCGGCACGACAAACGGATTCTTGAACGATCCGAAGGTGGCGATCCCCTTGCCACCCGCGCTCGAGAAAGCGGACCGGGCCCTGCGGATGATTGGCATGGGAGGGGACGCCGATAAGCTCAAGGTCGGCATGAATCACGCCGCCGAGGATGCGGTGGCGGATGCGAAGCCCATTTTCAAAGCGGCCCTGCAAAAGATGACACTCTCCGATGCGAAGGGAATCCTCACCGGCGGTGACGACGCCGGTACGCAGTATTTTCGCCGGGTCACGAGTGACCAGCTCACCAGTAAGTTCAAGCCCACCATCGCCCGCGAGACGAGCAAGCTGCAACTCGCTCCGCTCTATGACCGGTACGCCGGCAAGGCGGCGGAGCTTGGGCTGGTCAAAAAGCAGGATGCCGACCTCAACGACTATGTGACTGCCAAGGCGCTCGATGGTTTGTTCAGCCGCATCGCAGACGAGGAGCGCGCGATCCGTAAGGATCCGCTGGGACAGGCGAACTCGCTCATCAAGAAGGTTTTCGGGGCGGTTCGTTAGCGTGAGTGAGACAGACCCGCCGGCCCCGGCGCCGCTGTCTGATCACATCAGCCAGAACATCGAAGGCGTGGTCGCGCTCCAGCGTCGCGAGTGGGACGCGACGAGCGCCTCACAGCGACGCTTCGAACGAGTCAGTCGTTTCGTCGGCCGGCCCGCTTACCTGACCGGGGTACTGCTCTTTACGGTCGCCTGGATGGCGTTCAACCTGGGTTGCGCCCGCTTCGGTCTCACCCCCTTCGACCCGCCGCCCTTCCAGTGGCTCGAGATGTTGGTTTCTTTCGTGGCGCTGGTCACAACAACGGTGGTGTTGATCGCCCAGAACCGCCAGACCCGCTTCGAGCAACAACGCGCACACCTGGATCTCCAGGTCAATCTCCTGACCGAGCAGAAAGTCACCAAGGTGATCCACCTGCTCGAGGAGCTCCGCCGCGACCTCCCCATGGTCAAAGACCGCCACGATCCGCAAGCCGCCGGGATGCAAGAACGCGCCGACACCGCGCAACTCGCCTCCGCCCTGGACCAGGTCGGCCTGACCAGTGGCTCGGAAGAGCGTCGCTTGCCGTCTCGGGAGGATTAGACTAGGACAGGGACCTACAACTAATAACCGGCGGTGGTGTCACCCTCTTATGAACAACAGCGTACTCATCTGGGACGGCGATTGGGCCTGGGCACTCCCGCTGATCGTGGCCAACGTGGTCATTCACGTCGCCGGCCTCGGAGTGATCAACAGGCAGGCGCTCCGGACGGTCGGACTGGTGAGAACTCACCGCAACTTCAATATCCTGTTTTCGATCGTGATGGGCGTGACGACGCTGCTTGCGACCCTGCTGCATGCCGTTGAAGCGGGCATCTGGGCGGCTGTGTATTGGGCGTTGGGTGCCGTTCCGGATAGCAAGTCCGCCATGCTTTACTCATTGAATGCGATCACGACCTACGGTCATAGCGATGTGGCACTCGCCGGGCACTGGCAATTGATGGGTGCCCTGGAGGCCCTGAACGGCATGCTGCTCTTCGGCCTGACCACGGCCTTTTTGTACGGGATCCTCCAGCGAGTCTGGCCGGACAGCCCGCGCGGAACAGTCTCCTAGGACCCGCGTTTATCTGTATCCGCCCACTTGAGGGCCCGGGGGAGCCTATGGACGATATTAACGACTCGACCGCGATCGTTGCGCGCCGTGAGATCAGAGAGTTGATCTTCAGTCTCGAGACCGTGCTCGAGGAGGTGGGCGAGGAGGGTGGTATCACGGTGGCTGAGCTGCGCCAGAGCCTGCTGAACACCATCGCCGACATCAAGGAGCACTCGCGGGTATCGCTGGTGGATAGCGTGCGGAATCGCGCTCAGCAGGTGGGTCACGTGATGAAATCGATCGACGGTTTCGTCACCCATTATCCGTGGACGGCCGTGTTGCTCGGCACCGGAATGGGTTGGTTCACCCGCGCATTGTTTACGCCGCGAGGCTCTTGACCTCGTCCGTCCAGACTCTGAAGCTCTGCAGGGTGCAAACTCCAAACGTCATGCTGATTGCGACATCGGCGGCGTCGCGACCGCGGGCGATGAGCACTCGCCCGATGCGCGGGGTGTTGTGCCGGGCGTCGAATGTGTACCACTGCCCGTCGAGGAACGCTTCGAACCATCCCGAGAAATCCATCGGCGCATCCACGGGAGGTACGCCGATGTCACCCAGATACCCGGTGCAGTAACGCGCCGGAATGTTCAGGCAACGACACAACGTAACCGCCAGGTGGGCGAAGTCGCGGCAAACTCCCTGCCGCTCCTGGAAGGCTTCGAAGGCCGTCCGTGTAGGACGCGCGAACTGATAACCGAAAGTCAGATGGCCATGGACGAAATCACACACGGCTTGCACGCGCGGCCAGCCCGGTGTGGTTGCACCAAATTGGTTCCAGGCGAATTCAGACAGTCTGTCGGTATCGCAGTAGCGACTGCCGAGCAGGTAAACCAACGTTTCCTCCGGAAGTCGCTCCACGCTGATTTGTGGAGCACTGGGCACTACGCTCTCGGGCAGACCGCGATCGAGGATAACCGCGTCAGCGCTGATGCGAATCTGCCCCGGTGGGGCAATCAAACGTGTACACCAGTTGCCAAAGCCATCGCGGTATAAAGTTAGAGGGACCCACGGCTCGGTCAGCATCTGGTCCGCGCGCATGAGATCCCCAGCCCGGGTGTAATGCACCTGCAGATTCAAGATCATCGGGGTCGGCTGGGGCGACTGATAGATCAGCTCGTAGCCAATTCGAATTTGCACCTTGAAAGCTCCACGAACGGGTTGAATCAGTCTCGAAGCTACGGCGCAAGAACCGCGCCCGCGGCAGGGGGGCTCAGGAAGTCGCTATTTTGTCCGCTGGCACCGGCGGCAGGTTGCGAAAGACGGTTCTGACTCCCTCCACCCACTCGTTACCGAGTGCACTAAAATAGGCGTCACCCGGGGCGAAACGGTGGCGGGAGGTCAACTTCAGGTCATCCGAGGCGCAGCAGGCGAGGTCGATCGGCATCCCCACCGATAGATTACTGCGCATGGTGGAATCAAACGACACGAGCACGCACTTCATGGCATCGCTCAGGCTGGTCTTCGGACCGATCACGCGATCGATGATGGGCTTCCCATACTTGGTCTCGCCGGTTTGAAAAAAAGCGGTGTCGGGACCTGCTTCGATAAAGTTGCCTTCCGCGAAGGTGCGGAACAAGCGCAGCGGCTCGCCCTTGATCTGGCCCCCGATGATGAAGGAGGCGTTGAATGGGTTCGGGCTGTGCGCGAGGTGCTCGCCATCGCGGCGCTCGATGTGCCGCACGGCATCCGACACCATCATCGCCACATCGAACATGGTGCGAGCGGCCCAGACGTTGTCAGTGGCCCAATCCGGGGACTCCGTGCGTTGCCTCAGAGTGCCGATCACCGCCTGCGTCGCCGCCAGGCTCCCGGAGCTCAACAGAACGATGACCCGATCGCCCGGGCGCTCGAATACCGTCATCTTGCAGAAGGTCGCGAAATTATCGACCCCGGCGTTGGTGCGTGAGTCCGACGCGAGCACGATGCCGTCCTTCAGCAGTACGCCAATGCAATAGGTCATTCATCATCCTTCCGTCGAGTGGTGTGGAGCCAGCGTAGCTCTCGTCCAAGACGCAGAGCCAAAATGTCCAATCCCGGCACTTCCGGGCGGCGTAAAGTCCACACCGACCGCCGCCCCAGTCTAGTCTACATCGCTACTGTCGTTGCCCGGACCGCTGCAGTCCGGCTTCCGGAGAACTAAAAATGAATTCAACGGGTGCTCGATCGTTCGTCAGGAATCGCCTGGTTCGCTATGGCACGGTTATCGCGCTGCTGGTGGCGTTCCAAGGCATCACCGGGTGTCGCAGCCAGATCATCCAGAACAAGGAAGACAGTCTCGCCGCAGCCGGCTTCATCCTGCGCCCGGCTAACACCCCGGAGCGCGTGGCGATGCTGAAGCGATTGCCGCCGAATCACTTCGTGCGACGCGAGCACGGTGACGCGGTTCACTACATCTACGCCGATCCCATCGTCTGTAGTTGTCTCTATGTCGGTACCCAACAGGCCTATTCCCAATATCTCCGGGACCGTCAGCAGCAGCAGATCGTCGACCAGCAGCAAATTGCCGCCCAGGAATATTCGGATGCGGCCTGGAACTGGGGCGCTTGGGGCCCGTGGGGACCGGAGTACGGATTCGCCTATGGCGGCGGCTTCGGCTGGTGATGTTAGCGCGCGGCTAACCGCACAGTCCGCCGCACAGCTAGCCGCAACGGCCAGCCGCTAACGGTGCACTCGCGCCGGGTGTCGCAACACCGCCGGCGCGAGTTGCCCACCATCGACCAGTTGGCTCAGTGCCGCCGGTGTTAGATCCTTCCATTCTATCCCCAGGCCCCCGTCCGTTCGGCGGATGACCTGCGCTTCGATGGGCTTCCAGCGGCGCACCGAGTGCACCACGGAGATCACCTCGAGCGTGATGGAGGAAAGGGGCGCAATGGACAACGAGGTGGACACGAACGCACCGCTGATGCTCACGTCCAGCAATTGCCCTTTTGCCGCAAGGCGTCCGGAGTGGGACCGGACGTAAACGTCAATGGCCGAGGGGTAACGAACGCCGTATCTATGTTCCATAGGGGGCCTCCCCGTTGAGCAGCCTGTTCAACCTGGACCTGCCTCTAAATGGTGCGCCCGGCGCAAGCCGGCTGCCATCGGCGGACATTACCGGGAGGCGGGAACTTGTCTGACGTCCTGGGTCCTGCCACGGTCTCGCTTTAGCTCGGCCGCTAGACCTCGTTATTCTTCGCTACTGCCAGTCGCGGCCAGGAAGCGCGGCGCTCCTTCGCGGACGATGAGAAGCAGCAGCGGCTGTTTGACCGAGGGCCGGCTCACCGTGGCGAGATCGGCAACATTTTCCAAGTGTTTGGAGCCCGCATAGGTAATGAGGTCCCCGACTTTCAACCCTGCTAGCGCGCCAGCTCCGGCGGGACGAAGTTGTGTCACGATGAGGCCGCCGGCCTCGTCGCCCGCCTTGATGGCAGTGCGAATGGCCCGCGTCGATTTAGCAACGCCGAGTTCCAAGCTCGGTACCCACGTATCGGCGTCGCCGGTCAAGGCCGGGTCGTTCGGCGGGTCGGGAAGCTGTCCGATCAACAATGCGAGTTGTTGCTTCGCTCCATCGCGCATGACTGCCGCTTGCGCCGTGGCGCCCGGGTGGAGGCGGCCCGCTATCTTGCCGAGATTTTCGAAGCTCACGGGCGTGTTGTTGATGCTCAGGATGACGTCGCCGACGTGGAGAGTGTCGGCGGAGGGGCCCTTGGGCTCCAACGCTGTCACAAGCGCACCCGTCGGTGAATTCAAGCCGAACGCTCTCGCGATCGCAGGCGTGAGGGGCTGTGCCGAAATGCCGAGATAGCCGCGGTCCACTCGACCGTGCGCCTCGAGCTCGCTCACGACGGAGGACACGGTTTCAGCAGGAATCGCGAATCCAAGCCCGACGGAGCCACCGCTAGGAGACAGAATGGCGGACGTGACGCCCACCACGTCACCATCGGTAGAGAGGAGGGGGCCGCCGGAGTTGCCGAAATTGATGGCCGCATCGGTCTGCAGGAAGTCGATGTACGGGTCATCCTCCAGCGTGCGTCCACGCGCGGAGACGATACCGGCGGTGACCGTCTGTCCCAGGCCAAATGGATTGCCGATAGCAATGACGGCGTCACCGACCGAGATATTCGCCGACGATCCTAGTTTCAGCGTTGGCAACGGTCCGGTCGTCACCTTCAGCAGCGCGATGTCGGTGGCGGCGTCCGCGCCGATCACCTTCGCGGGCAGGCGCTGACCGTCTGGCAATTTCACCTGCACTGAGCGCGCACTGACGATGACGTGCCGGTTCGTAACAATCAATCCGTCCGCCCGGATGATAAACCCCGATCCTTGTGCGTCTCCCCCGTCATGGTGCACCGGCGCGTTACCAGGGCCGGTGAGCAAGCGGCGCAGAAGTTCGCCCGCGCCGACCGGGTCGCTGTTCGCGGTGGCGCGCTCGGCGGCACGTTGGCCGGCGCCTTCCCGCTTCTCTTCGACGAGCACTGTGACGACGCTCGGCCCGACCTGGCGGACCAACTCCGCGTAGCCGCCGGTGGGACCCGCGTACGCTGGAGCAAGGAAGAAGGGGGACACGAGCGTCGCCACGACCCACACCGGGCACCGCATCCAACACTCAGTTCGCATTCTCTTCACCGTACCAAATAAAAGAAGGGCAGCGGCCGCGCGGCACCGGGTTCTATAATGCGGAAAATTGTACTCCGTTCCATTACCAGGCGTGCGCTCATGAAAAATGTCGTGATCTATCACAACCCGGCCTGCGGCACGTCGCGCAATAC